>Ga0187842_1000208_pt1 | contig 32231 bp, 27 predicted proteins | sample SpaLakP09_SKY_41_FD_134514 | JGI IMG/M metagenome (GOLD analysis project Ga0187842, IMG submission 134514) | Oligotrophic lake water microbial communities from Sparkling Lake, Wisconsin, USA - SP09_SKY_41 | ecosystem: Environmental > Aquatic > Freshwater > Lake | place: USA: Sparkling Lake... | reverse complement strand
CGGTGCGATCACCAAATTCAAACTGTGGGGCCCGCTGTGGCGCGACTGGATCACCTCCATCGACCACAAGAAGATCGGTATCATGTACATGATCTTCGGCCTGATCATGCTGCTGCGCGGCTTCGCCGACGCCGTCATGATGCGCGCCCAGCAGGTACTGTCGTTCGGCGACAGCACCGGCTTCCTGCCACCGCACCACTACGATCAAGTGTTCACCGCCCACGGCGTAATCATGATCTTCTTCGTAGCGATGCCACTGGTAACGGGCTTCATGAACTACGTGGTGCCGCTGCAGATCGGCGCACGCGACGTGGCTTTCCCGTTCCTGAATAACTTCTCGTTCTGGATGTCCGTATTCGGTGGCATGCTGACCATGGCTTCGCTGTTCGTGGGCGAATTCGCCCGTACCGGCTGGCTGGCTTATCCGCCGCTGTCCGGCATACTGGCCAGCCCTGACGTGGGGGTGGACTACTACATCTGGTCGCTGCAGATTGCCGGGGTCGGCACGTTGCTGTCCGGCGTCAACCTGATCGTTACCATCGTCAAAATGCGCGCACCGGGCATGAGCCTGATGAAAATGCCGGTGTTCACCTGGACCGCACTGTGCACCAACGTGCTGATCGTGGCTGCCTTCCCGGTACTGACCGCGGTTCTGGGCATGCTGTCGATCGACCGTATGTTCGGCACCAACTTCTTCACCAACGACTTCGGCGGCAACGCCATGATGTATGTGAACCTGATCTGGATCTGGGGCCACCCTGAGGTCTACATTCTGGTGCTGCCAGTGTTCGGTATCTTCTCGGAAGTGGTTTCCACCTTCTGCAGCAAGCGTCTGTTCGGCTACACCTCGATGGTGTACGCCACCGTCGTGATCACCATCCTGTCGTATCTGGTATGGCTGCACCACTTCTTCACCATGGGGTCGGGCGCCAGCGTCAACTCCTTCTTCGGCATCACCACCATGCTCATCTCGATCCCGACCGGTGCCAAGATCTTCAACTGGCTGTTCACCATGTACCACGGCCGTATCCGTTACGAACTGCCGATGATGTGGACCGTGGCCTTCATGGTTACCTTCGTGATCGGCGGTATGACCGGCGTGCTGCTGGCGGTGCCACCAGCCGACTTCGTGCTGCACAACTCGCTGTTCCTGATCGCTCACTTCCACAACGTGATTATCGGTGGCGTGCTGTTCGGTCTGTTCGCTGGTATCAACTTCTGGTTCCCGAAAGCCTTCGGCTACAAGCTCGACGAGTTCTGGGGCAAAGTATCGTTCTGGTGCTGGGTACCGGGCTTCTATCTGGCCTTCATGCCGCTGTACGTACTGGGCCTGATGGGCGTTACCCGCCGTATGAGCCACTTCGAAGATCCTTCGCTGCGTATCTGGTTCATCATCGCTGCACTGGGTGCTGCCCTGATCGCGGTCGGTGTTGCTGCTATGCTGATCCAGTTCTTCGTGTCCTTCCTGCGCCGCAAGGAACTGCGCGATGTGACCGGCGACCCATGGGGCGGCCGTACGCTGGAATGGTCGACTTCGTCGCCACCGCCAGATTACAACTTCGCTTTCACGCCACGCGTGCATGACAACGACGCCTGGGCAGACATGAAGAAGGCCGGCTACACCCGTCCGCTGAAAGACTTCCTGGCGATCCACATGCCTAAGAACACTGGTGCCGGTTTCATCATCTCGGCCATCAGCTTCGTGGTCGGCTTCTGCCTGATCTGGCAAATGTGGCTGCTGGCCGTGGTGTCCTTCGTGGCACTGGTGGTGGCTGTCATCGTTCACACCTTTAACTACAAACGCGATTACTACATCCCTGCGGCCGACGTAACCCGCACGGAAGAAGCTCGCACTCGTCTGCTGGAGAGCCATGTCTAATACCACCGCTACCGACGTTAGCTCGCGCTTCTTCGTGCGCGAGCACCATCCAGAGAACGGCACGCTGCTGGGCTTCTGGCTGTACCTGATGAGCGACTGCCTGATCTTCGCCTGCCTGTTTGCGACCTATGCTGTACTGGGCCGTAACTACGCTGGCGGCCCATCGGGCGCCGAACTGTTCGACCTGCCACTGGTGGCACTGAACACTTCGCTGCTGCTGCTGTCCTCGATTACCTATGGCTTTGCCATGCTGGAAATGCAGAAGAAAAATCTGCGTCTGGTGCTGATCTGGCTGGCCGTTACCGGTCTGCTGGGCTGCGGCTTTATCTACCTCGAACTGTACGAGTTCGTGCACCTGATCCACGAAGGTGCCGGCCCGCAGCGTAGTGGTTTCCTGACCTCGTTCTTCGCGCTGGTTGGTACCCACGGTCTGCACGTCAGCTTCGGTATCGTCTGGCTGGTAACGCTGATGTTCCAGCTGAAAAAACACGGTCTGACGCCTGAAAACAAGCGTCGTCTGATGTGCCTGTCGATGTTCTGGCACTTCCTGGACGTGGTCTGGATCGGCGTGTTCACCTTTGTCTACCTGATGGGAGTTCTGCCATGAGCGATCACAACCACGCACACGACCATGGCCACGGCCACGACGATCACAGCCACGGCCACCACGACGACCACGATCACGGTAGTCTGGGCAGCTATGCCACCGGCTTCATTCTGTCGGTCATCCTGACGGCGATTCCGTTCTGGCTGGTGATGGGCAAGGTCTTCGCCAACTCCAGTACCGCAGCCTTCGTGCTGCTGGCACTGGGTGCGGTGCAGATCGTGGTCCACATGGTGTACTTCCTGCACATGAACTCGAAATCGGAGGGCGGCTGGAATATGCTGGCCCTGCTGTTCACGGTGATGATGGTTGTCATCGCCATGAGCGGTTCGATCTGGGTGATGTACCACCTGAACCACAACATGATGCCTGGCATGACCGAAGCCACGCACGCAATGTAATGAAGACGACGCAAAGTCCGGCGCCTCAGCGCAACCGGGCTTTGCGTGTTGTCCTGCTAGCGATTGCAAGCCTGCTCTGTGCAGGCTTTTTAGCTTTGGGCACCTGGCAAGTCTACCGGCTGCAATGGAAGCTGGACTTGATCGAAAGGGTGAACCAGCGGGTCCACGCAGAGCCGGATTTTCCTCCGCCTCCCTCGCACTGGGCGCAGATCACTGCTGCCAGTGACGAATACCGCCATGTGCTGCTGAATGGCGTGATGCTGTATGAACTGACCAGCAAGGTGCAGGCTGTCACCTCGCTGGGTAGCGGTTACTGGCTGGTGACGCCGCTCTGTCTGGTGGATGGATCGGTAGTACTGGTCAATCGCGGATATGTAAGCGCGGAAGCTGCGCGCGCATTGCCTGCGCCCGTACATGCCATGGCGGACGCCTGCAAGACGGCGGCAGCCGCCGGTCCTGCCGTCGCCATTACCGGCCTGCTGCGCCTGAGCGAGACGCGCGGCGGCTTCCTGCGCGCCAATGAGCCGGCAGCAGGGCGCTGGTATTCGCGCGATGTGACGGCCATGGCCGGTACGCTCGGCCTGAGCCGGGTAGCGCCGTATTTCGTCGACGCCGATGCAGCAGCAGGCCAGCAGCTGTCGCAACTGCAAAGCGGCAGCGATGCCGAAGCCTTGCGGCCTTCGGACAGGCAAGGGGCGGGCAGTTCGCTCGAGCATCCGGTCGGCGGTCTGACAGTTATTTCCTTCCCCAACAATCATTTGGTTTATGCTCTCACATGGTACGGGCTGGCACTGATGGTGGCCGGTATCACTTGGTGGATGTCGCGCGACGTGCGGCGCTGGAACAGAGCAAAATGATAAGAAGGCAGCAATGGCGAAACACAGCGGAGAGCACAGCGGCGGCAAGCCAGACCAGCCAGCCCTGGGTGCGCTAGCAATGGGCGCAAGCGGCGAGACCCAGGAGGCCAGCACCATTACCCATGCTGCCGGCCACCAGAACATGCAGCAGCTGATACAGCTGCGCTGGATCGCCGTGGTGGGCCAGATCACCACCATCTCGATTGCCTCGCTGGTCTATGACGTGGCCCTGCCGATGGCGCTGATGCTCAACGTGCTGGCCTGCCTGATCGCCTTCAACATTGCCAGCACGCTGCGCTGGCAGGAGAACCAGGTAGTATCGAACGGCGAGCTGCTGCTGGCCTTGCTGGTCGATGTGGCCAGCCTCACGGCCCAGCTGTATCTGAGCGGCGGCGCCACCAATCCTTTTGTCTTCCTTTATCTGCTGCAGGTGATTCTGGGCGCCGTACTGCTGGAACGCTGGTCTACCTGGGTGATCGTGGGTGTAACCGGGGCCTGCATTGCCGGTCTAGCGTTGTTCTCGCAACCTTTGGCACTGCCCCTCGACCATGCCAACGGCATCTCCAGTCTGTATGTGCAGGGCATGCTGCTGTGCTTTGTGCTCGACGCTGCACTGCTGGTAGTGTTCATTACCCGCATTACCGACAATGTGCGCGCCAGTTCCGCCAAGCTGGCCGACCTGCGCCAGCGCGCTGCCGAGGAAGAGCACATCATCCGTATGGGCCTGCTGGCCTCCGGTGCCGCACATGAACTGGGTACGCCGCTGGCGACCCTGGCTGTGATCCTGGGCGACTGGAAGCGCATGCCCGAGTTCAAGAACAATCCCGAGTTGCTGGGCGATGTGGCGGAAATGCAGACCCAGCTCAAGCGCTGCAAGAGCATCGTCAGCGGCATACTGTTGTCTGCCGGCGAAGCGCGCGGAGAATCTTCCGCCGCCACCACCATCAATACCTTCCTGGACGAGACGGTGGCCGAATGGCGCTATGGCCGTCCGGTAGTGCAATTCATCTTCGACAAGCACATTGCTGCCGATTTTCCCGTGGTGTCCGATTCCACGCTCAAACAGATGATCTGCAATGTGCTCGATAACGCGCTGGAAGCCTCACCCCACTGGCTGCGGCTGGAGGCAGCCTGCGAACAGGGCATGCTGGTGCTGCAAGTGACTGATGCGGGCCCCGGTTTCCCGCCTAACATACTCGCGCAGTTCGGCAAGCCCTATAATTCGAGTAAGGGACGCCCCGGCGGCGGCCTTGGCCTGTTCCTGGTGCTGAATGTGGCGCGCACGCTGGGCGGCGCAGTCACGGCGCACAATCTGCCGCAAGGCGGTGCGGTAGTGCGTTTGACCCTGCCAGTATCGGCGATAGAAATCAAATCGGAAGCGCAACAACATGACTATTGAACAACGCGTACTGCTGCTGGTCGAAGACGACGCAGCGTTCGCCCGTACGCTGAGCCGTTCCTTCGAACGGCGTGGCTACAAAGTGCTGCTGGCCGAGAATGTGGATGAAGCCAGCGCAGTACTGGTGGAGCATAGTCCCGGCTATGCCGTGGTCGACCTCAAGCTCAAGGGGAATTCGTCGGGACTGGCGTGCGTGCAAATGCTGCATCAGCATGATGCGGCCATGCTGATCGTGGTGCTGACGGGCTTCGCCAGCATCAACACGGCGGTGGAAGCCATCAAGCTGGGCGCCTGCCAGTATCTGGCCAAGCCTTCCAATACCGACGATATCGAAGCGGCATTCGAACACGTGGCGGGTGCTGCAGAGCTGGAACTGACCAACCGTGCGACGTCCGTTAAAACGCTGGAATGGGAGCACATCCATACTGTGCTGGCCGAGACGGACTTCAATATTTCAGAAGCAGCGCGGCGGCTCGGCATGCATAGGCGCACGCTGGCCCGCAAGCTGGAAAAACAGCGCGTTAAATAGCACGCTATAGAGCGTTATATAACAGGCCGTAGCGAAGCGCGCCTAGGCCGCAGCGACCAGCAGCGGATTGGCTTCGTTGTCCATGTGGCAGCGCACGCAGTTGCGGCCAGCCCGTTTGGCTGCATACAAGGCCTCGTCGGCGTGGCTGTAGATGGTTTCGAAGCCGCTGCCGCGCGGTGCCCAGCTGATTCCTACGCTGGCCGTGATCTGGCGGTTGATCGGGGCAGCGAACACCTGATCGGCAATCGCATCGCAAATACGCAGGCCCACCGCCTGCGCCTCACCCAGGTCGCTGGTCGGCCAGACGACAGAAAATTCTTCCCCCCCCACGCGGCCGATATGGACCTCGGGTCCCAGCAGCTGCTGCAGGCAGCTAACCACCGTCTGGATCACGGCATCGCCGGCTGGATGGCCGAAATCATCGTTAATCCATTTGAAATGATCGATATCCAGGACGATCAGGGCCAGATCGCCCTGTTCCAGCGCTTGGGTGGCGCAATCGATGATGGCTCCGCGGTTGAGTGCACCGGTCAGCGTATCGTGAGTGGCGCGGTATTCGAGTTGCTGGGCCAGTTCCGATAGCTGCCGGTTCATCAGGTTCATATCGAACTCGGCGCGGTCGCTACGGCGGATCAGGCGGCGGCTCTCGCGCATCAGGCGTTCATACTGGCCGATCAGGGCAGCCAGTGCCGCGCGCGTATCGGCCTGCGGATTGTCGCAGGCGGCACGAGCCTGGGCCAGTGCCACACACTCCTGCGCAAACAGATCGGCCTGCATCACTGGCCACTCACGGCATGGGCACGGAAGTCCAGCGCGGTGAAATCGTCGCGCAGCTCTTCGCCGAATTCCAGGATGGTGTCGTCGTCTTCATCGTGGTACCAGTTCAGCTGCACCTCGTTGCCTGCCAGTGCGGCCTGATTCAGTGCGTCGAAGAAGGCGAACAGCATCTTGGTGCTGGAACTGTTGAAGTAGGCCAGCGACACATTGACGCTGATTTGCTGGCTGTCGCAGGCGGCCAGGTAAGTCTGTACCTGCGCGATCAGGGGAGTGTAGAAAGCAGCGGCATTTTCCGGATAGGACTCGCCCTTGATCGACAGGATATGCTGATCGAAGCGGAAGTCGACTTCCGGCGAAGTGGGCGTGGCGCTGAGATAGAGTGCTTGCATAACGGTTCCAGTACTGAATTAGATTATCGCCTTGATGCAGAACACCGTGGTGTCCGGCGCGTGGGCTTCCTGCACGAACTCGAATTCCAGTGGTTCGCTGGCGTCGCGCGCCATGGTCAGGAAGCCAAGGCCAGCGCCCTTGCTGTCGCTGGGCGCTTCATCGCGCAAGGCTTTTTTATAGGCGGATTTGATTTCGTCCATGGTCATGCAGTGCAAGGGTTCCAGGCGCTGGCGTATGCGTTCCACATTGGCGCTATCGACCGGGTTGGCGCACAGCAGAAAAAAGCTATCGTCCTTCATGCCTATGCAGAACGAGCCGCGCCGCATCTGGCCTGTGTGTTCCTGTCCTGGCGTCAGGGTGTCGGACGAGTAGTGCATGATGTTCTGCGACATTTCCACGAACGAGGAAAAGATGCGGCGCCGGGTGGGGCCCGCGGCACCGGCGGTATCCAGCCTGGCCTTGATGGTTTCTGAAATGGCCGCCACCACGTGCTGCGAGAAATAGCCCACGTAAAAGAAGATGATGTGGCGCTTGCGTGCCACATCCCAGAAGTCGTTGAATTCTTCGTACAGCAATGCGGTGCTCCTAGGTGCGGAAACAGAAAAAAGTCAGGTCGTCGCGGCGCGGCTGCTCGCCCTGCCACGCAAGGAAGTCGGCCAGCAGGGCGGCGCCGGCATGCGCTGCCGTGGCGTGGCGCTGTGCCAGCATGGCATCGCGCATGCGCCGCTTGCCGTAGGCGATTTCGCGGCTGCCGCCAATCTGGTCGATCAGGCCGTCGGTGGTCAGCAGTACCAGACTGCCGGGTGCCAGCACGACGCTCAGATTGCGCCACTGGTAGTCGGCCGGGGTATCGGTATAGCCCACACCCATGCGTTCGCCGTCGATGCTTTGCACCGCTGCCGCATCGGGCGCCAGCAGATACAGTGCCAGGCGCGCGCCAGCGTAGTGCAGGGTGGAACTGGCCCGGTCATACCAGATGAAGCCCGCATCCATGCCGTCGTTGGAGCCGTTGGCGACGCCATGGGCATCCTGCTGCCCCAGCATACTTTTTACGCCGCGGCTAACTTCGGCCAGCAGTGCTGCCGGATCGGCCGGACCGAGCTGGGCCAGCGCCTGCGACAGGATGGACGAGGCAATCAGTGTCATGAAGGCGCCCGGTACCCCGTGGCCCGTGCAATCGGCGATGGCGCCAAACCAGCCTTGCGGATACCGGGCGAAATGATAGAAGTCGCCGCCCACCACATCGCGCGGCTGCCATTCCAGATGCGCATCTGGCACGGCGGCGGCCAGCGCCAGATCGGAAGGACGCAGCAACGAGCGCTGGATTACGCTGGCGTAGGCGATCGAGTGCATGATCTGGCGGTTTTTCTCCGCCTGCATATTCGCCACCACATTCATCAGCTGGAGGCCGAAGCCGACGCCGGCGAGTCCGCCTCCGCGGCTGACGATAAAACCGTCGGCCAGCGCTTTCTCGCCCGATTCCACCGCGCGGAAAGTCAGTTCCTCGATGCTCATGGCACCGTCCACGATCAACGGGTCCTTGTCCATGAAGGCGATACAGCTCTTCTTGCCATACAGCTCGTGATAATAGGGCTTGGACATTTGCGACAGGAAGATGTTGCGGCTGATGAGGCCGATCGGGCGCTGGTTCTCCAGTACGGGCAGACTCATCAGTTCACGCCGCTCGGTAAATAACTCCAGCACGCCGAAGTTGGTGGTGTCGGAAGCCACCGACACGGTTTCCACGCACAGGTCGGCAGCGGTGGACAGGCGGAAGCGCGGCAAATGGTGGCGGGAAGCGTTGAACTCCACGGTGGGGTTTCCGGTGATGGATAGTGGCGTTAATGCTAATAGGAAATTATTACCACTTGATTACAAAGGCTTTCCAAGAAAAAAGTTTCCGAGTGGTAATAATGGCGTCATATTTGCCGACTAAACTTACGCTTGCTTGAAACTCCAAACCATCTCCAAGACAACGTGATGAATATTCCCCGATTAAATACCGGTTTTCGTGTTATGGCATCTTTCGGCCTGCTACTGGTTCTGATGGCCTGCATGTCGGCAGTGGCCATGTGGCGCCTGCATGCGGCGAATGCCACCACTTCCGATCTGGTTAACCAGAAACTGGCCAAGCAGCAGCTCGGTTCCGAACTGCTGGCCAGCGTAGAACTCAACAACCTGCGCACGGTATCGATTGCCCGCGCCGATAGCCTGGAAGTGGCCGATCTGTTCCAGGCCCAGCTGGCGACGGGCGAAAAGCAGATGCAGGCGCTGGAACAGCGCCTTGCCAAGTTCGACAACGACGCCCAGGAAGCCCGGCTGCTGCAACAGGTAGCCCAGCGCAAGCAGGCCTATCTGGCCCTGCGCGGCGAGCTATTCAAATTCAAGGATAGTGGCCGCATACAGGAAGTGGGCGATCTGCTCGACCAGCGCCTGCCTGCCATTGCCGGTGCCTACACGGGCGCGCTGGAACAGCTGCTGAACTACCAGAAACAGGAAGCGCAGCAGCTGGCAGCACAGTCGGCCAGCCAGTTCACCCTTAGCCGCGTGATGCTGCTGGGCCTGGGAGCACTGGCCCTGCTTTGCGGTATCGTGCTGGCCGTACTGTTGACGCGCAGCGTGGTACGCCCGCTGGAACAGGCTGTCCAGCTAGCGCAGCAGGTGGCCGATGGCCAGCTGCACGGCACCATTAGCCATCAGCGCGATGACGAAATCGGCAAGCTGCTCGACGCCCTGAGCCACATGACGCAGCGGCTGGCCCATACGGTACGCCAGGTGCGGGATGGCGCCCAGCGCATCGACCATAGCTCGCGCGAAATCGCCGCAGGCAATCTGGATCTGTCGCAGCGCACCGAACATCAGGCGGGCGCGCTGGAAGAAACTGCCTCGGCCATGGTGGAACTGACGCAGGCCGTGCGTGCCAATAGCGGCAATGCGCAGGAGGCCAATGCGCTCGCCGTTTCTGCTACGGCGGTTGCCGACAAGGGCGGCGTGGTGGTTGCGCAAGTGGTGGCCACCATGCACAACATCGACGAATTTGCCCGCCGCATTGTCGATATCACGGGCGTGATCGATGGTATCGCCTTCCAGACCAATATTCTTGCGCTGAATGCGGCTGTCGAGGCAGCGCGTGCCGGTGAACAGGGACGCGGCTTTGCTGTCGTGGCGACGGAAGTGCGCAATCTGGCGCAGCGCTCGGCAGTAGCGGCCAAGGAGATCAAGGAACTGATCAACGAGTCGGCGCAGCAGATTGCCGGCGGCAGTGCGCTGGCAACCGAGGCAGGGGCCACCATGACGGAAATCGTCGCCCAGGTTGGCAAGGTGGCTGATATTATCGCTGCCATCAGCAGCGCAAGCTCGCTGCAGCAGCAGGGAATTGAGCAGGTCAACGCGGCCATCTGCGAGATGGACGGCGTAACCCAGCAGAACGCCACGTTGGTAGAGCAGGCTACTGCAGCTGCACAGGCCATGCAGGAGCAGTGCCATGAGATGGCCAGCCTGATGGGCGAATTCCAGCTTGACCACGAAGCCGTCCGTCCGGCTGCGGTGCTGGCACTGGCTCCGGTCCGCAAAGCCATGGCGCCGCGCCGGACGCTGATGGCGCGCGCCGCCTGAGTTGGCTGGCAGGCCTACAGCTGATAGCTGGCCTGTATGGAAATGGTGCGGCCCGGCATGGGGATATCGCCGGGCAGCGACAGGCCCGGCGCCGGGCTGGGCTCGCGCACATTGGCGTTGAATGCATTGCGTATCGCCAGCGTGTAGTTCCAGTGCTGGCGGCCATAGCGGGTCGCCAGCGTGAAATCGGTGCTGGTGTAGTCTGCCAGCGGCGCGCGTGCATCGCCCGCTGCACGGCGGCGGCCGGCGACATGGTTGATCTGGGCGCCTAGCTGGTAGTCTTCGGCAAAATTCCAGTCGCTACGGCCCAGCAGATGGTGGCGCGGGGCGCTGCCGGCATCGGTGCCTGTACGCTGATCGATAGAACGCTGCCACGCGTAGTTGCCACTGAACTGCAGCGCGGGACTGGCCATCCATTTTCCTTCCAGTTCGACGCCATCGCCATGCTGGTCGCCCGTGTTGGCATAGGTGGCGCCCGTGCCGGCGACAGGATTCGGCACCGTGCGGATAATGTCATGCATCATGTAGTGATACAGCGACAGGTTGACGCTGGCATTGGTATTGAGCTGCCAGGCCAGCGCCAGTTCCGTCGTTGCATTGCGCTCAGGCTTGAGTAGCGGGTTGCCCAGTGCGACAGGATTGCTGATGCCGTAGCTCTCGACAAATGCCGGCGCACGGAAGGCACGGCCATACAGCAGCTTGGCGGTCAGATCGTAGCTGGCATCCCACACCAGTGCCAGACGCGGATTGGTGGTGCTGCCGAAATCGGAATAGCGGTCATGGCGCAGTCCCGCCGTCAGATTCCAGTCGGCGGCCAGATTCCATTCATCCTGCACGTACAGGTAATTGATATTGCGCCGCTGTGGCCGGATAAACGGCGTGCTGTTGCTGGTTTCTATCACCTGCGGCAGCGGGATGGGCATACCGTTGCTGGCGTAATTGAAATTGCGGTACTCGCGCGTGCGGTACATATCGATATCGTCGTGTCCCAGCCCCAGCCGGACGCGGTGCAACTGCCAGCCGCTGTAGTCAGCATAGGCACTGACACGTGCAGTGCGTTCCCAGGTTTCAGGTGCGGCGATCATGCCGTCGGGGAAGGCACCGGTCGGGTAGACCAGACCAGCAGGCATCAGGTGATACCAGGTCGGGATTTCCTGCGAATATTGCTGGCTGCTGATAGTGGCGCCTGCACCCCAGTCGCGCGCGAGCTGGGCTTCGGTCCACGACAGGCTGCCGCTGATCCGTTCGCTTTGCTGGCGGCTGGCCGGGTCCAGTGCCGAGGCGATGCCAAGGCCGCTACCCATATCGTAGCGGCGCTTGTAGCCGAAGCGTGCACGCCACGCGCCAGACTGGGCATCGAGATTGGCGTCAACGGCTTTGACCTGGTTATTGGTATAACCGGGCGCGAGACTGGCACTGGTGTTGAATAATTTGTCGTTGCGGGTCTGTGCATCGGCTTCGACCAGACTGTGATTGCCGTCGGTCTGGCCATAGCGCAGATAGCTGGCCAGTGCGATCGCGCCGATCTTGCTGCTCTGCTGGAACCACAGGTCGCCGCTGCTGTTGCTGCCAGCGCGCAGACCCAGTTCCGTGCCGCCCACTTCGGCGGCGCTCTTGGTGATGATGTTGATGACGCCTGCATAGGCGTCGGAACCGTACAGGGCCGAACCGGGGCCGCGCAGGATTTCGATACGGGAGATGTGCTCGACCGGAAAACCACCCCAGATATTGCCCTTGTTACCGATGTAGGCGGTGGTAATCGGGATGCCATTCTGTAGCATCAGCACTTGCGGATTATAGGCGCTGACGATACCGCGAATAACGTATATGGGCGAATTGCTGTTGGGCATACGGTTGACGTGTACGCCCGGCACCGTTTCGAGTATCTGGTCGAGATCGGTTGCGCCCATGGCCTGGATGTCGGCTGCCGTGATCACACTGGCAACCGCGGGAGCGCGCCGCAGCGTCTGCGGACTGCCCGTGGCGATGCTCACATTCAGCGCTTCGCTGTAGGACATGGCCAGTTCGTCCTCATCGCCCACCGGGCTGGCGTGCGCAATAGGTCCGCTCAGGCACAGGGGCAGTGTGGCAGCCAGCGCTAGCGGCAGGCGACGCAGACTGATGGAAAAGACGCGGGTTCCGGTGTGATAAGTAGGCATGGTGTACGGCATGATGTAAGCAATAATGTTCGCAGTTGTCTAATTCTGGGCTGCCAGTGTGACGCCGCCATGGGGACGGTGAGCCCGTATCAATTCGGCACACTGCTGGGCCGGCAGCGCCGGGCTGAGGAAATAACCCTGCAGCAGATCGCAGTCGCGCGTGCGCAGGAAGTCCAGCTGGGCTTCCGTTTCCACCCCTTCGGCCACCACTTCCAGGCGCAGGCTGTGGGCCAGCGCGATGATGGCGCTGACTATGGCCATGTCGTCGCCGTCCTGCGGCACATCGAGCACAAAGGAGCGGTCGATTTTCAGGATATCGACGGGGAAGCGCTTCAGATACGACAGCGAGGAATAGCCGGTGCCGAAGTCGTCGATCGACAGGCGCACGCCCAGCGCATGCAGGCTATGCAGCGTGGCCAGCGTATCCTGGGCGTTTTCCATCAGCGTGCTCTCGGTAATTTCCAGCTCCAGCAGCGCAGCCGGCAAGCCAGTTTTGGCCAGTATCCGCGCCACGGTATTGCAGAAGTCCTTCTGCAGCAACTGGCGCACCGACAGGTTGACGGCTACCCGCAGCTCCGGCATGCCCTCGCTACGCCAGCTTTGCAGCTGGCTGCAGGCAGTACGCAGTACCCATTCGCCGATAGGAATGATCCGCCCGGTTTCTTCAGCCAGTGGCACGAACTGGTCGGGCGGTATCAGGCCGCGCAGCGGATGGTGCCAGCGTAGCAGCGCTTCCATGCCCAGTATGCTGCCGTCGTCGAGGCGGGCCTGGGGCTGGTAGTACACTTCCAGCTGGTGGCCCTGCAGCATGGCGTGGCGCAGATCGCTTTCCAGCCGCACGTGTTGCGAAATCGACTGCTCCATCGAGGCTTCGTAGAACTGGAAGCCGCTGTTGGTGCGTTTGGCGCGGTACATGGCGCTGTCGGCGTGCTTGACCAGTGTGGCCACGTCGCGGCCGTCGTGCGGATACATGGCGATGCCCACGCTGGCGGTGACGAAGATATCATTGCCGTCGATAGGGAAGGGGGCGCTCAGGGCCCGCACGATGTTCTGTGCCGCCGAGGCAGCAGCAGCCGGGCTGTCGAGCTGGTCGAGCACTACGGTGAATTCGTCGCCGCCCAGCCGCGCCACGGTATCGTCGTCGCGCACGGTCTGGCGCACCCGCTGCGCGACGGCTTGCAGCAAACGGTCGCCGATATGGTGGCCCAGATTGTCGTTGACGTATTTGAAGCGGTCCAGATCCATGAACAGCACACCCAGTTGCTGCTGCCTGTCCTCGGCCCGGCTGATGCGCTGGCCCAGCAGGTCGAAGAACAGGGTGCGGTTGGGCAGATTGGTCAGCACGTCGTTGTAGGCCAGATGGCGGATGCGCTTTTCCGCCCGGTTGCCTTCGATGATGCGGCGTACGCGCTGCGACAGCACGGCGTAATGAATAGGCTTGGGAATGTAGTCGCTGGCACCGGCAGCAAAGGCTTTTCGACCGAGGCATTGTCCTGCAGCGCGGTAATCATCAGCACGGGAATTTCGGCGCCCTGGGGCAGCTGCTGCATGCGGGCGCAGGCGGTAAACCCATCCATCACCGGCATCATGGCGTCCATCAGGATCACGTCCGGCTGGAAGGTGGCCAACATGGCCAGCGCCTGCGCGCCATCGCCGGCTTCCTCCACATGAAAACCGTCGCGCTGCAGCGTGTGGCGCAGGGTGCGGCGGGTACTGCGGTCGTCGTCCACGATCAGCACCTGCGCCAGACTGTCATCCTGGTACTGGAACGATGGCGCGATGACGTTGAGCTGGGCGCGCAGGAACTCGGCCAGCGCGGCATATTCATTGCGCAGCGGCGCAACCAGCGGCTGCAGCTGCTGGCCTTCACCGCGCGCTGCGTGCTGCTCCACCTGCATGGCCAGCTGGGCCAGCGTTTCGGCGCCCAGATTGGCGGAAGCGCCTTTCAGGGTATGGGCCCGCTCGCGTGCCAGCACATAGTCGCCGGCCACCATGGCCTGCTCGATGTCGTCGATGCAGCGCGGCGCATCCTCCAGATAGGGATCGATGGCCTGCGCCAGGCTGTCGCCCAGTACCTGACACAGCGGTTCGTAGATACTGCGGTTGACGGGGCAGGGCGCCGCCGACGTCATGCTCGCTGGCGGTACCGCTGCGCTGGCCTGCAGCGGCAGCCATTTCTCCAGCTTGCGGCGCAGCTCCACCAGTGTAATCGGCTTGGCCAGATAGTCGTCCATGCCGGCAGCCAGACATTTTTCCGCGTCGCCGGACTGGGTGTTGGCCGTCATCGCCAGCAGCGGGGTGCGGCGGCCGCTGGCCAGTTCCGCCAGCCGGATATGGGCAGTGGCTTCGTAGCCATCCATTTCCGGCATGCTGCAATCCATCAGGATCAGATCGAACTGCTCGCGCGCAGCAGCCCTGACAGCTTCGGCGCCATCTGCGGCAAACACGCAGCTGCAATCATTGAGCGCCAGCATGCCGGCGGCCACCATCTGGTTGGTCCGGTTGTCCTCCGCCACCAGTACCCGGAAGCGCGGCGCCGCGCCATCGATCAGCGGACGTGGGGCGGGAGCGGCAACTGGCGCCACGGCCGCCAAGGCTACGTCGTTGGCGACGGGGGCGCTGGCCGGCTGGCACAGCATGTCGAAGCTGAAGCTGCTGCCCTGTCCGGGCGTGCTCTGGACGCTGATATGGCCGCCCAGCAGCTCCACCAGCTGCTTGCAGATGGCCAGACCCAGCCCGGTGCCGCCGTAGCGCCGGGTGGTGCCCGTCTCAGGCTGTACGTAAGCGTGGAACAGGCGCTGGCAAACGTCGGCGCTCATGCCGATGCCGGTGTCGCGCACGCTGCAGTGCAGCCGCATAGGCAGCGCGTCACTGCTGACCCCGAGGCTGACGGCGACTTCGCCCCGCTCGGTAAATTTGATGGCATTGCCGATCAGGTTGAGCAGAATCTGGCGCAAGCGCAGCGCATCGCCGGTCAGATAGCGCGGCAAATCGGCCGCGCCTTGCCAGCCCAGCTGCAAGCCTTTCTGGCTGGCTTGCGGCTGCAGCAGCTCGATCACCTGATCGAGCAGGGCGGGCAGGTCGAAGGTATTGGGCTCCAGTGTCAGCTTGCCCGCCTCCAGCTTGGAGAAATCCAGAATGTTGTTTATCAGTTCTATCAGGGTGTTGGACGAGTTCCATGCCACGTCCACCAGTTCCTGCTGGCGCATCGAGAGGCGGGTTTCACGCAGCATGTCGAGCATGCCGACCACGCCATTGAGCGGGGTGCGCACTTCGTGGCTGACGGTGGCGGCAAACTGGGCTTTGAGCTGCGCCAGATTGATGGCGGCGTCACGCGACTCCTTCAACTCGCTCTCGCGCTGTTCCAGTACCGTCATCATCTGGTTGAAGGCATGCGCCATATCGATCAGGTCGCGCGGGCCGGAAGGACGGGCGCGCATGCCCGATTCGCCCGCTTCGGCGCGCCCCATCAGTGCCGACAGCGCATTCAGCGGACGTATCATATGGCGCGTCAACAGGCGTCCCACACCCAGCACCAGTACCGCAAACGATAGTGTGAGCACCAGATTGCCCAGCAACAGAGAACTGGTCAGGCGGTTGAGCGTGTTCTTGGCGATCTGCACCTGCACGTAGCCCTGGATCTGCAGGTGGATTTCCTGCGGGTCCAGCGGCGAAGTTTCGGCCTGTCCGCCGAACACGGGTGCAGCGAACAGCCAGCTGTTGCTATCCTCGCTGACCAGACTGGCGCGGTTGGGCAAAGCCTTGCCCGGGGCTGGCAGGAGCGGCTGGCCGGCGGCGGACTGGTTGAGCAGCAGGTGCTGCTGGGCGTCGATGATCTGCACCGCACTGACATCGGGGAAAGCCAGCGTGGTACTGACCACTTCATGTGCATTCTCCTGGGCGTGGAACAACAGTGCGAGCGTACTCTGGCGCGCCAGATTTTCGGCGATGCGCAGGCCCTGTCCGGCGAAATAGTCGCGCATGCGCACATTAGCTTCGCGTGCGTTCATCAGGGCGGAGAACACGGCCAGGCCGAGGATGGAAATCGAGGCGATCAGCATGAGCTGCCGCTGGAAGCCAGTATGGCGCAGGAATTGGCGCAGCAGCCGCATCATGGCATATGCTCCGCTTGCGGGCGTGCGCAGGGCTGGCCGGTGGACGCCGTCCGGGCCTCAAAGTTCAGGGAAAATCGCATCGAATTGCCTTAGTTGTACGGTGCTCAGATGCAGGCCGAGGTGGCTGGCAGTACGGGAGTTGAGTGCGCTGCTCAGTGCGCGCAAGGGCAATAGCCCGCGTTTGACCGCTTCGCCATTTTGCAAGGCGGTCGCCAGCTGGGCCAGATCATGGCCTAACTGTATATGGTTGGGATACATGCCGAATAGCACGCCCTTCTTAACATGCAGCACGCTACTGGAAAACACCGGCAGGCTGCGGCTCCACGATTCTTTCAAAATCATGGGCAGTATCGTGGTTTCCTCCACCGTGGTGGGGTCCTGCAGCAGCCACAGTGCATCGCGCCGGCTATCTGCTGTGCTCAGCAAAGCCTCATAGGCCCGTGCAGCGCTGGCCAGGTCGCTGGCCTCCAGCGCGGAAAAATCCAGCCCGAGAGCCCGTGCCGCTTCGCGCGCCAGCCGGACCTGGGCTTCGCTGGTCTGGGGGTGATAGACCACCATCACGCGCCGTACCGACGGCAGCAGATTTTTCAGCAGCGAAAACAGCATGGCTGGATCGGGCATCATGCTGATGCCGTTTAATTGCTCACTCTCGGCACCGGGATTGACACCGCCCACCACCACCGGCACGCCGGCATCCAAGGTGCTCGCCAGTTTCAGACTCTGGCGTCCCAGCGCGATCACGGCTTTGCTGTTCTTCAGGCTGGCACGCAGCTCGCCCGGATCTGTAGCCGGTCCCAGCGCTACCGTACGAGGGTGGCTGCGGGTCTGTTCTTCCACACCTTGCAATATTTCACTCACCACATTGCGGTATGGACCGTTGAGTTCCGGATGCAACACGGCCAGCGCCTGCGCGTGCAGCAGCCTGGGCGGCAACAACAGCAGCAGAAGGTAGAGCAGGCGGGAAGCAGCAGCAGGGGTCAAGGCAGAGTACTGAACGGTAAGTGGGTGCAGCGAGAGTGTACACTTTGCCAATGATAAAGCATCAATAGATATATTCAATGATATTCATGAAAGCGCTTCCACTTACGCTACACTAGCGTGCCTGCAACAAACCCATGGAACGCTATGTCCCACTCCCGTTTACCGCCACGCATGCGTGGCCTGGTCTGGCCCCTGCTGGCGGAATTAGGCCTGGCCATGGCTATCGGCGTGGCCGGCACGGCCCTGGCCGCCCGCAATTCCGACGCGGCAGCAGCGGCATTTGCCATAGCCAGCCAGGTAGCGGCAATGCTGTTCCTGCTGTTCCGGATTATCGGAGCCGGCGTCAGCGTAGTAGTAACGCAGAAACTTGGCGCAACACAAATTGATGCAGCGCAACGTGTGGCGCGTGCTGTAGTCGGAGCCAGTAGCTGGCTGGGCGGCGTCACTGCGCTAGCCGGCTGGTTTGCAGCCGCTCCCTTGCTCCGGCTGTTAAATACCCCGGCGGAACTGATGCCGTTGGCCTTGCCGCTGCTGAAAATACTGGCAATTGCCACACTGTTCGATGCATGGAATGCAGCCATGGCCAGCGTGATGCGGGCCCATCTGCGTACCCATGACACGTTGCTGGTACTGGTCGCCATGCATGTCTGCCATCTGGCACTGGCAATTCCACTGATGTTGGGCTGGGGGCCGGTTGCGGCGCTGGGCCTGCCCGGCTACGCGCTGGCACTGATGCTGAGCCGTATGCTGGGGCTGGCGCTGCATCTGCTCCTGTGGCGCTATCGGCTCGGCATCCATCTGAAGCCATCGGACTGGTGGCGTTTGCCGCGTCCCGAACTATCGGCCGTGCTGCATATCGGGCTGCCCGGTGCGGCTGAAAATATCGCCTGGCGGCTGGCTTTCATGGCCAGCGTGGCGGCTGCGGCCGAGCTGGGTGCCGCCGCGCTGGCAGCCCAGGCTTACGTGCTTCAGGTGATGGCGGGGGTTATGATGTTCAGCATCGCCAGCGGGCTGACGGTCGAAATCATCGTCGGCTATCTGATCGGGGCCGGCCATTTGAGGGCAGCGCACCAGATCGTCCGGCGTACCCTGCTGCGCGGTGTGCTTGCAGCGCTGCTGATTGCGGCGCTGGCAGCGCTGGCCGCACGTCCATTGCTGGGCTGGTTCAGCAGCGACCCGGAGATAACTGCAAGCGGTAACGTACTGCTCTGGCTGACGGTGCTGCTGGAGCCGGGCCGGACCTTCAATCTGGTGGTCATCAATGCACTGCGTGCCGCCGGTGATGCGCGCTTTCCTGTGATGGCAGGTGCTTTGTCGATGTTGCTGGTACTGGCTGGCGGTAGCTGGCTGCTGGGCGTCGTGTTTGGCTGGGGTTTGCCCGGTGTATGGCTGGCCTATGCCGCAGACGAGTGGATACGCGGCCTGATCATGTGGCGCCGCTGGCAGGCGCTGGCGTGGGTACCCCATGCGCGCCGGGCGCGCAAACAGCTGGTACCGCTGATTGTGGTGGAAGGCTGAAAATAGCAACGCCCGGCAGTACCGGGCGTTGTGTCTGAGGCAGAATGGCGCTTACTGTACCGTCAGAATGACCTTGACGCTGTCATCCACTTGCGATTTCTCGATGTAGCCGATGGCGCTGACGTCGGCCGCAACCGCCTTCTTCACCTCGGCGCTGGAGCCGTATTCCTTGGGGGCGGTGGCTTTGCCGGTGAACACCAGTTTGGACCAGATGGCTTTGACCTGTGTTGCATCCTTGTCCAGCACTTTTTTGTAGAACTCGTTGCGGAGCGGACCGTCCGTGTGTTCGACCGGCGTGAACAGGGTGGATTTACCGAGGAAGAACTGGCCAGCCTGTTCGCTGAACATACGGGTGGCGGGATTCTTGGGATTCACGATGACGACGATCTCCGCTGCAAACAGCGGAGCTGCTGCCATACCGAGACCGGCTGCGAGCATCAGTTTTGCAATGGCCGTTTTCATATAGGCTCTCCTTAGAAGACGAAATCGATGCCGGCGGCGTACACGTTCACGCTCTTGCCTGCCAGCGCAGGCGTGGCATTGGCGAAGTAGCCGGTGCCGTCACGGGTGCTGATGTGATCGATCTGGAACTTGAATGCTGCCGATTTGTAGAAGTCCCAGCGCACACCGATGGCCGTGGTCGATTGCAGGCCGGCCTGGATCGCGCCGTTGGCGGCAGCCGTCAGGCCAGCCAGCGGGCCGGTGGTAGGCAGGCTGGCGAAGCTGCGGATGCTATCCTGCTTGACGTCGCCGTACATTACGTAAGGCAGGAATTTGCCCATGCGGTAGCCACCCATCAGGTAGTAGGAACTGGTGTCCTGTATGGCGCGGGTTTCGGTTTTGCGCTTGGCATACTCGCCTTGCAGCACAATGTTGTTGTAGTCCATAGCGAAACCGGCCGAGGTGAAGGTGCCGTCGATATCGGACAGGGGCAGCTGGGCGCTCACCGAGGTCAGGCCGTACTTGTTCAGCGCGGCCAGCAGCGCACTCAGGTTGGCGTTGTCATACACATTGACTTTGGCCTTGGCGTGGCCCAGCCGGTAGGTGAACGGACCGTTTTCCAGCACCACCTGGGCCGAGACGGCAGGCTTGAATTCCACATCGTAGTTGCCGGAGGCATGGAAGCGGGTGCGACCTACGGCCAGCTGGCCGGTAACGGTGGTTTCGCCGAAGTTGTGCTGATACAGAACGTCGGCGCCATCGATATTGTCGGCCGTCACCTGACGATAAACTTCGTTCGGCGCACGCATCATGATGTTGGCATAGCCCACGTTGCGCACGTCGGAAATCATGTAGACCGGCAGACCAATGCGGCCTACCCGGAAGGAGATTTCATCACTGGCCTTGTATTTGGCGAAGGCCCAGGCCATTTCGCCGGCATACTGGTCGCTAGGACCATTCTTGCGGACCAGTCCCTGAGCCGTCAGCGACAGGCTGTCGCTGAGTTTAGCCGTCATCTGCAGGCCCAGATTCGAATCCACGCCAGTTCGCGCGCTCTTGCCCGCGCCACCAACCTGATTGGTTCGGTTGAACAGGCCGTCATTGGTATCTGTCATAGTCAATGCGCCGGTACCGAAACCGCTGACGGTAATCGGCAGGGCATCGTCTGCATGGGCCTGAGCGGCCAGCGCACCAAGTACAGCAAGCACTGTCAAGGCCAGTTTGGGTTGTTTCATCGTTTATTCCTCCCGTTGATCTCGTAATATTGTTATGTGTTGTCTAGGACGCAGATCTAGTTTGGACCGTGTTGGTGAGTTTGTGTGAGATTCGATGCAAAAATGTGACATTTTCGTTGTTGTATGGCAACAAACGTAAGGTCTCGGAGGGTGGAACTTTGGCTAAATTCCCCGTTTACGCACTTAAACTAGCTGCTTTAGAGAGTATTCTTGATCTCGCGCAAATTGATGCAATGTAGCGAAGATGTAACAATTGTCCATTTCGTAATGCAAGCGACCATGATGGTCGCATCCGCTCAACTGGGGCGGCGGGCGGGCAGGTTGCGCCGTATGGTGCGCAGCATTTGGTCGATATCGACCGGCTTGGCGATAAAATCGTTCATGCCAGAAGCGATACACTGCTGCCGCTCCGATTGCATCACCCCGGCAGTCATGGCGAGCACAGGGAGCGACAGTTTCAGCTCGGAACGGATACGCATGGTGGCTTCGAAACCATCCATTTCCGGCATCTGCACATCCATCAGCACCAGATCGAAGCGCTGGCTGTCGGTACGCAGCAGGTCGAGCGCGGCGCGACCGTTGTCGACGGTTTCCAGTGTGGCACCGGCATAGCTGAGCATGCTCTGGGCAACCAGTTGGTTGAGCGGGTTATCCTCCACCAGCAGCAGCCGTACCCCATCGATGCGCAGGGCTGCGACCGCGTTCAGATCGGCACTGGCAGCGGTGGTCGGGGTGTGGCGCAGCGTGCTGCGCAAGGCTTCGTACAGGCGCGCCGGTGTTACCGGTTTGAGCAGGGTAGCATTGGCCAGTTCCGCTTCGCGATGCTGCAGCAGCTGGCCCTGGCCGTAGGCACTGGTGAGCAGTACGATGGCAGGACAGTCGACCGGGCGGGCCGCGCGTATGGCCTGCATGGTCGCCAGCCCGTCCATGCCGGGCAGATTCCACGCCAGCAGGATGGCATCGAAGCTGGCTTGCCCACTGCCCAGCAGCTGCAGCGCCTGTTCGCCACTGCTGGCATGGCTGCATTGCCAGTGCAGACTGGCGATATTGCGCTGCAGGTAGGCAGCGGCCTGGGCGTCTGCTTCGATCAGCAGCACATGCTGGCTGGGCAGGGGCGCGTCGTCGGCGCCAGAAGGGATGCCATAGCGTAGCGGAATACAGACAGTAAATACGCTGCCTACTCCGGGCGTGCTGTCGACTTCGATACCGCCTCCCATCAGCGCCGCGATCCGGCGTGAAATGGCCAGTCCGAGGCCAGTGCCGCCAAAGCGGCGCGTCATCGAAGCATCCGCCTGCGAGAACGGCGCAAACAACAGGCTGCGTTGTTCCTGCGGAATGCCGATGCCGGTGTCGCGCACGCTGAAGCGCAGCGTCACCGCCGCGCTGCTGGCGCCGGCCCGTTCGACCAGCAGGGCGACATGGCCTTTCTCGGTGAACTTGATGGCATTGCCGACCAGATTGACCAATATCTGCTGCAAGCGGTGGCTATCGCCGTGCAGCGCTTGCGGCACACCAGGATCGACGCCTATCGACAACTCCAGGTTCTTCTCGCTGGCGTTCACCGTCATGATGGTGGCCACGGCGTCCAGCACACTTTGCAGGCTGAACTGTACCGGCGCCAGTTCCATTCGGCCCGCTTCGATCTTGGACAGATCGAGTACGTCGTTGAGGATATTCAGCAGGGCGGTGCCGGAGCTGCCTATCATGTCCAGATACTTCTGTTGTTCGGCCGACAGCGTGGTGTTGTTGAGCAACTGGGTCATGCCCAGTACGGCATTCAGCGGTGTGCGGATTTCATGGCTCATATTGGCCACGAACTCGGACTTGGCGCGGCTAGCGGCCTCGGCCAGATCGCGCGCAACGATGAGCGATGCCTCCGATTCGCGCAGGGCGGCAGTTTTCTCTTCGGCCAGTGTGCTGGCATAAGCCTGGCGGGCGGTCAGAGCCCGCACCACGCCGAAGAACAGCAAGCTGATGATGGCGCCCGCCAGCAGCACGATGTGCGACTTCTGCCGGTCGATACTGTTTTCGAAAGCGGGCAGGGCGGTCAGGCGCAGGGTCCAGCGGTGGCGCAGCAGGTCGAGCGGCAACTGGCGCTGATAGGGGTTGGGATATTGCTCCAGATCTGCCTGCTGGCGGCCTTCGCTCGCATACAGCAGATCGGCGGCGGCCGTGCTGTCGCCATCGTACACTTCCAGCTGCAGGCCGTTGTCGGCGGGGCCTAGCAGCCCGGCCAGCATTTCCTCGGCACGGATAGGGCTGTAGGAAAAGCCGTTCAGCGCTGCCATGCGCAGCGCCGCTGCCGAGCGGCCACGGGGGAACTGGGCCTGCTGGTGGTAGATCGGGAAGTACATGAGGAAACCCGGCTGGCCCTGGCCCGGGCCTTCCTGCACCAGCACCACGCGCCCCGTCAGCACAGGCTCGCCCAGCCGGGCAGCTTCCAGCATCGCCTGACGCCGGATCGGCTCGGACATCATGTCGTAGCCGAAGGCGCGCAGATTGGCGCCGCTGGCCGGTTCCAGATACAGCACGACGCCGGCGGCCGGGCCGGGACTGGCACCGGGCAGGCTCCAGATGTGGAAATCGCTCTGGTCATGCTGGCGGATCTGCGCTTGCGCCTGTTCGCGCTGTTCGTTTGGTATCAGGGCTGCATAGCCCAGCCCCAGCATGCCGGGCATGCTGTTGCGGATATCCAGCGCTTCCGTGAAGGCGTGCCACTGCACGCGCGTAGGCTCGGCTTCGACCCGGAACAGTGCGCGCGCACCGCGCAGGCCGGAGGCATAAAGATCCATGCGCCGGCTGATGCGTTCGCCAATATCCGCAGCGCGGGCATCGAACTGGTCGCGCGCGCGCCGCTCGGTGCTGAGCGCTACCAGCTGCCACACCACCACCGTCAGCGCGATGCCGGCCATCAGGGTGGCCCAGTGCGCCGCGTTCTGGCTCCGCATCGGGCCCTGCAGACGATGGCGCTCGTAGTCGTCGGCGCTCAGCACCATGCCGATTACGCTGCACAATACCACATAGCTGGCCAGCCCAATCAGCGCATCGTTTAAGGTGCCGACGGCAAACGGCCCCAGTCCGCGTAAGGTCGCCAGCACCGCGCCCGTGGCGATCAGCAGGCAGCATAGGCTGGCGCCGCGCTGGGCATAGCGCTGGGCCGCCCATGCCACACACAGGATCAGCAGATAGGGCAACCAGCCGTCGCCGTCGCCCGCATTGTAATGGCGCGCGAAGATGGCAGCGATCATACCCAGAAGAACCAGTAGCGCCAAAGCAGCACGCCAGTTGAACGGGTAGTTGCCCTGGGCCGGACGCCAGGCCAGCAAGGTAGGCGTCACCAGCAGCACACCGGCTACATCGCCCACCCACCAGGTCAGCGTCACGGTGGGCAGAGCAGGCCAGCTGACCAGCCCACCCAGATACAGCACGCCGCTGCCCAGCACTGCCGCAAGCACGCACATGGCCAGCCCGATCAGGGCAAATTTGTAGACATCCTGCAGCTGGGAAAACGGCTGGTAGGCGCAGCCGTAATAGCGCGCCAGCCATACGCCGGCCGCCGCCTCCAGCGTATTGCCGCTGCCTATCAGCACAGAAATAAGATTGGTGCCCAGATCCGGCGCCAGGCCGTTGCCGACGAAGGTGGCAAGGTTGGCAAACGTGGCGCCGATCAGGATGGCCGGCCAGATGCGGTAGCCGTAGGCCAGCATGGCTGCAAAGGCGATCCCTGAGGGCGGCCAGATGGGCGTAGCATTGCTATGGGCGAAGGCCAGCAGCAGGCTGGCACGGGCAAACAGGAAATAGCACGCCGTCAGCGCCATCACCAGCGCCAGATTGGGCAATCTGCTGGTCGCGGAAGAATGCGGTGGGTCGGGCATCGGAGTCATTGCGCTATCTCGTTGGCAAGCACTATAACCTGTTCGGATAAAACGGGCAGCAGGCAGAAGGCGGCGGCCTGCCGCCCCAGGCCTGGATGCTAGCCGGCGCGCCGTGGTTTAACCATGGCAGCGGCCTGTTTGGCATGCTGGCGTGCCGTATCGACATCGGCCGCACTGGCCAGCGCTACGCCCATGCGCCGGCGCGCGAACGATTCCGGCTTGCCGAACAGGCGGATATCGGTGCCGGGTACAGCCAGCGCTGCCGCCACGCCTTCGAAGGCGATGCCGGCGGCATCATGCTGGCCATAGATCACTGCCGATGCCCCCGGTGTGCGCAGTGCCACGTTGACGGGCAGGCCCAGGATGGCCTTGGCATGCAGCTCGAATTCGCTCTGCACTTGGGTCGCCATCGTCACCATGCCGGTATCGTGCGGGCGCGGGCTGACTTCGGAGAACCATACCATGTCGCCCTTGACGAACAGTTCCACGCCGAACAGGCCAAGGCCGACCAGATTGCCCGTGACTCGGGCGGCGATTTCGCGCGCCCGTTCCAGTGCCAGCGGCTGCATGGCGCAGGGCTGCCAGGATTCGACGTAGTCGCCGTGTACCTGCACGTGGCCGATCGGGTCGCAGAACTGGGTCTGGATCTGGCCATCGGCACCGATCGAACGTACGGTGAGCAGGGTGATCTCGTAGTCGAAATCGATAAATCCTTCGACGATGACGCGGCCCGCATCGACGCGGCTGCCGGCGGCTGCATAGTCCCAGGCGGCCGCCACTTCAGCCGCGCTGTCGATTTTCGACTGGCCTTTGCCGGACGAGGACATGACCGGCTTGATGACGCAAGGGAAGCCGATTTCTGCGGTAGCGGCCTGCAGCTCGGCCAGGCTGCTGGCAAAGCGGTAGGGCGACGTGGCCAGCCCCAGCGTTTCCGCTGCCAGCCGGCGTATGCCTTCGCGATTCATGGTCAGCTGGGCCGCGCTTGCGGTGGGGATGCAGGTGATCTTGCCGGCCTGTTCCAGTGCCGCCAGCGTATCGGTAGCGATGGCTTCGATTTCCGGCACCACCAGAGCGGGCTGTTCCTGTTCTATCAGTGCCGCCAGCGCAGCGCCGTCCGCCATATTGATGACGTGGGCACGGTGGGCCACCTGATGGCCCGGTGCATTCGGATAGCGGTCCACGGCGATCACTTCGACCCCCAGCCGCTGCAGAGCGATGATGACTTCTTTACCGAGCTCACCGGAGCCTAGCAGCATGACTTTGGTGGCGTTGGCAGACAATGGCGTGCCGAAAATGCGGGGAGTATTCATGGGGTGCGAACTAAAAGTAGGTAATCAGAACGAATAGACCAGCGTAACCGAGGTCTGGGTGTCGGTATTGCGTTTGTCTGCCGGCACATTGGTGTCGTTGCGGATGCTGTAGGCAGCTTTCATTTGCATGGTGCCGTTGATCTTGGTGCGCAACGCCATTTCCGCCTGCGAGTGGACATTCGACGTGCCGCGCTCGACGATCACGTTCTGCGATAGCTGGGCTGTCTCGCTGACTTTCCACTTGATGTTGCCGGCGCCACGGATGGTCATGCCGCTTTCGCTGATGCCGTTCGAGCGCATACCCTGGAAATAGCCGGGACCAATTTCTACGTCCATATTGCTGGTATCGGTGGCATAGGCCTGGGTGCCGTAACCGACGCCAAGCGTGGAATAGCGGGTATAGGCACCAAAGCGGTCGTCGACATAGGTCGCCAGGGCAAACAGGCGGTTATGGTCCTCCAGCAGCTTGAAGGCGGCTTTGCCCGACAGGGAATAGCGCTGTGCCGAGCGCTGGCGCACCCGCTCACCGCTCGCCTGTTTGACTTCTTCGTCCTTGAAGTAGCCAGACAGTATGTATTCATTGCTCCAGTTATTCAGTTCCTGGTGAGCGTCCAGCTTGCCCGTAACCGAATTGCCGACGGTATTGCCGGAGGTGGAGATGGCGCCCAGTTCAGCCGAATTACTCCAGCCTAGGGGCGGCGCATTGTCTGCGGCAGCGCTGAAGGCACTGCATAGCAGTAGCAGGGGGAGGATTTTTTTTGCGTTCATGCCAGCATTGTAACCGAGACAAGCGCAGTGGCGTCATGGCTGGCTGCAGCCGGCAGCCAGCCGATACAACTCTCAGGGCAGGGTGAGGATGACTTTGACGCTATCGTCGACGGCCGACTTTTCAATATAGCCGATCGCATTGATGTCATTGGCAATGGCCTTTTTGACTTCTGCCGTCGAATGCAGTTCGGCCGGCATCACGCCTTTCCCGGTGAAGATGATTTTTGCCCAGGCGGCTTTGACCTGCGATATATCCTTGCCGGCCAGGCGCTGATAGAAATCAGCGCGGATTTGCGACTTCTCGGCCTGATCCAGCGGCACGAACATGGTGGACTTACCCAGGAAAAACTGCGAGGCCTGCTCGGAAAACATGCGGGTTGCCGGATTCTTGGGATTGACGACGACAACAATTTCCGCTGCCGTAACGAGGCCTGCCAGCAGGCAGGTACTGGCGAGCGCCAGCCGGATGATGAACTTCTGCATAAACGCACTCCCTAGGTATCGGTTTCTTATATCGGACCGGATCAGAACACCATTTGCCACGAAGCCGACAGCAGATTGGCGTCGCCCGTGAACTGGAATTTCGATTTGTCCTTGATTTTGTCGAACTGCACTTTCAGCGCTTGTGAAGTGGCGAAGTCCCAGCGATAAGTTAACGAAGTGGTGTTATGTTTTTCCGTACCGGTCGGCCAATAATCGGCATGTTCGGCGAATTGCGACCACGACAGCATGACGGAATGCTGGTCGAATTTATAACCGCCGGAATAGGACTGTGCAGTAAAGGTGTTTTTAACGGATGGCCGGTCGATATAATTGATCTCGCTGCGCATCAGCCAGTTCTTATAATCGACGTTAAATGAAATGCCATAAAACGCCTGGCCGACGTCATTAACAATCTGGTTGTTGGCGCCAGTCATGATGGGACTGCTGATACCATTAATAACTGAATAGCGCTCCACCACCGTGTGCATATACACTCCGCGCACGCTGAAAATGTCATTGCTGGCATCAATATAACCGCCGACCATCTTGTTCCAGGATTCATCGATACGGCTGGTGTAATACAGATTGCCTAGCATTTCATTATCTTTGCTCTTGCGTTTGCCTATCCAGAAGTTGCCGGTGTAAGTCCAATCACCCACGTTGTTGCTGTACAGCAGGTTGGCGCCGTCATACGAATAGATCTGCCATGCATACAGATCCTGGGACGGGCGCAGCCAGGGGTAGGCATAGCCGACGTACATATAGTCGGAATAGTAGTACAGCGGCAAACGCTTGCGGCCGGCCTGCAGAGTCAGATTCTCGTTGATGCGGTAACTGCCATAGGCCCAGTCCGCACTGACCGAACTGTCGGCGCCCCGTGCCACCACCTGTACGGTGGCTGACAGATCCGGGGTGAACTTGAAATTACCCTGCAAGCCGGCCAGCGACTCGGGCTGCAGCTGAGTTTTTTGGTATTCATATACGCCGACATACTCGTAATTGCCGGTGAAGCAGGGGCATTTGTAGTTGTTGCCCGGCTGCGCACTGATCTGGTATGGCACGCTGCCATCAGCGCTGCCGCTGAGCACCCGTCCCACGGTCAGCTGGGCGAAACCGCTAAAGCTGCTCTCTACCGCCATGCCGGCGGATGAAATAATCGATAACGTTGTTAATGCCGCAATCTGATTAATTCGCATCGTGTTCCCCTTTTTTGTTAATTACTCTGTTTTTCAATCTACTATTGAAAAAAAACAGGGGCAAGCACAATGGTAAAAGTGTGGCTTTTAGGTATTACGCAGATTTCAATGTTTATTGATTTCAATTTCTTATGGCTCGACGGAAATACTGTTTTTTAAACAACGCAAAACAAAAGTCGAGCGGCTATGTTTTAAGCCGGGCAGCTTATACAATTTTCGGCGCAGGAATTCCTCGTAGCCGGCGGTACCGGCCACTGCCACTTTAATCAGATAGTCGTATTCCCCCGTTAGCAAATAGGCTTCTATTACTTCCGGTAATTCTGCCAGGGCCAGACCGAATTTCTCGAAAATATCATCATCGTGGCGGTCCAGTGTGACTTCGATAATCACCGTATCCGGGTAGCCTAGCGCTTTCTGGCTGAGCAGGGCGGTATAGCCCTCGATCAGTCCGGCTTCTTCCAGTGCACGTACGCGGTTCCAGCAAGGCGTAGTTGAGAGACCTACCATGTCGGCCAGACGGGTGTTACTCAGGCGCCCATCGCGGCGCAATGCGCGCAAAATCTTGCGGTCAATTTCATCGATTTCCACCGGCGCCCCCAATAAAAGATAAATATTCCGTATATCTTAACAAATGCAGGGCATTGTTCCTCAAGGAGTGCTTGGGATGATGAAATTTGGAAGCCTATTTCATTTGAATGCAGATATTCTGACTGCATGAATACTACTCAAGCCAATTTCCGTTTTTGTATCGAAGATGATGCCCCTATCGCCACGCTGGAAGCGGTACTGGCCATCGTGCGACGGCTAGACCTCGGGCTACTCAGCTTGCGCACCCATGCCGCAACAGCAGGGCTGGAGGTGCAATTGCGGCTTGCTGCTGCAGACCAAGATGGCTTGACGCTATGCCGCATGCGCCTCAATAACGTCGTGGGCATACTGGCGGTTCGGGTCCTGCCTGTGGCCACGGCCAGCGTCGCGGCGACCATGTCATGTGCTTATACGTTAATTCCGCCATACAATAGCGCTCATCAGCATAAACAGGATTCCGTATGAGCGAATTTTCCAACGATATCTATACCGAACCCGAGGGTTACGATCGCAACACCTTGAACAATCTGGGGCCGCTGGCGCGCATGGCCGGCATCTGGACGGGCCAGCGGGGGCTGGACATCAAACCCAAGGCCGACGGTCCGCGCAAGCAGGCATATGTGGAACGCATCGAACTGCAACCGATAGATCCCGTCACCAACGGGCCGCAATTATTCTATGGCTTGCGCTACCTGATTATTGTCAATAAGCCGGACCAGCCCAAGACCTATCACGAACAGGTTGGCTACTGGCTGTGGGAACCCGCCACCAGCACGGTGATCCAGACGCTGGCCATCCCGCGCGGACAGATCGCGATGGCAGCAGGGGTGGTGGCGGCTGATGCCAGCGAGTTTGAGCTGGTGGCGCTGCGCGAATCGGAGACCTATGGCATACGCTCCAATCCCTTCCTCGAATACGGCTTCAAGACAGTGGAATACCGTATCAAGGTCAGCTTCCATGAGGATGGCAGCTGGTCGTATGAGGAAGATACGGTCATGCTGATCCGCGGCCAGGAACAGCCATTCCACCATCTTGATCGAAATCACTTGCACAAAGTAGCTGAACCCACGCCCAATCCTCAGGTAAGCGGCCAGGCAGCCTGAATGCGCGCCGCCCTGTGCTGGCGGCACTCGGTCCGTTAGAATGCCGGTTTCACATTTCTACGGATTAACGATGGGCTTGATTCAACGCAGTATGCTGGCCGTGCTGCTGGCGGCCGGCGTATGCGCCAATGTGGCGGCGGGCAATTGCCCGCTGCATTATGTCGACGGGCGCATGCCGGAAATTCAGAACCCGCGCATGCAGGCGGCAACAACCGAGCTCTGCTACGATGTTTTTGGCGTCATGCATTCGGGAATTACCCGTACCCCGCTGTGGTCGGCAGAACACCTGACTGCCGATCAGCTGGAATCAGCCAAAACCCTGTCGCGCGAGAACTCCTTCCATCCCGAAACCCGGCTGCCGGCCAGTGCCCGCGCCGAACTGTCCGATTACGCCCGCAGCGGCTATGATCGCGGCCATATGGCGCCAAACGGCGATATGCCGGACCGGAATAGCCAGCACCAGAGTTTTACACTGGCCAATATGGTGCCGCAGGACGGCGAGAACAATCGTCATCTGTGGGCTGGTATCGAAGCGGTGGTGCGCAAGCAGGCCGGCAAGGAAGGCGAGCTGTACGTGCTGACCGGACCGGCATTCCTGGGCAGCGATCTGCGTAAAGTAGGCAACGTGCTGGTGCCCACCCACCTGTACAAAGTGGTGTACAGCCCACGCCAGCGCGCCGGCGCGGCATTTTTTGTGGAAAACCGCGCCACCAGCGACTACCAGCTGCTCAGTATTGCGCAGCTGGAAGCCAGGATAGGTATCAATCTATTGCCGAGCCTAAGCACTGAGCAAAAGGAGACAGTTCTGCGTCTACCGAATGTAAAGCTGGGTAAATCGAAAGGTCGAAAATGAAACAACACACGCCATTCCAGCCCTATGCCAATGAGTCCGATGTGCGCAATATAGGCCACCTGTGCATAGAAAACCGGCTGGACCGTATTACCCTCAGCGGCGATCTGGACCTGACTGCCGACCGGCAGGGACTGGCCGACGCGCGCGCCCTGCAGCAACTGCTGAACGCGGTAGTTGCAGTGCTGGAAGGGCAGAGTTTGCCGCCCCGTCTGCCACCGGCAAAGACCACCACTGTAGCCAATCCGTTCGGCGATCCGGCATGAGCAGCTATCACGGTGCCTTGATGAGCGAAGGGCAGATACAGGCTATAGGCCAGGGTTTGCTCGATCGCAGCCTGCCCAAGCAACAATGGACTCATGCAGCCCATCTGGCCGCAGCGTTATGGCTGCTGGTGGCGCGTCCCGACATCGATGCCGCAGTGGCCATGCCGGGGATTATCCGTGCCTATAATCTGGCTTGCGGAGTCGCCAATACCGACACGGGCGGCTACCATGAAACCATTACCCAGGCATCGCTGCGCGCCGTAGCGGACTATGTGCGTCGGCAACCTGCCGGCAGCGGCCTGGCGGCACTGTGTAGCGGCCTGCTGGCCTCGCCGCTGGGCGACAAGCAATGGCCTCTTACATACTGGAGCCCGGACTGCCTGTTTTCCACCCAGGCGCGCCGTCACTGGGTCGCGCCGGACCTGCAGGAACTGCCATTCTGATGTTAGGATGGTGGAAAATTAATTGTTTCTAATATTCAGCCATGGCCTTTTTTGTAACGGGTAACAACTCCATCGATTCGCTGGTGTACAGCAGCTGGGCCAAGCGACCAGGTACCGCAGTGACGCTCACCTATAGCTTCATGACGGTAGCCCCGAGCGACGGCAGTGTCGATGACGTAAAAGGTTTTGCGCCGATGACGGCGCAGCAGCAGGCTGCTGTCCGAGCCGAACTGGCCGTCTGGGCCTCGGTTGCGAACGTCAAATTCACCGAGGTGGCATCCGGCGGCAATATCCAGTTGGGCACCAACGATCAGGGTAGCGCCAGTAGCGGCTACGCCTATCTGCCCAATGGTGGCGATCCAACCTATCTGTTCCTGAACAATACCGATTCCTCGAATTCGGTCTACACCGCCGGGTCCTTCGGTCCAGCCGTATTGATCCATGAACTG
>Ga0187842_1000207_pt1 | contig 32266 bp, 25 predicted proteins | sample SpaLakP09_SKY_41_FD_134514 | JGI IMG/M metagenome (GOLD analysis project Ga0187842, IMG submission 134514) | Oligotrophic lake water microbial communities from Sparkling Lake, Wisconsin, USA - SP09_SKY_41 | ecosystem: Environmental > Aquatic > Freshwater > Lake | place: USA: Sparkling Lake... | reverse complement strand
GTCGCCCTGATGCGTGACAGCAATATCCCCATCGTGGTGTTCTCCATCAAGGGACGCGGCAATCTGCTGAACGTCCTGAGAGGCGAGGGCACCTTTACCGTCGTCGCCAAAGACGCCGCCGTCTAAGACCAGCGAAGAGAGCCCACGCCATGGCCGCCGCCGAAAAGCCCGTCCTGTCCCGCTACAAGGATCGCATGGACAAGTCCGTGCTTGCCCTGAAGGAAGATTTCGCCGGTCTGCGGACCGGCCGTGCCTCGTCCAGCCTGCTCGACCAGATCGTGGTCAACGCCTATGGCTCGATGGTGCAACTGAACACGGTCGCCTCGATCAGCGTGCCCGAGCCTCGCCAGATCAACGTCAATATCTGGGACAAGGGTGTCGTCTCGGCCGTCGAGAAGGCGATCCGCAATTCCGACCTGGGCCTCAACCCCGTGGTCGAGGGCAACAACCTGCGGATCCCGATCCCGCCGCTGACCGAAGACCGGCGCAAGGATCTGGTGAAGATCGCCGGAAAATACGCCGAAGCCCAGAAGGTGGCCGTTCGCAACATCCGTCGCGACGCCAATGACGACCTGAAGAAGGCCGAGAAGGCCAGCGTCATCAGCGAGGACGACCTGAAGAAGATGGAAACCGAGGTCCAGAAGATGACCGACGCCGCCATCAAGCAGGTCGACGAGGCCTTGAAAATCAAAGAACAAGAGATCATGCAGGTTTGATCGTCCGACCGGGGTTCGGGGGAGACGGTAGGGAAGGCTTGAAGCGAATGTCGCCGACGACCGGCCTGCAGGATGTATCGGCGCGCGCTGGGGGCGAGGCGCCGAGCCGCCCCCTGCATGTGGCCATCATCATGGACGGGAACGGCCGTTGGGCGAAGCGGCGCGGCATGCCGCGTGCGCTGGGTCATCGCGCGGGCGTCAATGCGCTGAAGCGGACCGTAGAAGGCGCGCCCGCCCTCGGCGTCGGTGTCCTCACCGTGTTCGGTTTCTCCACCGAAAACTGGCGTCGACCGGCCCATGAAGTCTCCGAGCTCATGGGACTCCTGAAGGCCTATGTCGAATCGGACCTCGACCGGCTCGACCGGGAAGGCGTCCGGGTGCGGATCATCGGCCGCCGGACGGGTCTGGCGCCGGATATCCGGGACATCATCGAGCGGGCCGAGCGCCGCACGGCGCAGAACACCAAATTCGTCCTGCAGGTCGCCTTCAACTACGGGGGGCGGGCCGACATCGCCGACGCGGCGCGAGCCTTCGCCGAGCAGGTCGAGCGCGGCGAGGCCAAGGCCGCCGATCTGGATGAGTCGGTTTTCGAACGCTTCCTGTCGACCTCCAGCGCACCGGCACCGGACCTGATCGTCCGGACCAGCGGCGAGCAGCGGATCTCCAACTTCCTGCTTTGGGAATGCGCCTATGCCGAGCTCGTCTTCCAGGACGTGCTCTGGCCAGACTACGGCCCCGGAGCGCTTTCGGCGGCCATCGCAGACTATCGCGCCCGGGACCGACGCTATGGGGGCATTGCTGCCGATGACGTCGCCGTCGCCGGCTAAGCGCTTCAACTGGGTCAATCTGCGGGTACGGGTGCTTTCAGCCACCGTGCTCGTGCCCACGGTCGTGGCCGCCGTCTGGTTCGGCGGTGTCTGGTTCCTGGCCCTGATTGCCGTCTGTATCGCGCTGCTGGCCCGCGAATGGGGCCTGATGAGCGCGCCCAAGGCTCCCATCGGCGTGGCCCTGTCCGTCGGGCTGCCTGTGCTTGTGGCCGTTGTTGCGGTGTTTGTTCGCCACTACTGGCGGACTTGGCCGCTGCTCGACTTGACGATTCTGCCGCTGCTGATTGTCGGGGCTGTGGCCGCAGCGACCATCGCACGGGGGGCGGTTGAGCGGCGTGCCGACGCGGCCTATGGCGTCTTTTACATCGCGCCGGCTTGTATCGCGCTCGTTTGGTTGCGGCTGCTTGAGGACGGCCTCAGCTGGACCCTGCTGCTGTTTGCGGTGACCTGGTTTGCCGACATCTTTGCGTTTGTGGTCGGCAGCATCTTCAAGGGGCCCAAACTGTGGCCGAAGTTCTCGCCCAACAAGACCTGGTCGGGCTTCTTCGGCGGGCTGATTGCCGCGTCCTTTGCCGCGGTCGGCATCGACGCCCTGTCGGCCTGGCTGCCGGCCCTGCCGGACATGAACCTGACCTGGCCGATTGCGGCCGCCATCGGCTTCTTCGGGGGACTGTCGACCATGATGGGCGATCTCTGGGAATCGATGCTCAAGCGACGGTTCGGGGTGAAGGATTCCGGTGACCTGATTCCCGGCCATGGCGGACTGCTTGACCGGGTCGATGGCCTGATGTTCGCAGCGATCGTCATCGCCGGCGTTCGTTTTGTGTATCTGGCCGGATGGGCCCTTTGACCCTCGCCCGCAAGGTTGTGGTGCTGGGATCCACGGGGTCGATCGGCGTCTCCACGCTCAGCCTTTTCGAGGAGTCCGGTGCGCCGGTCGAAATCCTCGCCCTGACGGCCGGGCGAAATGTCCAGCGTCTGATCGCCCAGGCCCTGCAGTGGCGGCCGCAGGTCGCGGTCATCGATGACGAAAGCCTGCTTGAGACCCTGCGCGAGGGCCTGGCCGGGAGCGGCGTGAGGGCTGCCGCCGGGAACGCGGCCGTGATCGAGGCCGCCGCCATGGGAGCCGACTGGGTGATGTCGGCCATTGTCGGCGCGGCCGGCCTGGCCCCGACTCTGGCCGCCGCCCGGACGGGGGCCGTCATTGCCCTCGCCAACAAGGAAAGTCTGGTCTGTGCCGGACCGGCCCTGCTGCGCATTGCGCGTGAAGCCGGCGGTTCGGTGATCCCGGTCGATTCCGAGCATTCAGCGATTTTCCAGGTGCTGCAGCCGGCCTGTATCAGCCGTGTATCGCGCCTGATCCTGACGGCCTCCGGTGGGCCGTTCCGGACCTGGACGCGCGAGCAGATGGCCGTCGCCACCCCGGAACAGGCCGTCGCCCATCCCAACTGGTCGATGGGTGCCAAGATTTCGGTCGATTCCGCGACGATGATGAACAAGGGCCTCGAGATGATCGAGGCGTCCTACCTGTTCGACACGCCGGAAGAGCGCATTGACGCCGTGATTCATCCGCAGTCCGTGATCCACAGCCTGGTGGAATATGCCGACGGTTCGACCCTGGCCCAGCTGGGGCCGCCGGACATGCGCAGCCCCATTGCCTGTGCCTTCGCCTGGCCTGACCGCCTCGCCTGGCCTGCGCCACGCCTCGATCTTGCGGCCTATGGCCAGCTGACCTTCGAGGCTCCCGATCTTGAGCGATTCCCGTCAATCGCCATTGCACGGGAGGCCATGCGGCTGGGCGGCGGTGCGCCAGCGGCCATGAACGCAGCCAATGAAGTCGCCGTCGCGGCCTTCCTTGACCGCCAGATCGGCTTTCTGGATATTGCCGCCGCCGTGTCGGGGACCCTTGAACGCATGAATGGCCTGGGAACCCTCGACGAGACTGGCGGTGACCCCGTGGAAAGCGCCATGATGACGGATGGCAGTGCCCGCCGCATTGCGGCCGAGGTTGTCGCGCAAAAGCGTCGGCAGACCTGAGTCCGGAGTTCCCAGTCTAGATGATTGATGTCCTGATCTTTGTCCTGTCCACGGTGTTCGTGCTGTCGATCGTCGTGACGATCCACGAGCTCGGACACTACTGGGCGGCGCGCGCCTGCGGCGTGGCGATCGACTGCTTCTCGCTGGGCTTTGGCCCGGCGATCGCGTCCTGGCGTGACAAGTCCGGCGTTGAGTGGCGGATCGCGGCGATCCCGCTGGGCGGCTATGTGCGCTTTTCGGGTGACGAGAATGCCGCCAGCGTGCCCGACCAGAACGATCTGGCGGCCATGAAGCAGGCGATTGTGGCCCGCGAAGGCGAGGCCGCCGTTAGCCGCTACTTCCATTTCAAGCCGGTTTGGCAGCGGGCGATCATCGCCGTGGCCGGCCCGGTCGCCAATTTCATCCTCGCGATTGTGATCTTTGCCGTTCTGTTTGCGGCCTATGGCCAGATCACCAATCCGGCCCGGATCGACGGCGTCCGTCCTGGCGGCGCGGCCGAGGCTGCCGGTTTCCGGGCCGGCGACCTGATCACCAAGGCCGATGACAAGCGCATCGCATCCTTCCAGGACCTGCAGCAGTACACGACCCTGCGGGCCAATGTGCCGATCCGCTTCACGGTCGAACGCGGTGGCACCTCGGTCGTACTGACGGCGACGCCCCGTCTGGAGGAGCGTTTCGACAAGATTTCCGGCCGCGTGAAGGTTGGAGCCCTGGGTCTGGAGAGTCGTTCACGTCCGGTCCTGGTCAAGCCGAGCCTCTTCGAGGCCGTGCCGGCCGCCGTCGACACGGTCTGGGACATGCTCAAGACCATTGCCTACTACCTGGGCCGTCTGGTTCGCGGGCAGGTTCCCGCAGACCAGATCAGCGGTCTGATCGGCATCGGCCACACCGCCGGAGCCGTGGCCAAGGCCGGTGCCGCTGGCGCACCCGATCTGCCGTCAAAGCTTTACGGGGGTCTGGTAGGCCTGACCGTGCTGATCGGCAGCCTGTCGGTCAGCATCGGCTTCATGAACCTGCTGCCGATCCCGGTTCTCGATGGGGGCCACCTGGTGATGTACGCCTATGAAGCCGTCTTCCGGCGGCCTCTGAGGGCGGATTTCCAGGCGGCCGGTTTCCGGGCAGGGCTTGCGCTGATCCTGGGTTTCATGCTGTTCGCGGCGTGGAACGACCTCAACCGATACGACGCGTTCAAATTCATCGGCGGTTTGTTCACGTGAACGCCCGCTCTTCGTCCATGAATGGTCCCATGAACAATCTTCGCGCTCACAGCGCCGCGTTCGCCACCGGTATGGCGCTTCTTCTCGGCTCCACAGCGCTTGTCGCGCCCGCGGCCGCGTTCGCCCAGACCGCTGCGCCCTCCGGCGTCGTGCAGCGCATCGTGATCCAGGGCAATGAGCGGATCGAGCAGGGGACCGTGATGTCCTATCTGCCGATCCAGCCGGGCGACACGGTCGACTCGGCCCGCCTCGACCTCGCGCTGAAGACCCTGGCGCGCACGGACCTGTTCGCCGACGTCAAGATCGAGATCCTGGCCGGCGACCTGATCGTCAAGGTCGTGGAAAATCCGATCATCAACCAGGTGGTCTTCGAGGGCAATTCGTCGCTCAAGGAAGACAAGCTGAAGGACGAGGTGCAGATCCGCCCGCGGGGCATCTTCACCCGTGCCAAGGTTCAGGCCGACGTTCAGCGCATCATCGAGCTTTATCGGCGTTCGGGCCGTATCTCGGCCACCGTGACCCCCAAGGTCGTGGAACTGCCGCAAAAGCGCGTCGACCTGGTGTTCGAGATCAATGAAGGCCCCAAGAGCGGCGTGCTCGGGATCAATTTCCTCGGCAATTCGGAGTTCTCGGACAATGATCTGCGCGACGTGATCGTGACCAAGGAGTCGCACTGGTACAAGTTCCTGACCAGCAACGACAATTATGACCCCGACCGGATCGAGTACGACCGCGAACAGCTGCGCAAGCACTATCGCAACCGCGGCTATTTCGACTTCCGCGTCATCTCGTCGGTCGCCGAACTGGCCCCGGACAAGAACGGCTTTGCGGTCACCTACACCCTCGAAGAAGGCCCCAAGTACAAGTTCGGCAAGATCACAGTCGATACCGAGCTCAAGAAACTGGATGGCACGCTTCTGGCGCAGATCCTGCCGATCCGCACGGGTCAGCTCTACGAAGACGAGCGCATCGAGCAGGCCACCGACTCGCTGACCTTTGCCGCCGGCGCGGCCGGCTTCGCGTTCGTGGACGTGCGTCCGCGCTATGTGCCCAACCGCGAGACCAACACGGTCGACGTCGTGTTCCAGGTCCGGGAAGGCCCGCGCGTCTATGTCGATCGCATCGACATCGTCGGCAACACCCGCACCCTCGACTACGTACTGCGCCGCGAGCTCGAAGTGGCCGAAGGTGATGCCTATAACCGCGTCCTCGTCGACCGTTCCAAGAACAACATCCGGCGTCTGGGCTTCTTCAAGGAAGTCGAGATCGAGGAAGTGCCCGGCGGGGCCCCCGACCGGACGGCCCTGCGGGTCAAGGTCGAGGAACAGCCGACGGGCGAACTGTCGTTCAGCGCCGGCTACAGCTCGGTCGACAAGCTGGTGCTCGACGTTGGCATCACCGAGCGCAACTTCCGCGGCCGTGGCCAGAACATGCGCGGCCGGGTCTCTGTCGGCTCGCTGCGCCAGCAGGTCGATTTCGCGTTCACCGAGCCGCGCTTCCTGAACCGCAACCTGGTGGCCGGCGTAGACCTGTATTCGTTCCGCTACGACCTCAGCGACTACGCCGCCTATGACACCCGGTCGGTTGGCGGCAACGTCCGCGTCGGCTTCCCGCTGACCCAGAATGCCTCGATGAGCCTGCGCTATACGCTGCGTCAGGACGAGGTAAGCGTGTCTGACGGGCTCTGCACCAGCGGCTCGGTTTCGCAGATCCTGTGCCTGCAGCGCGGGGCCTACATGACCTCGCTGATCGGCTACGGCCTGCGGATCGACAAGCGCAACGACCCGATCCAGCCCACCCGTGGCTGGTTCGCCGACCTCAACCAGGATCTGGCGGGCTTCGGCGGCGACGTGAACTACCTGAAGACCGAAGCCGATGCCGGCTGGTACTGGGGCTTCAACAAGGACTTCATCTTCAGCGCCACCGGTTCGGCCGGCTATATCGAGGGCTGGGGCGGCGACAACGTCCGGATCAACGACCGCTTCTACAAGGGCGGCACCAACTTCCGCGGCTTCGAAACCGCCGGTATCGGTCCGCGCGACATCTCCACGAGCAGCAATTCGATGGGGGCCAAGCTCTATGCCATCGGTTCGTTCGAGCTGACGGTGCCGACCCTGCTGCCCGAGCAGTACGGCATCAAGGCGGCCCTGTTCAGTGACTTCGGCACCGCCGGTCTGCTTGACGACGTCGATCGCCAGACTTCGACCGGTGTCTTTGACCCCAATATCCGCGATGACCTCGGCCTGCGGGCCTCGGCGGGTATCAGCATCGACTGGAAGTCGCCCATGGGCCCGATCCGGTTCGATTTCAGCAAGATCCTCTCCAGGGAAGATTACGACCGGACCGAAACGTTCCGGTTCTCCACCTCCACAAGGTTCCAATAAACATGACCTCGAAGTTTCTGACCGCGACCGCTTCCGGCCTCGTCGCTCTCGCCATGACCTCGGCCGCCATGGCCCAGACCGCTCCGGCGGCGGCTCCGGCCGCGCCGGCTGTCCCGGCCACCACCCACGGTGCCGCGCTTCCGGGCGTCTGCATCTTCTCGAGCCAGCGCGCCGTCGGGGCCTCGCTGGTCGGTCAGGCCGTCGATGCGCGCCTGAAGACCATCATCCAGCAGGTCAATGCCGAGCTGACCGGCGAGCGCACCGCGCTCGACACCGAAGCCAAGGCCCTGGACGCCAAGCGCGCGACCCTCGACCAGGGCACGCTGGAGCAGCAAGCCGCCGCCCTGCAGGTCAAGGCCAACGCCTGGCAGCGCAAGGGTCAGCAGCGCCAGAAGGAAGTCGAAGCGACCGAGCAGAAGGCCCTGTCGCGCGTCTATCAAGAGCTCGATCCGGCCATCAAGCAGGTCTATCAGCAGCGCACCTGCGGCCTGCTGCTTGACCGCGAGTCGGTCCTGCTGGCCAATCCGGCCATGGACATCACCGACGGCGTTGTCGCCGCGCTGAACGCCCGCATCAAGACCCTGACCTTCGATCGCGAACGTCTGGACCAACAGATCCCGGGCGCTCAAGCTCTGCAGCCGACCAAGAAATAGGCGAGTCGGTCCGGGCCTCGGGTCCGGACCTTTCGCGCGAGAGGATCTGATGCCGGACCCACGCTTCTTTGAGGACCTGGGTCCGGTATCGCTCTCCGAACTGGCGCGCCTGGCCTCGGCAGACCTGACCGAGCCGGGCTATGCCGACCGGATGATCAGCCACGTCGCACCGCTCGACGGTGCGGAGGCGACAGCCGTTGCCTTCTTCTCGGACCCCAAGCGTCGGGATGCCGCTGCGGCCACTCGGGCCGGGGCCTGTTTTGTCCGTTCCGAACACCGCGATCTCCTGCCGCCTGGCTGTGTGGCCCTGGTCACAGCCCATCCCCAGGCGTCCTGGGCGGCGGCAGCCTCGCGTCTGCACGCCCCGCGCCTGCACGGGCCCTCTGAAAGTCTGATCCATCCGGACAGCCAGATCGAGGCCGGAGCCCGGCTCGCACCGGGCGTTTCGGTCGGGCAGGGCGCGCGGATCGGGCGAGGCTCCCGCCTCGCGCCGGGCGTGGTGATCGGGCCGGGGGTTTGCATCGGCCGCGACTGCATCATCGGGGCCAATGCCGTGATCGGCTTTGCCCTGATCGGTGACCGGGTTTCGATCCACGCCGGTGCGGTGATCGGCGAGGCGGGCTTTGGCGCGGCGGCTGGCCCGAAAGGCATTGTCGACCTGCCGCAGCTGGGACGGGTTGTGATCCAGGACGGTGTCACGCTCGGGGCCAACAGCTGCGTCGATCGAGGCGCCTTTGACGATACGACCATCGGCGAGAACACCAAGATCGACAATCTGGTCCACGTCGCCCACAACGTGCGTGTGGGGCGCAATTGCGTCCTGGCGGCCTATACCGGGATTTCGGGCAGCACCGTGATCGGTGACGGGGTCGCGTTCGGGGGCAAGGCCGGGGTGGCCGATCATCTGACGATCGGGTCGGGCGCCAGCATCGGCGCCTCGGCATCGGTATTCAAGCCCGTACCGGCGGGCGAAACATGGACTGGGTTCCCGGCGCGCCCGCTGAAGCGGTGGCTCCGGGAGACCGCATGGCTGTCACGCATGGCGGGCGGCCGGGGAACAAGGGGCTAAGTATGGGCCAAGACGTCGCCGAACCGGCGCAAATCGCGATCGATATCGCCGAGATCCTGGCCAGGATCCCGCATCGCTATCCGTTCCTGCTGGTGGACCGCGCCGAGGACTATCACCCGCACCAGTCGATCGTCGGCATCAAGTGCGTGACGATGAACGAGCCGTTCTTCCAGGGCCATTTCCCGGGTAACCCGGTGATGCCGGGCGTCCTGATCATCGAGGCCATGGCCCAGACCGGTGCCGTGCTGATGAGCAAGTCGCTGGAAGTCGACACCGAGGGCAAGACCATTTTCTTCATGTCGGTCGACAACGCCCGGTTCCGCAATCCCGTGCGCCCCGGCGACGTGATCCGCATGGAGGTCGAGGTGACGCGCTCGCGTTCGACGATCTTCAAGTTCAAGGGCGTGGCCAAGGTGAACGACAAGGTCGCCGCTGAAGCCGAGTTTGCCGCCATGGTCGTGGAGACGCCGACCAAATGACCCAGATCCATCCGACAGCCCTGGTGGCGTCCGGTGCCGAACTCGGCGCGGATGTCGAAATCGGCCCGTTCTGCACCGTCGGACCCAAGGTTCGTCTCGGCGACGGGGTTCGGCTGATCTCGCATGTGGTCATCGACGGTGCGACCAGCATAGGCGGTGCCACGACCGTCTACCCGTTCGCCCTCCTGGGGGCTCCGCCCCAGCATCTGGCCCACAAGGGTGAGGATACCCGCCTCGAGATCGGTGAGCGCAATACCATCCGCGAACACGTCACCATGCACACCGGCACGGTGGGCGGTGGCGGGCTGACCAAGGTGGGCTCCGACAGCCTCTATATGGTCGGTTCCCACGTCGCGCACGACTGCATGGTCGGCGACAAGGTGACCTTCGCCAACAACGCCACCGTGGGTGGCCACGTCCAGATCGGCGACTTCGTATTCATGGGGGGGCTGTGCGCCGTCCACCAGTTCACGCGTATCGGCCGCTACGCCTTTGTCGGCGGCGGCGGTGTGGTGACCAAGGACGTCATCCCCTATGGCTCGGTCTGGGGAAACCACGCCCACCTCGAGGGCCTGAACCTTGTCGGGCTGAAGCGTCGCGGTTTCAGTCGTGAAGCGATCAATGCCCTGCGGGCGGCCTATCGCCTGATGTTCGCCGACGAAGGCACCTTCCAGGAGCGCCTCGACGACGTGGTCGAGATCCATGCCGGCAATGCCGAGGTCATGGAGATTGTCGATTTCATCCGTGCAGAGGCCAACCGGCCGTTGTGCCTGCCTGAACGCGAAGTCTAGGGCCCGAGCCATGCGCAAGCTTGGTCTGATCGCCGGGGGTGGTGCTGCCCATCGAGCTCGCGACCCATTGCGAGGCCGCCGGTCGCCCGTTTGCCGTCATGCGGCTGCGGAGCTTTGCCGATGAGTCTCTGGAGCGCTTTCCCGGCACCGAGGTCGGTCTCGGAGAGTTCGGCAAGGTCTTCAAGGCGCTCAGGGCCGAGGGCTGTGAGGTTGTCTGCTTTGCCGGCACGGTCGAGCGACCAGACTTCGCCGCCATCATGCCGGATCTTCGGGGACTCCAGGTCATTCCCGGCCTGATCAAGGCCGCGCGCCAGGGGGATGACGCCCTGCTGCGCCGGGTTCTGGCCGAGTTCGAAAAGGAAGGCTTTGCCATCGAGGGGGCCCATGAGGTCGTCGGCGAGATGACCCTGCCGCTCGGCGTGCTGGGGGCCCTGGCTCCGCGCCCGCAGGACACGCCGGACATCGAGCGGGCGCTGCTGGTGGCCCGTGAAATCGGCAAGCTGGATGTGGGACAGGGGGCTGTCGTCTGCGAAGGCCTGGTGCTGGCCGTAGAGGCTCAAGAGGGCACTGACGCCATGCTGCGCCGGGTCGCTGACCTGCCGCAGGCCCTGCGCGGTAGTGCCGAGCAACGGCGCGGCGTTCTGGCCAAGGCTCCAAAGCCGATCCAGGAGACCCGCGTCGTCCTGCCGACCATCGGTGTCGCCACCCTGCAAAGGGCTGCGCGGGCGGGGCTGGCGGGTGTGGTCGGCGAGGCCGGTCGTCTGCTGGTGCTGGACCGTGAGGCGGTCATCGCCTGCGCCGATGACCTTGGCCTGTTCGTGCTGGGAGTCGAGCCGCGGAGCCCGTCGTGAAACGCCCTCTGACGGTCATGCTGGTGGCCGCCGAAGCCTCGGGTGATGCGCTCGGGGCCGGGCTGGCCCGGGCGCTGAAGCGCCGGCTCGGGGCCGATGCGGTTCGCTTCGTCGGCGTCGGGGGCGCAAAGATGGCGGCCGAGGGGGTGGAGAGCCCCTTCGATATCGCGCAACTGTCGATCATCGGCATCGTGGAGAGCCTGAAGGCCTATCCCAGGGCCATGGCCCGCCTGCGCGACACCCTGGACCTCACGGCCCGGGAAAAGCCGGATGTGGCGGTCCTGATCGACTCCTGGGGGTTCAATATCCGGCTGGCCCAGGCCCTGCGTCGTCAGGATCCAGGCCTGCCCCTGGTCAAGTATGTTGCGCCCCAGGTCTGGGCCTATCGGCCCGGCCGGGCCCGGGCCCTGGCCAAGGCCGTCGACCTGCTGCTGTCCATCCAGCCTATGGACCGGCCCTATTTTGATGCGGCCGGCCTTGAGAGCGTCTTTGTCGGCAATTCGGCCCTGGCCAAGAGTTTCGCCGGGGCCGATGCGGCCCGTTTGCGAAAAGCCCTGGGGCTGACGCCCGACGAGCCCATCCTGCTAGTCCTTCCGGGTAGCCGTCCCTCCGAGATCGAGCGGGTCATGCCGGTGTTTGAAGCGGCGGTGCGGCAGCTGAAGGCCGACCGCCCCGACCTCGCCGTCGTGGTGCCGGTAGCCTCGACCGTCGCAGACGCCGTCCGGGCCCGCGTTGCCGGCTGGCCCTTCCGCGCCCATCTGGTTGAGGATGAGGGGCTGAAGGATGACGCCATGGTCGCCGGGACCGTAGCCCTGGCCTGTAGCGGAACCGTTACCACCGAACTCGCCCTGGCCGGCTGTCCGATGGTCATCGGCTATCGCACCGGCGCGATCACCTATGGCCTGCTGAAGCGCCTGTTCAAGCCGCGCTGGGTCACGCTGTTCAACATTGCCGCCGATCAGGCCGTTGCCCCGGAGTATCTGCAGGACGGGCTTCAGGCCGCCAGCCTGGCCCGGGAGATCGGCCAACGTCTGGATGACCCGGCCGCGCGTGCCGCCCAGATCGTCGCCCAGAACGCAGCGCTCGAGAAGATGGGGCGCGGAATGCCGGATCCCTCGGAAGCTGCCGCCGATGCCTTGATCGCGTTTCTGCAACGAAGGTGACGCTGGCCAAGGCTGCCCCTGGCGGCCTTAGACCTTGTCGAGAGCCATCAGCAACTGGCCCACATCGATCGGCTTGGCGACGTGGTCATCCATACCGGCGGCCAGAAGGTCGGCGACCTGATGGCTCATCGCATTGGCCGTCAGGGCGATCACGGGTGTCCGGGGGCGGCCCAGTTCGGCCTCAGAGCGGCGGATCTCGGCCAGGGCAGCCAGGCCGTCCATGACCGGCATGTGGATGTCCATCAGGATCGCATCCCAGGGCTGGGCGCGCCAGGCCTCGACCGCCTTGGCCCCGTCATCAACCACCAAGAGATCCACGTCGCTGACCTCGAAGATCGCCGTCAGGACCCTCTGGTTGGTCGGATTGTCTTCCGCCGCCAGGACCCGGAGTTTGCGGTGACCGGATTTGGCGCGCACGGCCTGGTCCAGATCCGGCGGTACATCCTGACCGGCCAGCCGTTCGAGCGGGATCTCGATCGTAAAGGTGGTGCCCTGGCCTGGCTGGCTGTCGACCGAGATGCTGCCCCCCATCAGGCCACAGAGGTCGCGGCAGATGGCCAGGCCCAGGCCGGCACCGCCATGCACCCGCGTGGTCGAGGCATCCAGCTGGACAAAGCGGCTGAAGAGCTTGTCGTACTGGTCACTCGTGAAGCCGGGGCCCGTGTCGCTGACCGAGATCCGGAGGCCGCCCGGGACAGCTTCCGCGGCGAGGGTGACTGAGCCTGAGCCTGTGAACTTCAGGGCATTGGACAGCAGATTATGAACCACCTGGCGCAAGCGTCCCGGGTCGCCGCGATAGACCCCGGCAGCGTCCTCGGCGATCGCGAGCCTTTGTTCCAGGGCCTTCTGCGCAGCCTGCATGGCGAAGGTCTGCTGGCTGCTGGTCAGCAGCGAGACGAGGTCGAACGGGACGGCATCGAGTTCCAGCCGGCCCGCCTCGATCCGCGACAGGTCCAGCACGTCATTGAGGATCGACTTCAGGGCCTCACCCGACTCCCGGACGATTTTCAGGCGCTCGCGCTGGCTGTCGGTCAGCGCATCGCGTTCCATCACCTGGACCATGCCCAGGACGCCGTTCAGCGGCGTGCGGATCTCGTGGCTCATGGTGGCGAGAAAGATGGTCTTGGCCTGGTTGGCGGCGGCGGCCTCGGCCTCCTTGTCGCGGGCGAGTGCGAGAGCGGCCACCATTTCACGCTCGGCCCGTTCGCGATGGACGGCGTACTGGAAGACGTAGGCGAGGAAGGACAGGGCCCCGATCATCGCCACCAGGGTCTGGCCGAAGCGGGCGGTTCCCGCTGCGGTACCGCCGCAGACCAGGATCACCAGCAGCAGGGCGACGAACGAAGCCCCGCCGATCCGGCGCGACAGGACGAATTCGGCCGTGCTTGAAAGGGCAATGGCACCCAGCATCGCGGCCCCGGCCAGGACCGAGGTCAGGGACCCGTAGAGGATCAGCGTCGTGGGGAGCAGGCAGTAGAGCCCGGTATAGACCAGGGTAAAGCCGGTCATCAGGGCCTCGTGCCACGAGGCCGGTGACCGGAACCCGATCCAGGTGCACAGGGCCGCATTGGCCAGGATCAGCACACTGACCAGGCCCAGCCAGGTGAGGGGGGGCGCGGGGCCGAGCCAGATAGCCGAGCCGGCGGCGGCGAGCAGCGTCATCGGCACGATCGTGAGCAGGTCACGCCGTCGGTGTTCGATGATGGCCGTCCAGCCCTGCGCTCCGGAGACGGGATTCAAGATCTGCGGCTCCTGGACAATTTGAAACAACCGTTTGCACCGAAGCACGATCCTCGGGTCCCCGTCCATCTCACGCAGCGTTTTGACGGACAGGTTATATGCTGCAACACTTCCGGCAGGCGCATTGGGCGCTTGGCAAAGCTGACATGGCGATAGATCCGACAGCGCCCGTCTCGCCCACCTATACCGCCCTGCCGGTCGGTGGAGCGCCGGCTGAGGCCGCGGCGGCACTGCTGGCGCGGGCGCGGGCCGCCACCGCCGAGACGGCCACCGTGCTGGGCGCGCTGGCATCCGCAGACGGCAAGGGTGTCGACGGCGCGGGGCTCAAGGCTTCGCCGAGCCAGGGCGTGGACGTCGCGGCCGGTACCACGCCCAATGCCGAGACGATCCGGACTGTGGTGCGGCAGGCCGCCGCCCGCGCGGTGGCGCACCAGACCGGTCTGGCCCCGCTGCTGTCCGATCTCTCCGAGATGGCCTCCCGCCCGGACACGCCTCCTGCGGTCCGGGAAGCGGCTCGGGCCCTGATCCGGTCGGCGATGCCGACCGACAAGCCTGTGACCTCGACTCGGTTGCGAGAGGCCGTACGGCGGTCCGGGGCTTTTCTGGAAACAGACCTTGCCCGTATGGGAGCGACGGAGGCCGCGCGGACGGCCGGACGCTCATCTCCCGCCTTGCCACAACCTGATCTGGGGCGCGACCTGAAGGCCGGACTGCTGGTCTTTCGGACGGTCGTCTCTACCTGGCTCGGGGAGGTACAGGAGCCGGCTGGCCCGGAGCATGACGGGGGCGGGGACAGGCCGCCGGCCAGGTCTGCATCCGGTCAGGCCCCCGCCACAGCGCCGTCTTCGCCCCCTCTCGGCGGGACGGTCGCCTACGGGATGAGGGTGGGTGCCCCGGCCCCCAGCTTCGAGAGTCTGCCGGGCCAGGGTCAGAGCGCGCCGGCGCACGCGCCGGAGGCCCAGGCTCTGCGGGCCTCCGAGGCATCCTTTAGCCCGGCCTCGACCCTGATTTCTGCCCAGGTGGCTGCCTCGGCGACAGAGGCCGATGCGCCGCCGGGGGGCGCGACGCCTGCCGGTTCCGAACCTGACCCCGACCTGCCGGCCGACGCTCTTCACGAGCCGGCCGCCGACGGGGCTCCGGAGAGACCGCTCGCTACCGCATCGCCCGCCGGGCGTACGGTTCCGGCTGTCCCTGGCGAAAAGCTTTTGACTGGCACCCTGGCGCAGCCGGAGGCGGGAGAAGCGTCTTTGCCGGAAGAGCTCCAGCTTCCGGATGCCGACCACCTGTCTTCGCGCCAGGTCGCCGAGCGGAGCGCAGCGGGTGGGGCATCCCCGGGTCGCGCGCCGCCGCCGCCGCCCTTTCCGGGCGGCCCGATGTCGCCCCAGGCGGCGCATCTGGCAAGCCTGCGCCCAGACGCTTCGGCTCCGGACCTGGCGCGGCATCTGCTGCGTGAGACCAGTGGTGCGATCGATCGCCAGACCCTGATGCAGATCGCCTCCATGGCGGAACCGACGCCGGGGCATCCGGGCGAGCCGGTGCGCTCCTCTGAAACGGTGCCGGCCCGGGTCATGCTGGACCTACCGCTACAGACGCCGCAGGGTATCGCTGTCGCCCAGTTCGAGATCAGTCGGGACGGTGGGGGCGGCGGAGGCTCGGGCGGGCCCTCCGGCGAGCGGACCTGGCGGGCCCGCTTCTCGCTCGATGTCGAGCCGCTGGGGCCCGTGCACGTCCAGATTGCCCTGACCGGGGCCCAGACCCGGGTCAGTCTCTGGGCCGAGCGTCCGGAGGCCATGGCGCGCCTGCGCGGGGGAGAAGAGACCCTGAACGCCGCGCTGCGCCAGGCCGAACTGACGCCCGAGCTCGCCTTCCATGCCGGCGCACCGCCGATCCTGGCAGGCGGTGCGGGGCGCTTTGTGGACCGGGCCTCATGACCGGTCCGGTCGGTCCCGTACGCCCCCGGATCGCCGTCGCGCTCCACTATGACGGGGCCGATGCCCCGCGCGTGGTCGCCTCGGGTCAGGGCTGGATCGGTGACAGGATCATTGAGACCGCCCGCGAGCATGGCGTGCCGATCGAGGAGAACCCGGCCCTGGCCCAGGCGCTCTCGACCATCGAGATCGACGAGGAGATCCCCGAAGCGCTGTATCGCGCTGTCGCCGAGATCCTGACCTTCCTGCTGCGCCCCTGAGGCCCAACGCAAAAGGCCCCGTCCTGCGACGGGGCCTTTCCGGATCAGGTCTGACGTGAGGTTCAGCTGCGGGTTTCGACCGGGGCGTAGTCGCGCTGGGTCGCACCCGTATAGAGCTGGCGCGGACGGCCGATCTTGCGGGCGGGATCCTCGAACATTTCCTTCCACTGGCTGATCCAGCCCACGGTACGGGCCAGGGCGAACAGCACGGTGAACATGTTGGTCGGGAAGCCCATCGCCCGCAGGGTGATGCCCGAATAGAAGTCGATGTTCGGATAGAGCTTGCGGTCGATGAAGTAGGGATCGCTGAGGGCGATCTTTTCCAGTTCCATCGCCACTTCGAGCAGCGGGTCGTTGATGCCCAGTTGGCCCAGCACTTCGTGGCAGGTCTTCTGCATGACCTTCGCACGCGGATCGAAGTTCTTGTACACGCGGTGGCCGAAGCCCATCAGCTTGTACTTCTTGTCCTTCACGCCCTGCACATAGGCCGGGATGTTCTCGACCGAACCGATTTCCTCGAGCATCTCGAGGGCTTCCTGGTTGGCGCCGCCGTGCGACGGGCCCCACAGGCAGGCGATGCCGGCAGCGATACAGGCGAACGGGTGCGCGCCCGACGAACCGGCCAGACGGACGGTCGAGGTCGAGGCATTCTGCTCGTGGTCGGCGTGCAGGATGAAGATGCGGTCCATGGCGCGGGTCAGGACGGGGTTGGGCACCCAGTCTTCGGCCGGCACCGAGAAGCACATGCGCAGGAAGTTTTCCGAATAGGACAGCTCGTTGCGCGGCGACACGAACGGACGGCCGACGCTGTACTGGAAAGCGCGGGCGGCGATGGTCGGCATCTTGGCGATCAGGCGGTGGGCGCTGATCTCGCGCTGCTTGGGATCATCGACGTTCAGGCTGTCGGCATAGAAAGCCGACAGGGCACCGACCGCGCCGGTCATGATCGCCATCGGGTGCGCGTCACGGCGGAAGCCCTGGAAGAAGCTGTCGAACTGGGCGTGCAACATCGTGTGATAGGTGATGTTGTGCCCGAACTTGGCGAACTCGTCGGCCGTCGGCAGTTCACCGTTGAGGAGCAGGTGGCAGACCTCGAGGAACGAGGACTTCTCGGCCAGCTGGTCGATCGGATAGCCGCGGTGCAGCAAAACGCCGGCATCACCATCGATATAGGTGATCTTGCTCTCGCAGGACGCCGTCGAGGTGAAACCCGGGTCGAAGGTGAAGTGGTCGCTGTCGCCGTAGAACTTGCGGACGTCCACGACGTCGGGGCCCGTGCTGCCCTTGAGGATCGGCAGGTCGTAGCTCTTGTCGCCGATCGTCAGTGTGGCTTTGTCGGTCATGCGGGAACCCCCTTCATCGATGGAACGAGCAGTCCAAATTTCTTTTCGCGAGTGCGTTATAGCGCCTCATGCGCGCTCAGCCAGCGCGTCGTCAAGACGGCCGAGACTCTCTTCGCGACCCAGAGCCGCCATGATCTTGTTCAGGTCGGGGGCCTGTGATCCACCGGTCAGGATGCCGCGCAGCGACGGGCCGAATTTGCCGAACCCGACACCCTCGGATTCTGCAAAGGATTTCAACAGGCTGCCGAGGGCCTCAACCTCCCAGTCGGGGGTCTGGGCGAGGCGATCGCGCAGGCGGGAGAGCCGCTCGACCGTCTCGGCCACCAGTTGTTTTGTCGTCTTTTCCTCAAGCCCGAACGGACGAATTTTCAGCGCGAATGCGCAATGCTCGGCCAGTTCGAGGATGGTCTTGGCCCCTTCCTTGACCTGGGGCACCACGGCGAGAAGTCGGGCGGCGGCATCTGCGGGCAAATTCGCGCCCTGGGCGACCAGGGCCTTCAGGGTCAGATCGGCCAGACGGGCGTCATCGGCGACCCGCAGGTGCTGGCTGTTGATGTGATTCAGCTTGGCCCAGTCCAGCCGGGCCGGGGCTTTGACCACATCGCGAACGTCGAACCAGTCGATGGCCTGGGCGTCGTCGAACACCTCGTCATCACCGTGGCCCCAGCCCAGTCGGGCCAGATAGTTGCGAAGGCCCTCGGGGATATAGCCCATGTCGGCGAACTCGCCGACGGCCTGGGCCCCGTGGCGCTTGGACAGCTTGGCCCCGTCCGGCCCGTGGATCAGCGGAATATGAGCAAAGGCCGGCAGGTCCCAGTCCATGGCCTGGTAGATAAGGGTCTGGCGGGCAGCGTTGTTGAGGTGGTCATCGCCCCGGATCACGTGGGTCACGCCCATGTCGTGGTCATCGACCACTACGGCGAGGGTGTAGGTCGGGGCCCCGTCGGCGCGCAGCAGAACCAGGTCGTCCAGGTCGGTGTTACGGAAGGTCACCGGACCCTTGACCAGGTCATCGACCAGGGTCTCACCGTCGGCGGGGCCCTTGAAGCGGATCACGTGCGGCAGGGCAGGGTCGCCCGGCTCGGCGGCGTCACGCCAGGGCGAGCGGATGGCATGGCCTTCCGCGCGAGCCTTTTCGCGGGCGACTTCCAGTTCCTCGACGCTCATCCAGCAGCGATAGGCCCGGCCGCGCTCCAGCAGCTGCTGCACGACCTCGGCATGGCGCGGCGCGCGGGTGTGCTGGAACACCGGTTCTTCGTCCGACTTCAGGCCCAGCCAGTCCAGACCCTCGAAGATCGCCGCGACGGCGGCTTCGGTCGAGCGCTCGCGATCTGTGTCTTCCACGCGCAGAAGGAACTTTCCACCCGTATGGCGTGCATATAACCAGTTGAACAGCGCGGTGCGGGCACCGCCGATGTGCAGGAAGCCGGTGGGTGAGGGTGCGAAGCGGGTGACCACGCCGCGGTCGGTGGAGGAGGGGTTCGACATCGAACTCAATGCTGAAAGGCTGGACGCCGCCGAGACGGCCGGGAGTGCGCGCCGGGGCGCGGCTGTTGGCGCGCGTCTTAGCACGGCGTTTCGCGCCCGGCCTAGTCCAACGGCGCTCTTCCGCCGTCTGAGGCAGGAGGGAACCGACAATCTGGAGCGCTGGGTGCTGTGGAGCCCCGTGGCTTTTGGACTGGGGGCCGCCGCCTATCTGGAAGCGCCGGTCGAGCCGCCCCTGATGCTGCTGCTCGCGGCAGCGCTGGCGAGCGTGGTTCTGGTAGCTCTGGCGCGGCGGACGGCCCTGCGCGGGCTGGTGGTCGTCACTACCCTGTTGGCCTTTGCTGCCGCCGGGGGCCTTGCGGGTAAGGTTCGCAGTGACCGGGTCGCTTCACCGGTGATCGACGGCGAACGCCTGCCGCGCCGGGTTGAGGGCTTTGTGGTCGATGTCGTCAGTCCCGGAGCCGGTGGCCAGCGTGTGCTGATCGCCCCGGTCGCCATCGCGGGCCTGTCGCCGGCCGAGACGCCCAAGCGGCTGCGGGTCACGGTGGACGGCGACCGGGTGCCCGAACCCGGCGAGGCGGTACGGTTCCGGGCCATTCTCGGGCCGCCGCCGCCGCCGGCCGCGCCGGGGGCCTATGATTTCGCCCGCGATGCCTGGTTCGACGCCGTCGGTGCGGTAGGTTTCTGCCTGGGCGAGATCGGGTCAACACGTCTGGAACCGCCGCCGCGCCGCTTGCAGGCCGAGATGACCGTCAACCGTTTTCGCTGGCGACTGGCCGGCCGGATCCTCGCGGCGATGGGGCCGACCAGTGGCGGGATCGGAGCGGCCATGGTCACCGGCCATGAGGCCTGGATTACGCCGGAGCAGACCGAGGCCATGCGGGCCTCGGGCCTGGCCCACATCCTGTCGATCTCTGGCCTGCATATGGCGATTGTCGGCGGGTTCGTGTTCGGCCTCGCGCGTCTGGCCATCGCGGCCTCGCCGTGGCTGGCCCTGCGCGCGCCGGGCAAGAAGATAGCGGCCGTGGCCGGGCTCTCGGCGGTGATCGGCTATCTGGTGATTTCCGGTGCGCCGCCCCCGGCCGAGCGCGCCGCCATCACCGCCGCCGTGGCCTTTGCCGCCATCCTCTTCGACCGCCAGGCGATCACCCTGCATGGCCTGGCCGTCGCGGCCCTGATCATCCTGGCGCTGCAGCCCGAGGCGGCCGGGGCACCGGGGTTCCAGATGTCCTTTGCCGCGACCACGGCCCTGATCGCCCTGGCCGAGGCCTGGCCGAGACCGCTGCGCGAGATCGCCGTGCCCTGGCCGATCCGGGCAATCCAGGCCGCGACCCAGTGGCTGGCGGTCAGTGTCGGGGCGAGCTTCGTGGCAGGCCTGGCGACCGGGCCCTTCGCCATGCAGCACTTCAACCGCGTGGCGATCTGGGGGCTGCCGGCCAATCTGATCGTCGCGCCGCTGTCGTCCTTCGTCATCATGCCGTTCCTGGCGCTCGGCACGGTTCTGGAGGCGGTCGGGTGGGGCGGGCCCTGTCTCGCGATCGCCGGCTGGGGCGTCGATGCCATGGTCGCCGTGGCCGCGCGTTTCGAGGCCGCGGGCGGCCAGGCCGTGGTCGCCAGCGCGCCACCGGTCACGCTGCTGCTGGCCTGGATCGGCGTGATGCTGCTGTGTCTCTGGCGCGGTCATGTCCGCTGGCTGGGCCTGCCCCTGGCGCTCGCTGTGGCCCTGTGGCCAAGACCCGAGCCGCCGGACGCCTGGATCGCTGCGGATGGATCTGCCGCAGCAGTGCGGGTCGGCAAACAGGCGGTGGCCCTGCGACCCGAGGCGCGCCGGTTCGGCGTAGAACTCTGGGCGAGGCGGCGGGGCCTGGCTCTTGAGCCTGGCACTGATTTTGACTGCAACGCCCGCAGCTGCCGGCCGGGAGCGGCCACACCGGTGCGCCTCGCCCTGTCCTGGACCCGGCGCAGCCCCGAGGGGGCCGAGCTTGAACGGCTATGCCTGGCGGCCGAGGTTGTCGTCCTGCGCGGTGCGCCCCCCCGGGTGCTGCCTGAAAGCTGCCGCAGCCGGGTTCTCCTGACTGCTGAAGACTTCAGGCAGGGTGGAGCGACCGAGCTCTATCGGCGGCACGGGACGTGGTGGATCGTCTGGGCCCAGCCCTTGAGGGGGCACAGGCCCTGGACGGGACGGGCGTCCTGACGATCAGTCGTCTGTCGGGGTCTTGGGCAGACGGGGCGGGGCCCGCATCAGGAAGGCCGGGACGTCGTTGCCGAAGCCGATGACACGACGGTCGTCGTCATCCTCACGACCACGAACGGGCTGCACGCCCCGGACGGGCTGGGCCGGACGGGTTTCGCGCTCGGGCCGGACTTCGCGTTCGGGGCGCGCCTCGCGGGCCGGGCGGGCTTCGCGCTCGGCACGGGGCTCGCGCTCGGGACGGGTGCGTTCGCGCGGGGCCGGAGCCACGGCTTCAGCCTCGACCGTTTCGACGGCTTCAGCACGCGGGGTACGCTCGCCGCGCGGCTTGCGTTCGCGACGGGCGCGCGGGGCGCGCTCTTCACGGGCCTCGGCCGGGGCTTCCACGGCATCGGCGACAACAGCTTCGACGGCGGCGTCCTCGGCCGGGGCATCGCCCTCGATCTCGCGAACCCGTGAGCCACGGCCGCCGCGCGCCGAGCGTTCGCCCGTCTCGCGTTCGCCACGCTCACGTCCGGCAGGCGCGCCACGGCCGCGCTTGCGGTCCTTGTCGCCTTCGCGCCGAACGGTGACGGCACCCGAGTAGTCGAGGTCGAGCTTTTCTTCGTCCGGGGTCGAGCCGATCAGCTTGACCACCTTGTCGAAGCCCTTGTCGTCCGCAGGGGTGACCAGCATGTAGGTGATGCCCGAACGCCCGGCGCGACCAGTGCGGCCGATGCGGTGCACATAGTCATCGGCATGGTGCGGGACGTCGTAGTTGAAGACGTGGTTGACGGCCGGGATATCGAGGCCGCGCGCGGCGACGTCGGAGGCCACCAGGATCTTCAGCGAACCGTCGCGGAAGGCCGCCAGGGTCTTCATGCGCTGGCTCTGGTCGAGGTCGCCGTGGATGGCGGCAGCGTCAAAGCCGTGCGAGCGCAGGGACTTGGCCACCACATCGACTTCGGTCTTGCGGTTGCAGAACACGATGCCGGTCTCGATCTGGGCCTTCTCGATCAGGGCCCGCAGCGCCAGGCGCTTGGCCTTGGGATCGGAGGAGGGCACCTTGACCAGCAGTTGGGTGATGTCCTCGTTGGTCGTCGCCGGACGCGCGGCCTCGATCCGCACGGGATCCTTGAGGAACTGCTTGGTCAGGCGGGTGATTTCCGGCGGCATGGTCGCCGAGAAGAACAGCGTCTGCTTCTTGGGCGGCGTCATCTTGAAGATACGCTCGATGTCCGGAATGAAGCCCATGTCCAGCATGCGGTCGGCTTCGTCGACGACGAGGAACTGCACGCCGGTCATCAGCAGCTTGCCGCGTTCGAAATGGTCGAGCAGGCGGCCGGGGGTGGCGATCAGCACGTCGACGCCACGATCCAGCTTCTTCTCCTGGTCGCCGAACGACACGCCGCCGATCAGCAGGGCCCAGGAGAGCTTGGTGCCCTTGGCGTATTTCTCGAAGCTGGATGCGACCTGGTCGGCCAGTTCGCGGGTCGGGGCGATGACCAGGGCGCGCGGCATGCGGGCCTTGGCGCGGCCGTTCATCAGCTTGTCGATGAGGGGCAGGGTGAAGGCGGCGGTCTTGCCGGTGCCGGTCTGGGCGATACCCAGAACGTCCTGACCGGCGAGGGCGACCGGGATCGCCTGGGCCTGGATGGGGGTGGCCGTCGTGTAGCCGGTGTCTGCGACCGCTTGCAGGGTCGTGGGCGACAGCCCGAGTTCGGAAAATTCTGTCATGTCATTCTGGCTGAAAATTCAGAGCCACCCGTGCGTGGGCGAACGGGCGGCGCGGATTCGCCAGACCTGCTCCGAAGTTGGGGATAAATAGGCGTAATGGCGCCAAAGTCAATCATGGCGCACTTAGGACGGGGATGAGCAGACCTATGGACGACAGCGGCTGGACGTCTTCCGCCCGGGCCTGGATCGCAGACATGGGCGATACCGGGGATTTTGGCCGGCAACATGTTCTGGACGGCCCGATGACGGCCCAGCTCAGGCTGCTGTCCGGCGGCCGGGCCCTGGATGTCGGCTGCGGGGAAGGGCGGTTCTGCCGAATGCTCCGGGCCGAGGGCTTCGATCCCGTCGGGCTTGATCCGACGGCGGAGCTTCTGGTCGAGGCCAGGATCCGTGATCCCGACGGAATCTATCTTGAGGGGCGAGCCGAGGCGCTGGATTTCCCCGACGGGCATTTCGACCTCGCGGTCACCTATCTGACCCTGATCGACATCGAGGGAGCGGACGCGGCCATTGCGTAGATGGTCCGGGTGCTGCGTCCGGGCGGAACCCTGCTGGTGGCCAATCTCAGCAGCTTCAGCAGCGCCCGCGCCCACGATGGATGGCAGCGCAACCTTCTGGGCCGAAGGGTGCATTTCGCCATCGACCGGTATCTGGAGCGCCGGTCCACCTGGGAACGCTGGCGGGGGATTTCGATCCGCAACTGGCACCGGCCCCTGAGCGACTACATGAAATGGTTCCTGGGGCAGGGGCTGATCCTGACCCATTTCGATGAGCCCGCAGCGACCGGTGGTGAGCCCGCCAAGGCCGAGCGCTACAATCGTGTGCCCTGGTATGTGCTGATGACGTGGCGCAAGCCGGCCTGAGCGCTGGCGCCCGACCGTCCTGCACTCTATATCCGCCCGCACATGACCATCGATCACGACTCCCGCCTTCGGCGGCTTCGGTTCCGCGCCTGGCATCGCGGTTTTCGGGAAGCGGACCTCATCCTGGGGCCGTTTGCGGACAACCATGCCCAGAACCTGACGCCCGAGCAGTTCGATACGCTCGAAGCGCTGCTCGAGAACCCGGATCGCGAGATCTATGCCTGGATCGTCGGTCAGGAGCCGACCCCGCCGGCTTTCGAGACCGACGTGCTGGCGATGATCCGCACCTTCCGGTTCGAGGCCCATGCCGTGCGCCCGGTCGGCGACGGCGCTTAAGAGAGTTTCATGGCCTACGACGCCAAGCAGATCGCCAAGGCCTCAGGCGGCCTGACCCTGGCCGGTGCGCCCGAGGGCTTTGATGCCCTGGTGATGGCCGACATCGCCCGGGCGCGCGGCGGCCTGACCGCCTTCGTGGCCCGCGACACCGCCCGGGCCAATGCCTTCCTCGACGCCCTGAAGTTCTTCGCGCCCGAGATCGAGGCCGTGCTGTTCCCGTCGTGGGACTGCCTGCCCTATGACCGGGTCGGCCCCTCGGCAGGCGTTGCTGCCCAACGGATGGCCACGCTGTCGCGCCTGGCGCGAGGCCTGGGCACGGCCAAGCCGGCCATGCTGGTCATCGCTGCGCCGGCCCTGCTGCAGCGGGTGCCCGACAAGAGCGTGCTGCTGCGTGCCAGCTATTCGGCCAGGGTCGGCAACAGCGTCGATATCAAGGATCTCGAGCGCTATTTCGCCGTCAACGGCTATGCCCGCGCCTCCACCGTGTCCGAGAAGGGCGAGTTCGCGATCCGGGGCGGGGTGATCGACGTCTATCCCTCGGCCGCCGAAGAGCCCGTGCGGCTGGACCTGTTCGGCGACACCCTGGAGAGCATCCGGGCCTTTGATCCGGAAACCCAGCGCTCGACCAAGCAGCTGAAGGAGATTGATCTCCTGCCGGTCAGCGAGGCCCTGCTTGATGCCGACGGCGTGTCGCGCTTCCGCCGGGGCTATGTGGCGAAGTTCGGGGCCCCGGGTGATGACGCCCTGTATGCTGCCGTCAGCGAGGGCGGGCGCCGCGCCGGGCTCGAGCACTGGCTGCCGCTGCTTTACGAGCGCATGGCGACCCTGTTCGACTACCTGCCCGCCGGATCGCTGCTGGGCATCGACAACCAGACCAGCGAGGCGCGCGACGAGCGTCTGGCCATGATCCAGGACGCCTACGACGCCCGCGCCAGCGCCGACCGCAAGTCGGCCTATCGCCCTCTCGATCCGGCTGCCCTCTATCTGACGGCCAAGGAATGGGACGAGGCGGTGTCGGACCGGCCGCATCGTCAGTTCACGCCCTTCCAGCCCCAGGGCCTGGATGTCGTCGACATGGGGGCCAAGCTGGGCCGGGTGTTCGCCGCCGAGCGGGCCCAGGACAGCGTCAACCTGTTCGAGGCCACCAGCGATCACGCCAGGGCCCTGGCTGCGGCCGGGAAACGCGTGCTGTTCGCCTCGTGGTCGGAAGGCTCGTCCGAGCGCCTCGGGACCATGCTGGCCGATCACGGCCTGAAGAAGATCCCCTATGCGGCCTACTGGCAGGCGGCCAAGGCCAATGATCCCAAGGTCCCGCAGCGGGTCGTGCTGCCGCTGGACCATGGCTTCGAAACCGAAAACCTGGCGATCATTTCCGAGACCGACATTCTCGGCGACCGGCTGGCCAGGCCGCGCAAGAAGCGCCGCGCCGCCAACTTCCTGGCCGAGGCCAGCGCCCTGACGCCCGGCGATCTGGTCGTCCATATCGATCACGGCATCGGCCGCTACGAGGGCCTCAAGACCCTCGACGTCCAGGGCGCGCCGCATGACTGCCTGGACCTGCTGTATGCCGGCGAGAGCAAACTCTATCTGCCGGTCGAGAACATCGACCTGCTGACCCGCTACGGCACCGACGGCGAGAACGTCCAGCTCGACAAGCTGGGTGGCGCGGCCTGGCAGGGCCGCAAGGCCAAGGCCAAGGAACGTCTGCGGGTCATGGCCGAGGGCCTGATCCAGATCGCCGCCGCCCGCCAGCTGAAGTCGGTGGAAGAAACCGATCCGCCGTCGGGGGTGTTCGACGAGTTTTGTGCCCGCTTCCCGTATGAGGAAACCGACGACCAGCTGTCGGCCATCGCCGACGTTCTGGGTGATCTGGGCTCGGGCAAGCCGATGGATCGCCTGATCTGCGGCGACGTTGGCTTTGGCAAGACCGAGGTGGCCCTGCGCGCCGCCTTCGTGGTGGCGATGAGCGGCAAGCAGGTGGCCATCGTCTGTCCGACGACCCTGCTGGCCCGCCAGCACTACAAGACCTTCAAGGATCGCTTCCAGGGCTGGCCGGTCAAGGTCACGCGCCTGTCGCGTCTGGTGACCGGCAAGGAAGCCTCCGAGACCCGCGAGGGCCTGGCCAATGGCCAGATGGAGATCGTGGTCGGCACCCATGCGGTGCTCAGCAAGCAGGTCTCGTTCAAGGACCTGGGCCTCGTGATCGTCGACGAGGAGCAGCACTTCGGGGTCAAGCACAAGGAGAAGCTGAAAGAGCTTCGCGCCGACGTGCACATGCTGACCCTGACCGCCACGCCGATCCCGCGCACCCTGCAGATGGCGCTCAGCGGCATCCGCGAGATGTCGATCATCGCCACCCCGCCGGTCGATCGCCTGGCGGTACGGACCTATATCAGCCCGTTCGACCCGGTGACCCTGCGCGAGGCCCTGCTGCGTGAGAAGTATCGCGGCGGCCAGGCCTACTATGTCGTGCCGCGCATCAAGGACCTGGAGGACATCGAGAAGTTCCTCCGCACCCAGGTGCCCGAGGTCAAATATGTCGTCGGCCACGGCCAGATGGCCCCGACCCAGCTGGAAGACGTGATGACGGCCTTCTACGAGGGCCAGTACGACGTTCTCCTTGCGACCACTATCGTGGAAAGTGGGCTGGACATCCCGTCGGCCAACACCCTGATCGTTCACCGCGCCGACATGTTCGGCCTGGCCCAGCTGTATCAAATCCGCGGACGCGTCGGCCGCTCCAAGGCCCGGGCCTATGCCTATCTGACCACGCCGAACGAGAAGACCATCACCCTGTCGGCCGAGAAGCGCCTGCAGGTGCTGCAGTCTCTGGACAGCCTGGGGGCCGGCTTCCAGCTGGCCAGCCACGACCTTGACCAGCGCGGCGGCGGCAACCTGCTGGGCGACGAGCAGAGCGGCCACATCAAGGAGATCGGTGTCGAGCTCTATCAGCAGATGCTGGAAGACGCCGTCGCCGAACTGCGCCAGCGCCAGGGGGCCGAGGCACTGCTGGAGGATCGTGGCTGGTCGCCGCAGATCAATACCGGCGCGGCGGTGATGATCCCGGACGAGTATGTGCCGGACCTGAATGTGCGCCTGTCGCTCTATCGCCGCCTGTCGGAAGCCGAGAAGTCGGCCGACCGTGAAGCCCTGGCGGCCGAGTTGATCGACCGCTTTGGCCCGCTGCCGCCCGAGACCGATTCCTTGCTCAAGGTCGTCGCCATCAAGGGCCTGTGCCGCGAAGCCAATGTCGCCAAGATCGACGTCGGGCCCAAGGGCGCGGTGGCCAGCTTCCGCAATGACAGCTACGCCAACCCGCTGGGCCTGATGCAGTTCGTGGCCAAGAACAACATCGTCTGGAAGGTGCGTCCCGACCAGAAGGTGGTGGTCAAGGGCGAGTGGGAAACGCCGGCCCAGCGTCTGGATGCCGCCGAGAAGATCCTGGTTCAGCTGGCCACCCTGGCCCGGGGCTGACCCGGGCAAGGCTGCAGGTCATGGGGCGGCTTCAACCCATGACCTGGGACCATATGGTCTTTTGGGTTTGGTCCAGCCCGTCGCAGACCCACGTTCGGCTGGCAGCCTGCGCAATGTAGTGAAATAAAGGTCGGACCACGTGATTCCACGCGGATGATCCGATCCATGCCCGCAACGACCGAGCACGCGTCCGGTAGGCAAGGCGACACCGTCAAGACGGTGTCATTGAGCCTGCTGGCCGCTGTGGGCTATGCGCTCCTGGCCTATGTCTGTGTCGAGGTGCCGCGCGCCTATGGCGTGGTTACACCGATCTGGCTTTCCAACGCCTTCGTCATCGCCTGTCTGCTCGCCGTCGAAACGCAGCGCTGGCCCTGGTTGCTGGCCGGGGCCCTGATCGGCGGACTGGCCGCCGGGGCCCATGCCGGCGACGCGCCGGGGATCAGTTTCGTCCTGACGACGGCCAATATCGTTCAGACAGGCCTCTGTGCCTGGGCGGTCCGGCGCTTGCTGGGGCAAGAGTTCGACCTGGGACGGCCCAGGCACATGGTCATCTTTGTCGTTCTGGCCGGTATCCTCGTGCCGCTGGTGACAGGGGCTGCAGCGGCAGCCTTTCATACGCTCACGCGGGGTGGCGACCTCTGGGGCAATCTCTGGGTCTGGGTGCTGGGCGATATTCTGGGCGTTCTGACCCTCACGCCCTGTCTGCTGGTCCTGAGCCAGGCCCGCACCTATCTGGCCGAACGGGGGCCGTCCCTTAGCGGTGCCCTGGCGATGCTGGGACTGATTGCTGTCTCTCTGACAGTCTTCTTCGCCTTCCGGTTTCCCCTGCTGTTTGTGATCCCGCCGATGATGCTGCTGGTGGCGTGGCAACTTGAAGTGCTGGGGGCTGTGGTCGGGGCGGTCATCGTCGCCACCATCGCCATCATCGCCACGATGACCGGCTTCGGTCCGCTCCAGACTGTATCCAACCATCCGGTCATGCAGCTGGTCCTGCTGCAGGTGTTCCTGGCGGTGTCGATCTTTGTCAGCCTGCCGGTAGCGGCCTTTCAGCGCCAGCGCCGCTACATCCTCGACCGCATGGAGCGGGCCAGCGAGGCGGTGACCCGCAGCGAGGCCGGCTATCGCATGCTGACCGAGAACGCGCTCGACCTGATCATCCACAGCGATCTCACCGGCAAGGTCACCTACATGTCGCCCTCGTCGGTCGCCATGCTGGGCTATCAGCCGGAAGAGATGATCGGCCACCGGGCCATCGAGCTGGTGCATCCGGACGATTTCGACAGCGTCACGCAGTTCAGTGTCGATCAGGTCAAGGGCGGTCTGGCCCCGACCGACCGCATCGAATACCGCGCCTTCCGCAAGGACGGTTCGATGCTGTGGCTTGAGTCACGCCCGACCCTGGCCCGCGATCCGGTTACCGGCCGCAAGATCGGCATCACCGACGTCGTGCGCGATGTCACCGACCGCAAGGCCATGGAGCAGCAGCTGCGGGAATCGCAGGTGCGGGCCGAGGCCGCCGCCGCCGCCAAGGGCGAGTTCCTGGCCAATATGAGCCATGAGCTGCGGACGCCCCTGACCGCTGTCCTCGGCTTTGCCGGCATGATCGAGGGCCAGCCCGACCTCAGCCCCGTCAACCGTCGGCATCTGGCCCGGATCATTGATGGCGGTACCGCCCTGCTGGCGACGATCAACGACATCCTGGATTTTTCAAAGCTCGATGCCGGCCAGATGCAGATCAGGCCGCGTCCGGTTTCGCTGCCGGGCCTGGTTCGGGACGTGCTTGAAATCTTTGGGCCCCAGGCCTCGGCAAAGGGACTGACCCTGACGGCCAGCTGACTGGAGGGCATCCCCGAACCGCTTGAGGCCGATCCCGATCGTGTCCGGCAGGTGCTGTTGAACCTCGTCGGCAATGCCATCAAGTTCACCAGCCAGGGCGGCGTCGCCGTGGATCTCGCCTATGACGCGGCGGCCGGACGGCTGGATGTCGGCGTGCAGGATACCGGGCAGGGGATCGCGCCGGAGGACATCGGACGGCTCTTCACCCGGTTCTCCCAGATCGACTCCTCGATCAGCCGCCAGCACGGCGGGGCGGGGCTGGGCCTGGCGATCTCCCGGGGGCTGGTCGAGGCCATGGGCGGCTCCATCCGGGTGGCCAGCCGGCTGGGCGAGGGCTCCCGCTTTGCCTTCGAATTGCCGGTCCGGCCTCCGGTCGACAGGAACGAGGCGGTCCCCGTGGCCTTGCCGCCTTTGCCGGTGCTGCCACCCGGTTGTCGTGTGCTGGTGGTCGATGACAACGCCGCCAACCGGGAACTGGTCCGCACGGTCCTCGAGGCCTTTTCAGTGGATGTTTCCGAAGCCGTCGACGGGGAAGAGGGGGTCCGGGCCGCCGAGGGGGGCAGTTTCGACCTGATCCTGATGGATCTGCGCATGCCCCGCCTGGACGGGATCCGGGCAGCCGAGCAGATCCGCGCCGGTCATGGTCCCTGTGCCGGCGCGCCGATCCTTGCCTTCTCTGCCGACGTCCGCTCCGGTCCGACCGCTTCGGTGTTCAACGGATCGATCGCCAAACCGATGACCGTCGCCTCGCTGGTCGGTACCATCGCGGCCGCCCTGGCCGCCTGACCGGATCAGCCCTGGGCTTCGGCCAGCTCTTCGGCCAGCGCCATCCAGGTCGCCTCGGCGTCTTCAAGCTTGGCCCTGGCGCTGCTGACCCGCTTGGTCAGCTCGGCGACCTTGGTCGGGTTCTTGTAGATCTGGGGATCGGCCAACTGGGCGTCGAGTTCGGCCACCTGGCGCGTCGTGCGGGTTACGACCTGTTCGGCGGCCTCGATCTTGCGCTTCAGGGGCTCGATGGCGACCGCCTTGCGGGGGGCGGCCGAAGCCGTTTCGGCCTTTGCCGGCTCGCGCGCCACCTGGGTGGGCTTCACCGCCTGTTTGGCGCGGTCCAGCACGAACCTGGCATACTCGTCCATGTCGCCGTCGAACGGTTTGACGGTGCCGTCAGCCGCCAGCCACAGGCGGTCGGCGACCAGTTCCATCAGCGAGCGGTCGTGGGTGATCAGGATCACCGCGCCCTCATAGTCGTTCAGCGCGTCCAGCAGGGCCCGGCGGCTGTCGATGTCGAGGTGGTTGGTCGGTTCGTCGAGGATCAGCATGTGCGGCGCGTCCATCGCCACCATGTTGAGCAGCAGGCGCGCGCGCTCGCCGCCTGACAGATTGGCGACCGTCGTCTCCTGCTTTTCGAAGCCGAGCCCGAACTGGGCCAGTTTCGAGCGGCGCGAGCTTTCCGAGGCGTCCGGCATGGCTCGGCGGATGATCTCCAGCGGGGTGTCGACCGGGTCCATGGCCTCGATCTGGTGCTGGTGGAACCAGCCGACCTTCATCTTGCGGTCGCGGTGCAGTTCGCCCGACTGGATGTCCAGGGCCCCGGCGATCATCTTGGCGAAGGTCGACTTGCCGGCCCCGTTGACGCCCAGCAGGCCGATGCGGTCATCCAGGTCCATGCGCAGGTTGAGGTTCTTGAGGATCGGACGTCCGGCCTCGTAGCCGACATTGGCTCGCTCCAGGCGGATCAGCGGCGGGGCCAGGGGACGCGGCGGTGAGGGCAGGGTGAAGGGCGCGACGCGCTCTTCGATCGTGGTGGCCACCGGCTCCATCTTGGCCAGGCGCTTCATGCGCGACTGGGCCTGGGCGGCCTTTGAGGCCTTGGCCTTGAAGCGATCGACGAAGGCCTGCAGGTGGGCGCGCTCGGCGTCCTGCTTGGCCTTGGCCGACAGCTGCAGGCGGGCCTTTTCGGCGCGGCGCTTCTCGAAGTCGTCGTAGCCGCCGGTGTAGAGCTCCAGCTTGCCGCCGGCCAGGTGCAGCATGTGGGTGCAGCTGTTGTTGAGCAGCTCGCGGTCGTGGCTGACGATCAGGGCGGTGTGCGGATACTTCTGCAGCCGGGCTTCCAGCCACAGGGCCCCTTCCAGGTCGAGATAGTTGGTCGGTTCGTCCAGCAGCAGCATGTCCGGCTCGGAGAACAGGGCCGCGGCCAGGGCCACGCGCATCCGCCAGCCGCCGGAGAACTCGCTCATCGGCCGTTGCAGGTCCTCCTGCGAGAAGCCCAGGCCCGAAAGAATTTCCGAGGCCTTGGCCGGGGCCGCGTCGGAGTCGATTTCGATCAGCCGGTTCCAGATCTCGCCCATTTCCTCCGGATCAGCCGTCTCCAGGCGCGTCAGCAGGCTGTGACGCTCCTCGTCGGCTTCCAGCACCGTGTCGAGCAGACTGACGGGCGTGGCGGGGTGCTCCTGGTCGACCGAACCGATGCGGGCGGACTTCGGGAGGCTGATCTCGTCGTCACCGGCGTGAAGCTGGCCCAGCACCAGCTTGAACAGGGTCGACTTGCCGACGCCGTTGCGACCGATGAGGCCGACCTTGGCTCCGGGCGGCAGGTTGACGCTGGCGTGGTCGAAAAACTTCCGTCCCCAGGCATTGAAGGTCAGGTCTTTGATCTGAAGCATTTGACGGGACGACTACGCAGCGGGTTGGCGGGGAGCAAGCGCCCGGCTATAAGCCCGCAACCTCCCAATTCACAACTTTATGTGTGAGATATCTTCGTGACCGAACGCACCTTCTCGATCATCAAGCCGGACGCCACGCGTCGCAACCTGACCGGCGCCATCAACGCGGTGATCGAGGCCGCCGGCCTGCGCATCGTCGCCCAGCGTCGCGTCCACCTGACCGAAGCCCAGGCCAAGAAGTTCT
>Ga0187842_1000204_pt1 | contig 32441 bp, 30 predicted proteins | sample SpaLakP09_SKY_41_FD_134514 | JGI IMG/M metagenome (GOLD analysis project Ga0187842, IMG submission 134514) | Oligotrophic lake water microbial communities from Sparkling Lake, Wisconsin, USA - SP09_SKY_41 | ecosystem: Environmental > Aquatic > Freshwater > Lake | place: USA: Sparkling Lake... | reverse complement strand
GCGCTGTCGGCCTTCTATCACGACAGCACGGACATCAACAATCCGCAGCACCGTGAAATCGCCGCCATCCGCCTGATCGCCAAGCTGCCCACGCTGGTGGCCATGGCTTACAAGTACACCATCGGCCAGCCCTATGTGTACCCGAAGAATGATCTGGGCTACACCGCGAACTTCATGCGCATGATGTTCGCCACCCCCTGCGAGGAGTACGTGCCCAATGAGGTGCTGGTGCGTGCGATGGACCGCATCTTCATTCTGCATGCCGACCACGAGCAGAATGCCTCCACCTCGACGGTGCGCCTGTGCGGCTCGTCGGGCACCAACCCGTTCGCGGCGATTGCCGCCGGCGTGGCCTGCCTGTGGGGGCCGGCCCACGGCGGCGCCAATGAGGCGGCGCTGAACATGCTGGAAGATATCCAGAAGAATGGCGGCGTCGAGAAGATCGGCGAGTTCATCAAGCAGGTCAAGGACAAGAACTCCAACGTCAAGCTGATGGGCTTCGGTCACCGTGTCTACAAGAACTACGACCCGCGCGCCAAGCTGATGCGCGAGACCTGCCACGAAGTGCTCAACGCGCTTGGCCTGCACGATGACCCGCTGTTCAAGCTTGCCATGGCGCTGGAGAAGATCGCCCTGGAAGACGACTATTTCGTGTCGCGCAAGCTCTACCCGAACGTCGACTTCTACTCGGGCATCGTGCAGCGCGCCGTGGGCATCCCGGTCAGCCTGTTCACTGCCATCTTTGCGCTGGCCCGCACGGTGGGCTGGATCGCCCAGTTGAACGAGATGATCGGCGACCCCGAGTACAAGATCGGCCGCCCGCGCCAGCTCTTCGTCGGCTCCGTGCGCCGCGACGTCACCCCGATGGCGCAGCGCTGATACGGCGAAGTCCTGAGACCACAGGCCCCCTGCAGCAATGCAGGGGGCTTTTCTTTGAGTTGCGCGTCGTTCGTCTGCGGCCGGCGCGGCTGGATCCTGCTCGGCTGCAGCCTGTCGCAAGCGGCTGGCCTTGGTGCGTCTGAGCGCCCAAAGTCGCGCCACTTACAGGAGCATGCCATGTCCAAGCCAGCGACCAGACCCTGGAACCGATGGATGCTGCTGGCCTACGCCAGCTGCTGCCTGCTGATTCTGCAGCCCGCCTTGGCGCAGGAGGGGCGGCGCGGGCAGTTGGTCGATGTGCCCTGGCTGCAGCAGGCGCTTCAACGCGGCGATGTCCTGCTGCTCGACGCCTCGGTCACGCCGCAGTACGCGGCCAGGCACATTGCCGGGGCGGTCAGTGCCGATCTTTACCGCTATGGCAACCGGGAGGTGGCGCCGGAGCTGATGGAGCGGCGCCTGCAGTCCTGGGGCGTCAGCCCGGGCAGGAAGATCGTTGTCTACGACCAGGGCGGCTCGAATATGGCCACCCGGCTGTTCTTCGATCTCTACTACCTCGGCGTACCGGCCGAGGACCTCTACATACTCGACGGGGGCCTGGCCCAGTGGCAGGCCGCCGGTGGGGCGGTGACCCAGGAGGCCGTGCCGCCGCCGCCGGGGACCTTCAGGGTCCAGGCGGTCCGGGACGAGGTGCGGGTGCGGCTGCCGGAGTTCCTGAATGCCACGGGCGACCCTGTCAACCATGCCGTGGTCGAGGCCCTGGAGCCCGGCTATCACTTCGGCGAGACCCAGTTCTTCGACCGCGCCGGCCATGTGCCGCACGCCATCATGCTGCCCGGCGAGGACTTCTACAACGCTGACAAGACCTTCAAGTCGCCGGAGGAGATCGCCCGCATGATCGCCTATCTGGGCATACGGCCCGAGCAGCAGATCCACAGTTACTGCGGCGGTGGCGTTGCCGCCAGCGTGCCGTTTTTCGCGCTGAAGTTCATCCTCGGCTATCCCAAGGTCAAGCTGTACCGGGAGTCGCAGCTGGAGTGGCTGCAGGACCCGCGCGACCTGCCTGTCTGGACCGAGGCCGCGCCCCATCTGAAGCGCGACATGAGCTGGCTCAACGGCTGGGGCAGCCGGATGATGCGCATCTATGGCGGCTCCAAGATCAATGTCATCGATGTGCGCAACCCCGAGGCCTACCTTGTGGGCCACGTGCCCTATGCGCTGAGCCTGCCCGCCGAGCTGTTCCGCAGCAGCCTTGGCCTGCCGGCCGGGCTGGCCGAAAGCCTGGGCCCGGCGGGTGTCAATGCCGATGCCGAGGCAGTGATCGTGTCGGATGGCGGCCTGAACCCCGACTCGGCCCTGGCCTTTCTGATGCTTCAGCGCCTGGGCCACAAGAAGGTGTCGGTGCTGATGGACTCGGTCGATGAGTGGGGCCTGAAAGGCCTGCCGCTGGCCAAGGAGGCCACCGTCGTCGGGCCGCCCAAGGCGCCCCAGGATATGGCGGTGCCGGCGAGTGTCTATCCGCTCCGCCTGCGCGACGACGTGGTGATTCGCGACGCCAAGAGCAGCCCGGGCCGCTACCCCAAGGTCTTCATTGCCTCGGGCCAGGCGGCGCCGGCCGACGCGCGCCATGGCAAGACCGTCCACCTGCCCTACAAGGAGTTGCTCAACGCCGACGGCAGCCCCAAGGCCGCCAAGGACATCTGGAGGCGGCTGGTCAAGGCCGGCGTGCCGCGCTATGCCGAGATCGTCTGCTTTGCCGACGACCCCGGCGAGGCGGCCGTCAACTACTACATCCTGAAGCTGATGGGCTTCCCGGACGTCAAGGTCCTGCTGCCGGGTTGAGCGGAGGGGGCGCTGCGGCCCGGACCCGGGCTTGACAGTCGGGTGCGCAGTGGCGAAGCTGGCGGCGAGGAACCGCCACCCCGCCAGCCCGCCACCATGTACTCGTACAACCAGCAGATGAGCGAAATCCATGCCTTGCTGGCCTGGAGCTTCATCGCTTTGTTCCTGATTCGCGGCCTGGCGCTGCGGCTCGGCGCGAGCTGGGTGCCCGACATGCTGGTGCTGGTGTTTGGCGCCCTGGTATTGTTGATCATCACCGGCCTGAGCCTGTGGGTACTGCGCTACCACAACCCGCTGCGTGACACCTGGCTGCTGGCCAAGCTGCTGGCCTTTGCCGCCTACGGCTTCATCGCCCACCGGGCGATGGGCGAGGCTGGCCTGCGCTCGCCCGAATTCCTGGTCGCCTTGCTGCTGCTGATCTACATCATGGGCGTGTCGATCAGCCGCAGCCCTTGGTGGGGCCCATGGTGATGAGGGCGCCAAGCCTGGCCGCGGGGCGCCGGACCGGCCCTTGCACCTTCGAACCCTCGGTCCGGGGGGAGGGGTTTATGTTTTTGCAGATTTTGCCGATGTAGGCTGTGTGATGGGAAAAGTGCCCGGACGCTTCGAGTTCCGCAACAACGAATGGAAGCCTGCAAATGACCCGCATCCGTTCTGCCGACTGGAAGTCACTGGGGATCTGGGCCGTCGGCGTCAGCCTGGGCCTGCTGTGCCTGGGCTTGCTGATCCGCAGCGAGTCCAGCCGCCACCTGCAGGCCAGCTCCGAGGTCGCCGGCCTCAGCTGGGCTCGCTTTGCCGCGCGCACCGTGCCCGACCTGGCGCAGGTCTTTGCCGGCAGCGGGGTCTCACCGGAGGCCCGGGCGCAGCTGCTGCTCTTGCGCAAATCCGACAGCGTGTTTCGCTTCAAGCTGTTCAATGCGGACGGCGATCTGATCCTCACCTCCGACGATCTGGCCACCGACCGGCCGATAAGCCGCAAGCCGGGTGCCGATGGCATTGGTGAGCATCACGGCGTCGGCGACAAGGCCCATATCCGCCGCAAGCTGCTGTCTGGCGTCAACCATATCGAACTCAAACGCGAGCGGCGCGCCGACCGACCGACCGTCTACAGCGAGGCCTATGTGCCGGTCATGCAGGATGACCGAATGCTGGGCGTGGTCGAGGTCTACGTGGACCTGGCGGCCGAGGCTCAGACCATTGCCAATGCGTTCTTTCGTGTCGCCGTTGCCGCAGCGACACTGCTGCTGTTGGCCTCGCTGATCTTCGGCTACCAGTTCTGGCTGCGCCTGCGCCGGCAGCGACAGGCGGAAGAGCGGGTGCACTATATGGCCCACCACGACACGCTCAGCGGGGCGCTGAACCGCGGCAGTTTCAACGATTTGCTGGCGCAGGCGTGCGCGCGCGCTGGTGCCGGCGGGCTGGGCTTCGCCCTGCTGTGCATTGACCTCGACCGCTTCAAGGATGTGAACGACCAACTCGGTCATGCCGCCGGTGACGAGGTCTTGCGCGTCGTCACGCAGCGCCTGCGCGAGGCGCTGCGTGACGGTGACGCGATCGCACGGCTGGGTGGCGACGAATTCGCGGTGCTGCTGCCCGGCGTGACGACGGCGGCGGCCGTCGAGCCGCTGGCCCGGCGCATCGTCGGTCGGCTGGCCCAGCCTTACGACGCAGCCGGCAGCCGCGTCAGCTGCGGCGGCAGTGTCGGTGCCGCCATCTGCGGCCTGGACGGCACCGAACCGGTCGAGCTGCTGCACAAGGCGGATCTGGCCCTCTATCAGGCCAAGGCGGCAGGTCGCGGCACCTTCTGCTTCTATGACGAGGCCACCGAGATGGCGCTCAAGGTGCGACGCGGGCTGTCGGATGACCTGCAGAAGGCCCTGGCGGCCGGTCAACTGTCCCTGCACTACCAACCGCTGTACGAGTCGAACAAGGGCATGCTGACCGGCTACGAAGCGCTGCTGCGCTGGCAGCATCCCGAGCGCGGCAATGTGCCGCCGATAGACTTCATCCCGCTGGCGGAAGAGACCGGTTTCATCGATACCCTGGGCCAGTGGGTGCTCAATCGGGCCTGCGCCGACGCCGCCGGCTGGCCGGACCCGCTGACCGCCGCGGTAAATCTGTCGCCGTCGCAGCTGGTGCATGGGGACCTGGCCGAGCAGGTGCGCAAGGCGCTGTACGACAGCGGCCTGCCGGCTCACCGGCTTCAGCTGGAAATCACCGAATCGATGCTGATGGAAAACACCGATCAGGTGATGAGCCAGCTGCAGGAGCTGGCGGCGATGGGCGTGTCGATTGCGATGGACGATTTCGGCACCGGCTATTCGAGCCTGGCCTATCTGTGGCGCTTCCCGTTCGACAAGGTCAAGATCGATCGTGCCTTTACCCAGCACCTGGACGACGATCCCAAGGTCAATCTGATCGTCCGCTCCATCATCACGCTGGCCCATTCGCTGGGCATCCGGGTCAACGCCGAAGGCGTCGAGACGGCCGCGCAGATGGCCGCGCTGCAGGCCGAGGGCTGCGATGAACTGCAGGGCTTTCTGCTGGGCCGGCCCGCGCCGTTGGCGCTGTTGAGTCACAAGGATGTGGTCGTGACGAATGCTTCGACGCGCCAGGCGCGGTCGCGAACCGGCGCGCGGGAATCGCTGTTCGCTGACCTGCCGGAACTGGTCATACCGGGCCAGCGGCCGGAATAGCAGCCAGGCGGCGGCGGTACGGGGATCGGTTCAGCGCCGATGCGAGCCGATCAGCGCGCCTCCCCGGGCCTGCCCTTTTGCCGGCAGCCCGCGTCCCGAAACGGCCCATCGGCCAGCTTCCATCCCTCGCCTGGATTCAACTGGTTGCAGTAGAGCTCGCCATTGACCTGGCTGCGCCATTGGTACCAGGGGGCGGAGGCGGCGGGCAAGGCGCCGGCCAGGCCTGTCAGCACGATGAGCAACAGTGAGCGGACTGGTTTGAGCATCTGGCCATGCTGCCCGATGCCGCGCTCGTCAATCGCTCAAAAAGACCGCCTCATTCCGCCAGCCACTGCCGCAAGCGACGGTACACGCCCTTGTCGCTGAGCAGATCCAGATGATTGACGCCACGGGCCACCCACTGGCGCGAGGCCGGAATCTGCAGCTCGCGGTCGCCATCAGCATGGCGGCCCAGGGCGCTGGCCACCGGCACCAGTCCGTCGCCCAGCCAGTCGGCGGCCTTGCCCGCCTGGGTTTTCGGGCTCAGGCTGCCGGCCAGCGCGTAGCAGGCCACACCGGCGGGCAGGGGCAGGGAAGAGCGCCGGTCGGCCTGGACGAAGCGGGTGTCGTCGTTCCAGTCGTTGTCCAGCAGATTGCCGTGGCGCAGATCGGTGATGCCGGCGCTGCGCAGGCCTGACAGGCGCGTCAGCGGCGCGGCATAGGAGCTGACACCCAGGCCGCGGTGCAGCCAGTTGCCGCCCCGCTCCAGCGGTGCGCCGTGGTGCGGGCTGCCCAGCAGCACGAGCTTGCTCAGCCTGGCGGGCCAGGTCATGCCGGCTTCCTGCGCCTGCCGCACGGCGCTGCGCGCGACCAGCCCGCCCATGCTGTGGCCGATGATAGCCAGCTCGGTGACCGGTTCGGGCCAGCCGTTCAGCAGCTGCTCCAACTGCCCGGCCAGCTCGCGGCCATTGATCGAGATGTGCTGGCCGGTGTTGTAGCGGGCGTAGACGGCCGCATAGCCCAGCGATTGGGCCAACGCCTGGCCGTGGTTATGACCTTTGCGCGACCATTGCAGATCGTTCATGCACAGGCCGTGTATCAGCAGCAGCAGCTTGCCGCCCGCAGGCGGCAGCTGCGGGCGCAGCTGCATAGCAACGGCCAGCGGGTTGCCGCTGCGCGCCAGATGGTCGCCCATCACGCCGTTCAGCGCCGACACCAGCGCTTCGCGCCTCGGCGTGCGCTGGTTCTCGGGCAAATCGCGCAGCGTGGCCTGCAGGCTGGGATCGGCCAGCGCCAGCGCCGCGTCCAGTCCCTTGCCGACCAGGCGGTTGGTGCCCTGGATGCTGCGATAGACCAGGCCGGTGATGCCGCGCGTCGGCTTCTCGGCCACCGGGCCCACCGGCCGCGCCACACGGGTGATACGCGAGTGCATGGCCTCGACGATGCCGGTCACGCCGCCGACGCCATCGACGAGCAGCCGCAGGCCGCCGCGCAGATCGCTGACCGTGCTGCGTTTTTTCGACATCATCTTGACCATGGCCGGCTCCCGCTTGTTCCGGCCGATTGTGCCCTCAGCGTTCAATCTGCAGGCAGGCCAGCGCATCGCGTGCCGCAATCCACTCCTCGTTGGTGGGCTCCACCGCCACGCGCACCCGGCTGTCGGCGTTCGAGATCGTCGCCTCATGGCAGGCGTTGGCGGCCTCGTCCAGCGCCAGGTCCAGAAAGCCCAGGCCGGCGCAGATGCGCGCGCGGACCTCGGCGTTGTGCTCGCCGACGCCGGCGGTGAAGACCAGCAGATCGAGCCCGCCCAGCACCGCCACCAGCGCACCGATCTCGCGCACGATGCGCCGCACATAGAGGTCCAGCGCCGCCTGCACCCGCGGGTTGTCCGCCCCCTGGGCCAGCAGCACGCGCGGGTCGGCCGACAGGCCCGACAGGCCCAGCAGCCCGGACTCGTGATACAGCAGATGGCCGAGCTGCTCGACGCTGAGCTTCTCGACCTCCATCAGGTAGAGCGCGACGCCCGGGTCCAGCGAGCCGCAGCGCGTGCCCATCATCAGGCCGTCCAGCGCCGAGAAGCCCATCGTCGTGGCCACGCTCTGCAGGCCCTGCATCGCGCACAGGCTGGCGCCGCTGCCGAGGTGCGCCACCAGCGTGCGGCCCTGCGCCACCTCGCCATGGCGCTCGGGCAGTACCAGCGCCAGGTATTCGTAGGACAGGCCGTGAAAGCCGTAGCGCCGCAGGCCGCGCTCCCAGGCCGCATAGGGCAGGGGCAGGATCTGCTCGACCAGGGGCAGGGTGTGATGAAACGCGGTGTCGAAGCAGGCGATCTGGGGCAGATCGGGGCGGGCCTCCAGCAGCACCGCGATCGCCTCCAGCGCAAAGGGCTGGTGCAGCGGCGCCAGCGGGATGAACGACTTCAGGTCGGCCAGCACCGCCGCATCCACCCGCACCGGCGAGGCGTACTTTGCGCCGCCATGCACGACGCGGTGCGCGATCGCCGCGATGGGCCGGCCTTCGAGCCGGGCGAGGATGCGCGCCCGGATGTCATCCAGCGCCTGGTGATACGCCTCGCCGCTGCTCAATCCCTCGACCTTGCCGCCCCACAGCGGCGTGCGCGGCAGCGGCGATGCGCCGGCCTCGAACAGCGCGAACTTGATGCTGGACGAGCCGCAGTTGAGCACGACAGCGACCGGATTCATGGCGGCGTGCTCCGGTAGCGCTGGGCCAGCAGCAGGGCGATGGCGCAGGAGGCGATGCGCGACTCGCGCGAGTCCGCGCGGCTGGTCAGCACGATGGGCACGCGTGCCCCCATCACGATGCCCGCGCTCGATGCTCCGCCCAGGTACTCCAGCTGCTTGGCCAGCATATTGCCGCTCTCCAGATCGGGCACCACCAGCACGTCGGCGCGGCCCGCCACCTCGGAGACGATGCCCTTGATGCGCGCCGCAGCGATCGACACCGCATTGTCGAAGGCCAACGGACCATCTAGCAGGGCGCCGTTGATCTGGCCGCGATCGGCCATTTTGCACAGCGCGGCGGCGTCCAGCGTCGCCGGCATATGGGGGTTGACGGTCTCCACCGCGGCCAGAATGGCCACCCGCGGCAGCTCGACGCCGATCGCATGGGCCAGCGTGATGGCGTTGCGGACGATGTCGGCCTTGTCTTCCAGCGTGGGCCTGATGTTGATGGCCGCGTCGGTGATGATGAAGGGGCGCGGATAGGCCGGCGTCTGCATCAGGAAGCAGTGGCTGATGCGGCGCTTGGTGCGCAGGCCGGTGCCGGCAGCGACCACGGCGGCCATCAGCTCGTCGGTGTGCAGGCTGCCCTTCATCAGGGCCTCGACCTCGCCGCGCACGGCCAGCTCCACGGCGCGTGCCGCGGCGGCGTGGCTGTGCGCGACCTCCTCGATGATCTGGCCCCGCAGGTCCAGTCCGGCCTCCTGCGCCACCGCCTCCAGCCGGGCGCGTGGTGCCACCAGCACCGGGGTGATCAGGCCGGCGGCCTGGGCGTCCAGCGCCGCGCAGAGGCTGACCGCATCGCAGGGATGGACCACCGCGACGCGGATCGCGCCCAGCGGCCGCACATGGTCCAGCAGCCGCTGCAGACCGTCATTGCCCGGCGTCAGCCGGACCTCCGGCAGGGTGGTGCGGGCGCGTTCGATGTGCACGGTGGGGGCGATCACCTCGGCCTCGCCGGTGATGACGCTGAGGCCATCCTGGTTGACGCAGGCGCAAGCCAGCGTCAACCGTTTTCTCCGCTCGTCTCTGGCACTGACGGTGACGCTGATGGTCAGCTTGTCGCCGACCCGCACCGGCGCCAGGAAGTGCAGCGTCTGGCCCAGGTAGATGGTGCCGGGTCCGGGCAGCCGCGTGCCCAGTACGGCCGAGATCAGCGCGCCGCCCAGCATGCCGTGGGCGATCACGCCATGGAAGGGCGAGGTGGCGGCAAAGTCGTGGTCCAGATGCTGGGGGTTGGCATCGCCGGAGAGCACGGCAAAGAGCTGGATGTCCTCGGCCGTCAGCGTGCGCTCGATGGCGGCGGTCTCGCCGACGGTGATCTCGTCGAAGGTGCGGTTGCGCACGCGGCTCAGGTCGTCGGTGAGAGTCTTTGGCAGGTCGGGCATGCTGGGCGTCAATTCGAGGTGTTGGCGGGAGGGATCAGATCAACGCTGCAGCACATAGCGGCCGGGCGCCGCGCCCATGGCCGGGTAGGTCTTCGCGCCGGTCCGGGGTGGGTTGACCCGGAGGCCCGAGCGGGCCCGCAGCCAGTCCTGCCAGGCCGGCCACCAGGAGCCTTCCGACTTGGGTGCTGCGGCCACCCAGTCGTCCGGTGCGATGTAGGCGGCGTGCTCGGGCTGGGTGCGGATCTGGTAGCTGCGATGCGGATGGCCCGGCGGGCTGACGATGCCGGCGTTGTGCCCGCCGCTGGTCAGCACGAAGGTGATCTCGGCCTCGGTCAGGTGGTGCAGCTTGAACACCGAGCGCCAGGGCGCCACGTGGTCGGTGACGGTGCCGACCATGAACACCGGCAGGTGCAGATCGCTCAGCGCCACCGCCTGGCCCCTGACCGGGTAGCGGCCCGAGGCGAGGTCGTTGCGCAGGAACAGCCGGCGCAGATACTGCGAATGCATCCTCGCGGGCATGCGCGTGGTGTCGGCATTCCAGGCCATCAGATCATTCATCGTGGCGCGCTCGCCCAGCAGGTACTCATTGACCAGGCGCGACCACAGCAGGTCCTGCGAGCGCAGCATCTGGAAGGCGCCGGCCATCTGCGCGGCCGTCAGGTAGCCGGTCTGCGCCATCTTCGCCTCCAGCAGGCTGACCTGGCTTTCGTCGATGAACAGGCCCAGCTCGCCCGGCTCGGAGAAGTCGGTCTGCGCCGCGAACAGGCTGATCGAGGCCAGGCGCTCGTCACCATCGCGCGCCATCGCGGCGGCGGCAATCGTCAGCAGTGTGCCGCCCAGGCAGTAGCCGGTGGCGTGCACCTGGCGCTTTGGCACGATCGCGCCCACCGCGTCCAGCGCGGCCATCACGCCCTGCTCCAGATAGTCATCCATGCCCAGATCGCGATCGTCGGCCCCCGGGTTCAGCCAGGAGATGCAGAACACCGTGTGGCCCTGGTCCACCAGGGACTTGATCAGCGAGTTCTGCGGCGACAGGTCGAGGATGTAGTACTTCATGATCCAGGCCGGCACGATCAACACCGGCTCCGGGTGCACCGTCGCCGTCGTCGGCGTGTACTGGATCAGCTCCATCAGGCGGTTCTTCAGCACCACGATGCCGGGGGTGATGGCCACGTCCCGCCCGGCCACAAAGGCCTCGGTGCCCGCGGCGGGGGCCTGCAGCGCCTGGCGCTTGAGGTCATCGCGGGCAAAGGCCGCACCGCGCAGCAGATTGGCGCCGGCCTCTTCCCGCGTGCGCCTGAGCACCAGGGGGTGGGTGGCCAGGTAGTTGCCGGGCGAGAGCATGTCCAGCATCTGGCGCGCCCCGAAGGCGACCAGGTCCTCGTGGTGGTTCTCCACGCCCCAGACGCCATGGGTGGCGGCCGCCCACCATTGCTCGGTCAGCAGAAAGGACTGGTGCATCAGATTGAATGGCCACTGCTGCCACTCGGGCGCGGCAAATCGGCGATCACGCAGCGGTGGCTCGACGGCGTCCCGGGTCTCGGGCCTGGCCACCAGCCGCTCGCGGGCATAGCGGGCCAGCTCGCCGCCCTGCTGCAGGGCCAGGCGCAGCAGGTCCATGCGCTGGCCGGGCGAGAGGCTCAGGTGCAGGGCCCAGTCGGCGAGGGCGAGCAGCGGTGAGGCGATGGACAGGGCCGAGCCGGCGCTGGCCAGGGCGGCATGGATGGCGGGGTCGATGCGCTCGGCCAGAGAGCGGTCGAAGGCGTGCGTCAGCGTAGGCGCGGTGGTGGGCATGGGCTCTCTGGTAGCGGGACTGCCGCCAATGTAGGGAGTTGCACGGACCTGCAACTTGACCTGAGTCAAGCCGCGCCGCTCATGCGCGCTTGGCCCCGCGATTCAGCCCCCCGGCCCAGCATCCATTTGACTGCTTCGAACCACAGCAGGCCGAGCAGGACCACACCCAGGCCCGCCAGCAACAGCGGCGGCGATGGGCGCTCGAAGGCGAACAGCGTGCTCAGGCCCGGCACACCCAGCACCGCAGCCAGCAGCAGTACGGTGGCCAGCGCGATCCAGACAAACTGGCGGTTGGCCTGGCCCGGGCCCGACAGGCCCGGCTTGCCCCAGCGGCGGTTGCTCTGTATCAGGCTCAGGTTGGACAGCACCAGCACCATGAAGCTGAGCGCTCGCGCCGCGGCGTCGGACTGGCCGGCCTGACGCATGCCCGCATACACCGCCATCAGCAGCGCCAGCAGACCCAGCCCCTGCCACAGGCCGCGCAGCAGCACCGCGCGGTCGAACAGGCGCGCCAGCGGGCTGCGGGGCGGCGCCTGCATCGCCTGCGGCTCCGGCGCCTCCGCCTCGAACACGATCGAGCAGGCCGGGTCGATGATCAGCTGCAGGAACAGGATGTGCACCGGCATCAGCAACAGCGGCCAGCCCAGCAGGACCGGCAGGATGGACAGGCCGATGATGGGCACATGGGCGGCGATCACGAACACGATCGCCTTGCGCAGATTGGCGAACACGCGCCGGCCATAGCGCACCGCCGTCAGCAGCGAGCCGAAGTCGTCGTTCAGCAGCACCAGGGCCGCGGCCTCGCGGGCCACATCGGTGCCGCGCGCGCCCATCGCCACGCCGATGTGAGCGGCCTTCAGGGCCGGGGCATCGTTGACGCCGTCGCCGGTCATCGCGACGATGTCGCCGCGGGCACGAAAGGCCTGCACCAGTCGCAGCTTCTGTTCGGGCTGGACGCGGCAGAACACGGTGGTGTCGGCCAGGCGGGCCTGCAGGGCCTCATCGCTCAAGGCCTCCAGCTCGGGGCCGGTCAGTGGCGGGGCCCCGGCATTCAGCCCGGCTTGCCGGGCGATGGCCAGCGCCGTCGCCGGATGGTCGCCGGTGATCATCACCACGGAGATGCCGGCCGCGTGGCATTCGGCGATGGCCTTCGGCACCTCCGGGCGCAGCGGGTCTTCCAGGCCGATCAGCCCCAGGAACTTGAACTCGAAGTCGTGCTGGTTGCCGGGCAGCACCGCGGCCGCAAAGCGCGCCTGGGCCACGCCCAGCACGCGCAGGCCGTCGGCGGCAAGCGTTGCCACCTGGGCGGCAATGCGCACGGCCTGATCGCTGCCCAGATGGCACAGGTCGACGATGGCCTCTGGGGCGCCCTTGGCGGCGATCATCCGTTCGCGCCGGTCGGGTGACTGCCAGACGCGCGACATCGCCAGCATCTCGCGCGACAGCGGATAGTCGTCGACCAGGGTCCAGTCGCCGTGCAGGTGCTCGGTGTCGGCCAGCAGGCGCCGGCCGGCGCTGCCGATCGCCATCTCCATAGCGTCGAAGGCCTGGCGGTGGCTGGCCAGCACGGCGAATTCGAGCAGGCCGTGCAGGGCCTCCTGCAGTGGCTCGGTGGCGGTGGTGTCGTACTCGGCGTCGGCCGACCACAGGCGGTGCAGTTCCATGCGGTTGGCGGTCAAGGTGCCGGTCTTGTCCACGCACAGCACGCTGGCGGCGCCCAGCAGCTCGACGGCCGGGATGCTGCGCGCCAGCACGCCCTCGCGCGAGAGGCGCCAGGCGCCCAGGCCCAGGAACAGGGTCAGCACCACCGGCAGCTCCTCGGGCAGGATGGCCATCGCCAGAGTCAGCCCGGCCAGCAGGCCGTGCAGCCAGTCGCCGGTGCGTGCCCAGTAGGCCAGCGCCAGGCCGGCGGCCACCGTCAGCCCGATGACGGCCACGCGCTTGACGATGTGGTCGGTCTCCTGCTGTATCGGCGTGGTCTGCGAGGCCAGCCCGGACAGCGACCTGCCGATTCGGCCCAGGGCGCTGCGCTCTCCGGTGGCCATCACCAGGCCCTGGGCCGTGCCCTGGGTCACCAGCGTGCCCGAGAAGACACTGGACTCGCCCTGAGCCCCGGGCTCGAGCAGCACGGCCCGGTCCGCCGCACCGGCGTGCTTGAGCATGGGCACGGACTCGCCGGTCAGCAGCGACTCGTCCACGCTGAGGTTGTTGGTCTGCAGCAGGTACAGGTCGGCCGGCACGCGGTCGCCCTCGGCCAGCAGCACGATGTCGCCTCGGACCAGTTCGCGGCCGGCGATGCGCAGCGCCCGGCCATCGCGCTGCACCAGCGCACGCGGGCTGGACAACTCGCGCAGCGCCTGCAGCGAGCGCTCTGTGCGGCGCTGCTGCACGAAGCTGATGCCCATCACGACGAACACAAAGCCCAGCAGCATCAGCGCCTCGCTGCGGCTGCCCAGCAGCAGGTAGATGCCGCCGCAGGCCACCAGCAGCAGGAACATCGGCTCGGTGACCACCTCGATCAGCAGGCGCAGCAGGCTGCGCTGACGCGACTGCGGCAGCTCGTTGGGGCCATCGCGCACCAGCCGCTGCCGCGCCTCGGCGGCGCTCAGGCCCTGTTCACTCATGGCTGGCTCATGACGGGTTCATGGCTGGCCGGTCTTGTGATCGAGGTCGGGGCGCCGGAACGGGTCGATGTGGGTCATCAGGTTCAGCACCCGATGGTGCTGCAGCACGCGCTGGCGCGCCGCCACGGCGATGTCATGGCCGGCCTCGACGGTCAGCGTGGCGTCCACCTCCAGATGGGCATCGACAACGATCATGTCGCCCATCTTGCGCGTGCGCACGTCATGCACATCGCTGACGCCCGGGGTGTCGCGCAGCGTGCGGCGTATCGCCTCGACCTCCTGCTCATCGACGGCGCGGTCCATCAGGTCGTGCATCGCATCCCAGCCGAAGCCCCAGCCCATCCTGGCCACCATGAAGCCGACGATGGCCGCGGCGATCGGGTCCAGGATCGGGTAGCCCAGCAGATTGCCGATGATGCCCAGGCCCACCACCAGCGACGAGGCGGCGTCCGAGCGCGCATGCCAGGCGTTGGCCACCAGCATGCTGGACTTGACGCGCTTGGCGACCGCCAGCATGTAGCGGAACAGCAGCTCCTTGGCCAGCAGCGCGCCACCGGCCACCCACAGCGCCACGATGTGCACCTGCTGCACGGTCTCGGGTGCTTGGAGCTTGCCGGCTGCCGACCACAGCATGCCCAGACCCACGCCCAGCAGCAGCAGGCCCAACACCAGCGAGGCCGCGGTTTCGAACCGTTGGTGGCCGTAGGGATGATCCTCGTCGGCGTCCTTGCGCGCATGGTGGCCGGCGAACAGCACGACGAAGTCGGCCACCAGATCGGACAGCGAATGCAGGCCGTCGGCCACCAGGCCCTGCGACTTGGCCAGCAGGCCGATGACGATCTGCGTCACCGTCAGCACGACGTTCACGCCCACGCTGACCCAGGTGCTGCGCGTGCCCGCCGCCGCCCGTTCGGCCGGGCTGTGCCGGGGGTCTTCGCTGTCATCCAGCAGTTCATCAGGGGTCATGAGCGGGTCATCGTGTGGAGTCTGTGTTGCAGCTTAAAGCAGAGCTGGCGGCTGAGCGGCGCCGCACCGCACCGGTTTGCGCTGGCGCAAGCCCGGTGTTGTGGCCGGGGCGCGCTTGAGAAAACCCTAGGCCATGACTCGCAAGTTCGCGTTCAAGGAGGTGCCATGAAACCGACTGTCTTGAATTGGCTCGTCGCCAGCGTCATGTTTGCCGCATTTGCGCCCGCCGTGCCCGCAGCGGGCCAGCAGTTGTTCACCGTGCACCAGGGCGCGTGAATGGAGTTGCTTCGGCGGGTTCCGGGCATGACGAAGATCATGACGACTGATGGCGCTGAAGCGCAGTACTCGGACCATGCGCCTGATGTTTGGCGAGGATGATCCGCTGCTGGGTGACGGCCGGCGTGCCGGCCTGCGTCAGCTGGGCTTCCAGGTCGACTGGGTGCGCGACGGGCAGGACGCGGAGCGCGAGTTGCGCGCCCAGCCCTATGCAGCCGCCTTGCTGGACCTAGGCCTGTCGATGAAGGACGGCCTCGACCTGCTGGCCTCGCTGCGCCCGGACGGCCTCACCGTGCCGGTGCTGGTGCTAACAGCACGCGACGCCGTACCCGATCGCATCCGCGGCCTGGACCTCGGCGCCGATGACGATGTGCTCCAGCCGGTCGATCTGCGCGCGCTGGCCCCTCGCCTGCGCGCGCAGGTGCGACGCGCCCACGGTCAGGCGCAGGACCTGCCAATGGATCCGGCCGCCCGCTCTGTGCTGCGCGCGTGCCTGCCGGTGGCGCTGTCGCAGCGCGAGTTCAAGCTGCTGCAGGCCCTGATGCTGAACGCCGACCGCGTGCTGTCACGCGAGCAGCTGGAGCAGCATCTGTACAGCCTGGGCCGGGAGGTGTGGAGGTGGTCTCGCTGGCCTGACTGGCCACCGCCCTGACGACCTGGCTCGACGCCCGCCACAAGCTCGACGAACTGCTGGACAGTCATCTGGCCCAGGCGGCGGCGCTGCTGGTGGTGAAACAGGCGCATGAGCTGGATGAGGATGACACCAACGTCGGTGCGCCCAGCCTGCACCGCTATGCCGCGCGGCTTCACCGCCGCCGCCGCTCACGAGCTGCGCACACCGATCGCCGCTATCCGCGCCCAGGCCCAGGTGGCAATGGGCGAGGGCGATGCCGGCTTGCGCCAGCAGGCGCTGCAGCACACGCTGGAGGGCTGCGACCGTGCCAGCCGCCTGGTCGAGCGACTCCTGCCCCGCCAGGTGCTGGTCGAACTGGTGCCCAGGGCGGCCACCAAACCACAGAGTCTGGAGCTTGAGACTGACGACGCTTGCTGCCTGCCGGGCGAGCCCACGCTGCTGGCCGTGCTGGTACGCAATCTGGTCGACAACGCGCTGCGCTACTGCCCGGCCGGCGCGCGGGTCGTGGTCGGCGTGTCGCAGTCCAGGGGACGGGTGCAGCTGCGGGTCGACGACAGCGGGCCCGGCCTGGCCGAGGTGGACCGCAGGCGCCTGGGCGTGCAGGTCGGGCCGTTCGAACGGCTCGGCGGGCTGGCGGGAACGGTGGGCCAGCTTTCCGACTGACCGCGGACTGATCTGGCCGGCCGAGAAGGTTCAGGCCAGCTTGAACGCCGCCACCGCGACAGGCCCAGGCCTCGGGCACCCATTTGAACGCCAGGCCTGCGCCGGCGCGCAGATCGTCGCGTGGATGAGATCGTGTCCAGTCGGCGATCGGTTCCATGCCCGAGGCGATGGCGCAGGCCGGGGCAATGACCAGGGCGCGGTCGCCGCCCTGGCGTTCCAGCCGGCTGCTCGACACAGCAGCTGCCGGCCTCGTCCGTGCCGGCGTCGTCGCTACTCAGCGGACGCCCGGTCCAGACGCTCGGCGGCGAGCAGATGCCTGTGACAACGCACAAGAGGGTGACCCGCCTTGCCATTGCTGGCTCCCTGGCCTGTTCCGATGGCCGAGCTTGCGCGCGAGCGACTCAGAACTCCAATGTGTGCGACGAGGCGCCTTCAGCGCTTGAACAGTTCGTCGAACATCTTGTCGCTGAGCGTGTCCGAGGCGTCGTGGACCTCGGCGCCCATGCTCAGATCGAACGAAGACTGCTGCCAGCCGGCGTCGGCCTGGAGGGCCTGGCGGTCCCGGCGCGCGGCTGATGGGACACGATGGGCTTCCCTGCACGGGGGTGGTTGACGAAAAAAGTGTGCGCCATTGCCGCTGCCAATTCAAGGGCAGCGCATCCCTAGCTTGTTGTTCAAAGGGCTCGTATCAGGCCAGGGCCAGCCCGGCCACCCCCATCAACATCATGGCCGCCCCCAGCAATTGGCGGCCACTCAGCGCCTCCTTGAGCAGGCGCGCGCCGAGCGCCGTGCCGAGCAGCATGGAGATCTCGCGCGCCGGTGCCACATAGCTCAACGGCGCCCGCTGGAGCGCGAACAGCACCATCGAATAGGCCAGCGGCGAGAGCAGGCCCACCAGCAGGATGGCGCCCTTGTGGCTGCGTGCCAGGCTCAGCAGCGCGGCCGGCCGGCGCAGCGCCCAGGGTGCCAGCGCGAGCGTGCGCATGGCCAGGCCCACGGTGTAGAACAGCAGCGGCGCCATGCCCAGGCTCTTGATCGCCCAACCGTCGATGACGGTGTAGCCGGCAATGCACAGGCCGGTCAGCAGGCCCCAGGTCATGCCGAGGTGGCGGCGCCGTGCATCGACGCCAGCGGTCTGCTGACCGCTGCTGGCCGTCAGCACCACCCCGCCCAGCACCAGGGCCACGCCCAGCCAGCCCAGGCCGCTGGGTGTCTCGCCCAGGCACAGCACCGCGCCGAGCACGGCCAGCAGCGGGCCGCTGCCCCGCGCCACCGGATAGACGACGGCAAAGTCGGCCACCCGGTAGCCGCGCTGCAGCACCAGCGAATAGCTCACATGGACCAGGCCGCTGCCCAGCGCCGCGGCCCACATCCAGCCGTCGAAGTGCTGTGGCTGGGCCTGCCAGGTCCACACCGCCAGCGGCGTGGCCAAGCCCAGGCTGACGCAACCGAACAGCCACACGAAGGGCACCGCGCCGGCCGCGCCCGTCGCCACGCACTTGGCGACGATGTTCCACAGCGCATGGCACAACGCGCCTGCCAGCACCAGGGCCAGCGTGGCGATGCTCATGGCGCCAGCCTCATATCGCTGGCCAGCAGATCGCGCACGCGCTGCGCCACGGTCTCGCACTCGGCTGGGTCCAGCGGTGCCATCGACGCGGTCCAGGTCTTGACATCGCGCCAGGCCGGAAAGCGCGGCGACTCGCCCCAGCGCCAGCCCGGGTGGCGGGCCTGGCGGCTGCGGCCGAACAGGTGCAGGTGTACGCGCCGGTGCTCGCGCACGTCTTTCTGGCCCGACGGCGCGGCCGCGTCGTTCAGCGCCCAGTTGCCGGCCTCCCAGTAGTTGATGCAGCCGTCCACCAGGCAGGGCAGGGTTTCGAGCATCGCACGGCCGGTGGCGGCGACCAGCAGCGACCACTGCGCCAGCTCCAGCGGGGCCAACTCATGGCGCTCCCACACCGGGCGCGGCGGGTTGACGATCAGGTGGCCGCCGTCCTGCCGGTCACACAGCAGGGTGTCGGGCAGGCACAGGGTACCGCCGGTGCAGGCATGGAGGATCTGGGGCATGGTGGCGTCTCGGGTCGGGGGCTTGATGAGAAAATTGCATCGAGGTTGAATGGCTTGCGGCACTGATAGTGACCTTTGCAAGGGAAAATGTCTTGCCGGGTCATGGGCAAATGAGACTGAACGATGAGTAAAAAACATGGCTAGAGTCGATGGCGAGGCACCGCCTCCGCTGAATGCCATCAGGGCCTTCGTCGAGGCCGCGCGTCAGCTCAATTTCAGCCGCGCCGCACGGGCGCTGGGCATCACCCAGGGCGGCGTCAGCCGCCATATCGCCACCCTTGAGCGCCATCTGGGCTTTGCGCTGTTCCAGCGCCAAGGCACCGCGGTGACGCTGAGCGATGGCGGGCGCTTGTATTTCGAGGCGGTGCACGAAGCGATGGCAGCCATCGAACTGGCGAGCCGGCAGATGGCGCAACGCCAGCCTGCGGCCGGGCGGCTGATCGTGCGCACCTCGTTGCCAACGTTTGCGATGGGCAGCCTGATACCGGCGCTGCCGCATTTCAACGTCACGCCGCCGGTGGGCGTCGATCTGGTCACCTCGCTGGACGCACCTGGCCCGGATGATGCCTACGATGTGCTGATCACCCGCGATCTGCACCTGGGAGACGCAGAGCAGTGGCTGCTGTGCAGCGAAGTGCTGGTGTGCGTGGCCGCGCCGCAGCGCCAGCGTGAGTGGGCGCAGCGGCCGGTCGCCGAGTGGCAGTTCCTGGCCACCCATTCGCGCCCCGAGGCGCTGCTGGCCTGGGCCCGGCAGGTGCGACCCGACGGCGTCACTCCCGCCATCTGCGCCCATTTCGACCACTACTTCCTGGCCATTCCGGCGGCCATTGCCGGCCTGGGCCATCTGGTTGCGCCGCTGGCCCTGGTGGCCGAGGCGCTGAGCCAGGGCCAGCTGGCCCTGGCCACGCCCGATAGGGTGCGCCGCGATGCCAGCTACCAGGCCTATGTCAACCCGCGCAGTGCCCGGCCCGAGACGGCCCGGCACTTCTGCCGCTGGCTGAAGGCCTGGCTGCGCGAGGCGGCGCTGCCGGCCTGAGCGCCGTCAGGAGCCTCACGGCCCTCAGCGCATGCTCATGCCGTAGCGCTGGGCCAGGCGGGCCATCTCGCCGCTCTTGAGCATCGTCAGCAGGGCCCGGTCTATGGCCGTCAGCGGCCAGTTCGACTGCGGCGAGACCAGGCAGCGGGTGTCGACCGAGGAGTGGGTCTTGCTGCTCACCTTGTAGCGCTCGCGCTCGCCCGGCCGGGTCTTGAAAAAGCCCTCGATCTCGGCCTCGGAGATGATCATTGCATCGGCAATGCCCAGCTCCAGCTGGCGAAACAGCAGATCGACCCGGGTCTCGTTGACGCGGGTGGCGCGGCCGCCGTCGAACAGCGGCTGCAGTGCAGGGAAGTTGTAGCCCAGCATCACCGCGATGCGCATGCCGGCCAGGTCTTCGGGGCCGCCGTAGACCAGGCTTGACGAGGCCGGAACGACCACCCGCTCGATCTGCGGCAGCAGCGCAACCGTCCACTGCTCGTCGGCGTTCTTGACCCACAGCGGGCTCGAGTAGCAGAGCATGTCCGCGCTGCCACCAAGCACCGCCTGCTCGACGCGGCGGCGCGAATAGACGATGTGTTCGGCCTGGGTGCCCAATAGCTCGGCCACGCGGTCGCCGAGCTCCTTCAGAAAGCCGCCGCTGACCTCCGACGGGCCGCTCAAGGTCAGCAGCGGATAGCCCATGCCCTCGGTCTGGGCGATGCGCAGCCGCGCCGGCTCGGCCATCAACGTGGCGGGCCACAGCAGCTGCAGGCACAGTAGCAGCGTCACAGCTCTATGCCTGGACAGATACCTGGCCGGACCGGGCAGGTTCGTAGCCATCGTCATCTTGCGCATTCCTCGGGTGCAGGGATTTAACAGTATGCAGCACCGGCCGGTGAAGCGTTTGCGCGGTATCGCTGACATTGAAAGGGCGAATCTGCGAGGCCGGCGCCTTGATAGCGCGGGCTTGGCCGCGACCTGCCGGTGCGATTGGCGCGTTGGTTCAAGACGCGCCGCCGCCACCGGCCGACGATCCGGGCTCCCGACAGGAGACTGGATCATGGAACTGCATATCAATGGCGAGCGGCACGAAGTGCCACCCATCTGGCAGGACGAGCAACTGCTGTTCGTGCTGCGCGAGGCGCTGGGCCTGGTCGGCGCCAAGCTGGGCTGCGGCCTGGGTCAGTGTGGCGCCTGCACCGTGCTGGTGGACGGCGAGGCCAGGCGCAGCTGCCTGCTGCGGCCGCAGGATGTGCTGGGTGCACAGATCACCACCATCGAAGGCCTGAGCCGCGGCGATGAAGCGCTGCATCCGGTGCAGCAGGCCTGGCTGGACGAGCGGGTGCCGCAGTGCGGCTATTGCCAGGCCGGGCAGATCATGTCGTCCGTGGCCCTGCTGCGCCGCCAGCCCCACCCGGCTGACGCCGATATCGACGCCGCACTGGCCGGCAACCTGTGCCGCTGCGGCACCCAGCAGCGCATACGCCAGGCGGTGCAGCGCGCCGCGCAAAAGGCGCAGCCATGAAGCGCCGCGGCTTTCTGGGCCTGGCCGCCGGCGGGCTGACGGTAGCCTTTGCACTGCCCGGCTGCAGCCTGCTGCCGGTGCTGCCCAAGCGCCCCTTGCCCTCGGCCGAGGATGCGATGTCCTGGCTGCGCCATGAGCAGGGCCGCTACACGCTTTACTTGCCGCGCGCGGAGATGGGGCAGAACGTGCTGACCGCGCTGAAGCAGGTGGCCTGCGAGGAGCTGGGCGTGGCGTGGGCGGCGGTGCAGGTCCGACTGCCCGACACGCGCACAACGCGCCGCGTCAAGGCCACCGTCGGCAGCGACTCGATCCGCGAGTTCGCCCTGCCGCTGGCCCAGGCCTGTGCGACCCTGCGCGATGCGCTGGCCCGCGGCCAGACCCAGGGCCTGCTGGCCGCCGAACCGCGCACGGTCGAGAGCCTGCGCAGCTTTGCGGGCAGGGGCCGCCATGTGGGCCGATCGGTGCCGCTGGAGCAGGGTCCGGCCATCGTGCGCGGCGCGCCGCTGTACGCCGCCGACGTGCGCCTGCCCGGCATGGTCTATGGGCGTGTGCTGCGTGCCCCGGTGTCACCTGAACTGGCCTCGCGGGCCAAGGCCCTGAGCGAGGACGCGGCCCGCGCCGTGCCGGGCTTCGTCGCGCTACTGCGTGATGCCGGCCTGCGCCTGGGCGGCAGCGAGGGCGTGGGCATCGTGGCGCGCACGCCGGGCGCGCTGGTGCGCATCGAGGCGGCACTGGCCGTCGAATGGCACGTCGAGGGCGGGTTTGAAGCGACCGATGTCGACGCTCTGATCGACGTCAATGCCCGGCTGGCCAAGGGCGGCCTGGCGCACCGGCTGCGCGACGATGCGGTCGATGCTCAGGCGCCTTGGGACATTGATCTGCTGCTGCAAGTGCCGCTGGCCGCCCACGGTGCGCTGGAGCCGCGCGCGGCCGTGGCGCAATGGTTGCAGCCCGAGGGCCTGCTGCGGCTGTGGGTCGGCAGCCAGGACATCTTTTACCAACGCGATGCGGTGGCCCGTCAGCTCGGGCTCGACGAGGCCCAGGTCAACGTGCAGGCCTGTCGTATCGGCGGCGCGTTTGGCGCGCGCATGCTGTGCACCGTCGAGATGGAGGCGGCGGTGCTGGCGCGGCGGCTGGGAGTCACCGTCAAGGTGCAATGGAGCCGGGCGCAGGAGCTGCAGCAAGGCTTTCACCGCCCGCCCTCGCAGCACCGCATCCGCGCCCGCCTGCACGAGGGCCGGGTGCAGCAGTGGTGGCATGCCTTCGCCACCAGCCACATCCTGTTCACCAATGCGGCCATGCCGCGCTGGATGCAGACGGTGTCCAGCTTCGTCGGCGATGCCGGCGCGGCGCGCAATGCCCAGCTGCCCTACACGGTGCCGCAGCAGTGCACCGAGTTCGACCTGGTGCGCCTGCCGGTCTTCACCGGGCCCTGGCGCGGCCTGGGTGCCGGGCCCAATGCCTTTGCGCTGGAGACCGCCTGGGACCTGCTCGCCGACAAGGCCGGCGCCGATCCGCTCGCCTTTCGCCCGGCGCATATCGACGATCTGCGGCTGGCCGTGGTGCTGCGACAGGCGGCCCGGCTGGGACGCTGGGATCATGTCTTGCCCGTAGCGGCGGGGAAACTGCGCGCACGCGGCCTGGCCTGCGGCATCTACAAGGGCATGAGCTATGCGGCCACCGTGGCCGAAGTCGAGGTCGATGCTGCCAGCGGTGAATGGCGTGTGCTGGGCCTGAGCTGTGTGCACGACTGCGGCCACGTTATCAACCCCGATCAGGTGCGCGCACAGTGCGAGGGCAATCTGGTGTGGGGCCTGGCCATGGTGCTCAGCGACGGTTTGCCCTTGGGGCATTCGGCGGTGGCGGCCGGCAGCTTTGCCGAGGCACCGATGCCGTTGCTCTCCCAGGTGCCGCCGCTGGCCGTGGAACTGATCGAATCGACGCTCCCGCCGACCGGTGCCGGCGAAACTGGCATGGTCTGCGCCGCTGCGGCCATTGCCAACGCGCTGGCCGCGGCCAGCGGGTGCCGTGCCACGCGGCTGCCGGTGCACGCCAGCGATATGCTTGCCGCCATGCAAACCCAAGCCAAGACCCGACGGTGAGCGACTTTGCCAGCGCCGCGATGGTGGCCGTGATGCATGCCGGCCTGCAGCGCCTGGGCCTTGGCGCCAGCGCCCCGGCCTTGCCCGACGCGCACACGGGCGCCCATGTGGCGCTGCAGACCAAGCGGGCCCTGGTCGGTGCCGCGCTGGCCCGGGGCGGCTGGGCCGTGCTGCCGCAGCTGGGCCAGGGCTTTCATGGCCAGCACCATGCACCGCTGCACCGCGCGCTGGCCTCGGCACCCGATGTCGCCAGCCTGCTGGCCCGCTGGAGTCGGTTGGAGAAATATGTGCACTCGCGCCACCGCGTCGAGCTCTTGCAGCTGGGTGACCATGAGGCCAGGCTGCGCCATGTGTCGCTGCGCGCCGGTGAGCCGCCGATGGCCGCCGAAAGCCTGGTCGTGCTGGGCCTGCTGTGCGCGCTGCTTCAGTCGCTGGGCCTGCAGCAGGTGCAGGCTCACGTGGGTGAGGTGCCGGCATTTCCCCGGGCTGATGGCGAGACACTGCGCGCGCTGGCCGAGGCGGGCGCCGCCGGCAGTTGGCGCCTGAGTTGGCAGGCGTCGGCCAGCACAGCCGACGTTGTGCCCGCTGTGGCCGCTGTTGCCGCCTGCCCAGCCACGCTGCCGCTGGACCTGTGCCAGGGTCTACCCTGGCCGGAGCTGGCTCAGCGCTGCGCCCGGTGGCTGCAGCAGGACCTGATGCACCCGCCCACTGTCGCATCGTTGGCCACGGGGCTCGCCCTGTCGCCGCGCAGCTTGCAGCGACACCTGCAGCAGCATGGCTTGCGCGTCTCGCAATTGTTGGCCGAGGTGCGCCTGCGCGCTGCTGCCTGGTGGCTGCTGGAAACCCGGCACTCGCTGGCGGAAGCCGGCTTTCTGAGTGGCTATGCCGACCAGGCCCACTTCAATCGCTGCTTCAAGCGGCACACCGGCATGGCGCCGGGTGCGTATCGTCAGAGCTTCACCGACTGAGGCCGGCGGCGACTCAGTCCGCGCCCCGCTTCGCCCAAGCCGCCGCAACCTTGTCAAACGCCGGCCTCAGCTCGGTCCATGTCTGTGCGTCGAAGTGCCTGGGCTTGCGCGGCGCCCTGAGCTTGTAGCGCCGGGCCAGCGAGCCCCGACAGGCAAAGACGATGTTGTTGCAGCAGTCGGCGTCGCCGACCACCAGCACCTCATCGCCGAAGCTGCGCCGGATGCGTGAGAGAAAGGTGTCGTGCTTGCGGTGGGCGGCGTGCAGGTTCACGACCAGGATGCCATTGGGCTGCAAGGCATCCAGGCAATTGTCATAGAAGCGCTGCGAGCACAGCTCGGACGGCTGGCCCTCGTTGTCGAAGCCATCGACCATCAACACATCGACCGGGCTGGGAGCGAAGCGCAAGAACTCGGCGCCATCGCCGCGCCAGACCTTGAAGCGTTCGTCGTCCGGCGGCACCTTGAACTCGTCGCGCAGGGCGATCACATGCGGATTGATCTCGACCACCCTGATGCGCGTCCTGGGCAGGTGGTGGTAGCAGAACTTGGCCAGCGAGCCGCCACCCAGGCCAATCATCGCCAGCGTCTCGGGCTGGTGGTTGAACAGCAGCACGGCCATCATCGTCTGGGTGTATTCGAGGTCCAGCGCATAGGGCCGCTGCGGCTGCATGCGACTCTGGATCTCCGAGATCGTGAAGTGAAGGGCCTTGGACGTCAACGTCTCGTAGACGAAGGGCTTCACGAACGCATCGTCGTCGGCGGTGTTCTCGGGCATGGCGTCGGTTTCCTCAGACCCTTGTCACAAAAAGCGGCTTCAGCCCCATTGCACCGGAGCCGTCGATCTTGCAGTCGATGCCATGGTCGCCCTTGGTCAGGCCGGGCAGATCAGCATCGCGCCGTCCTCATAGGCCAGATCGGACTTGCACTGAGGGCAGTTCGGCAGGGTGCTCATGGCGCGCTTTCGGGCTGGGGCTGAGATCAAAACGAAAGCCTCCAAGACCTTGCGATGGTGGAGGCGGTCTGGCACCTGGGGCGGCTGCGCAGATGTGCAGTGGCCGGGGTGTCAAAGAGCCAGGGCATTGTAAGAGCCGTGCCCGGCCGGCCTCGCTGCGATGCCCCCGTTGACACTCCTGGCAGTGGACACCGGACTGTCGTCCTTCGTGACGCGGCTGACGACAATGCGGGTCAATGTGGTAGGTTCCCGCAACGAGGGGCGGCCGGCCCCAGGCATGTGCATACACCCTTGCGTGGCGCGCGCGAACATAACCATTGAGAGGTGTGCCTGTGTGCTCGAACTACCAGACGGTGACTTCTACCGACCGCCTGCTGACCTACTTCGGCGTCGAGCGGCCAAAGGGCACGGAGCCGCCGGAGCTGACGTTTCCAGGCTATCTGGCGCCCTTCATCGTGGCCGCCAAACACCGGCCCGAGATGGAGCGCGAGGCGCAGCTGGGCCTGTTCGGCCTGCTGCCGCACTGGGCCACGGACCTGGCGTTCGGCCGCAAGACCTTCAACGCCCGCAGCGAGACGGTCGCTGAGAAACCCAGCTTTCGCGACGCCTGGGCCAAGGGGCGGCGCTGCATCATTCCGGCCGAGGCGGTGCATGAACCCTGTTGGGAAACAGGCAAGGCCGTGAAGTGGGCGATCAGCCGCCGCGACGGCCTGCCCCTGGGCCTGGCCGGACTGTGGCGCTACTGGCGCGACAAGGACGGCAAGGAGGTGCTGTCATTCACGATGCTGACGATCAGCGGCGCCGGGCACGAGATCTATGAACGCATGCACAAGCCGGGCGAAGAGAAACGCATGGTGGTGATACTGGACGAGGCCGACTACGACGCCTGGTTGAACTGTCCGGTGGCCGAGGCCGCGGCCTTCCTGAAGCAGTACCCGGCGAACCGGCTGGACGCGAAACCGCTGGTCTGAGGTGCGGGTATGGCGGTGAACCCGCTAAAAGGCCAGGTGCACCTGCGCGCACAATGGGCCGCACGGCCGCACGGTCGTCATCACACAGGGGAGCACGCTTGAAAGCACTGCCAACGATCTATCTCATCCGTCATGGTGAGACCGCCTGGACCTTGACCGGGCAGCACACCGGCACCAGCGATGTTCCGCTCACCGAGCATGGCGAGGCCCAGGCCCGGGCGCTGGCCTACCGGCTGATCGACGTCGAGTTCAGTCATGTGCTCGTCAGCCCGCGCATCCGGGCGCAGAAGACCTGCGAACTCGCGGAGCTGGCCTCGGGCAGCGAGGTGGAGCCCAAGCTCGCCGAATGGGGCTATGGTGACTTTGAAGGCCTGCGGGAGGTTGACATCCGCAAGGACCGACCCAACTGGAGCGTCTGGCAGGACGGCTGCCCCCACGGCGAATCACCAGCGCAAATGGCCAGCCGCGTGGACCGCCTCATCACCCACCTGTGCAGCATGCACGGCAACGTGGCGCTGTTCACGCACGGCCATCTGGGGTCAGCCCTGGCGGCGCGATGGATAGGCCTGTCCATCAACGCCGGGCAGCACTTCGTCCTAAATCCTGCCAGCCTGAGCATCCTCGGCCACAACAGCGACCCGACGCCCAAGCGCCTGATCGAGTTGTGGAACGAGACCGAGTTGGTGGCGCGGACGGCTGAAGAGGCGGAAACGGCGCCGGGCAATTGACCGGCGCCCTGGCGCAGCAAGGGCGCTACTGGATGCTGAGCATCTTCATCGCCTTGGCCAGCGTGTCCACCGACTCCTGGTGCTTGCCTGCCTTGTGAAACGACTCACCGTCGGCGCGCAGCTTCTTCACCTCAGCCATCTGCTCGGTGGTGAGTTTGGGGCTCTTGGCCAGCGCCTCGTCGATCTTCTTCATGTCGGCGGGGCAATGAAAGGCAAACGCCGCGCTCGAAATCAGTATCAAGGCGCCTGCGGCGAGGTAGGAACGTAGCTTCATGCTTGTCTCCAAATGGGCCTTGGGAAACGATAGTGGCCCGACACGGAGTCTAGTCGCGGGTTCCCGGCAGGGGCGTTGTCCCCAGTGACTTCTCGGGTATCGGTCACGGCGAGCCGGTCTCAGCCCGCTTGAGGAATCCGATGGTCGGTTTCCTCGGTGAATCGGCGTCAGGGGTTCCGAAGAGCAACTGCCGGAACGCTAGGCACTCCCGCCCGGGGCCAACATTGCCGCATTGACGGCGCCGAAGTCCGAATCTTCATCCTCATGGATGACCAGAAACCAGAACGACTGATCGGGCGAGCCGAGCACCTTGCTCAGAGCAGAGGCGGGCTCCGCCAGCCTGAGCCTGGTCTCCGCCGGCAAATCGCTCGAGTCTGCCAATGCCTGGCGCGGCAATGCTTCGAGTCCGGGCGTTTCAGCCCGGAAATCCAGAACCACGACCAGGTCATTCGTCTTGAAGTGGCGTTGTGCCGCTTGGGCAAAACCGAACACGCGGCCGTCGAGGATCTCTTGCAGCCGCGGAGGAATGGCGTCTATCAAAGCGGGCATGCCGATGCGTCAATCGGCAGCCGGCTGATCCTTGCGGCTTTGAGGGCGGCGCAGTGCCAGCCCGCCGAGACCCAGAGCCAGCAACAGTGCGCTGACAGGCTCAGGCACGGCCGAAACCGAGATCTCGGTCTGCGTATTGCCGGAGCCCGCGAACCCCGGGTTCAGAACAAACGTGTCGACCGTGCCACCCGCGGCCAGCGAGACCGTGAAGCTCCAGGACTTGATGTTGCTCGCAAAGCTGTCTTGCGCCTGAGCGATGCCGTTGACCCGCACGCCTGCCTGACTCGCGAAGTTGTTCCCCGTGCCGCCAGGCCCGCCGGCCGTGCTGCCGCCGACGGCAATCGTGAACGCGTAGGCGCCTGCGCTCGGTGCCGTCCAACGCACGGCCGCATCGCCCCAGTCGGACTCCAACGACACCTTGCCTGTGGCAATGCCGTAGTCGTACACGCCCGTGTTCTTGTAGATGAAGGTCTCGCCCACAGCCGCGATGCCATAGCTGTTGGTTCCCGCATTCCAGGCCAGGGCACTGAAGGTTCCGCCAGGAATCTGCCCGTAGGTCCATGCGCCATTTGGGTTGGTGGCTTCGGCATAGTCGCCGGCCAGGTCCCACGAGGAGGCCGCCGAGGCGGATACGGCTGCTGTGGCGAGCACCAGAGAGCAAGACAGGGACCTGAAGTTCATGGCAATTCCTTTTGGCTTGGTGCCCATTTATACCCGGCGCCATCGAGCCTGGCCCCCCCAGAACGAGGGGGCGCAACGAAAAAGGCGTCAACGATCATTTGGCAAACAGCATCGTGATGTCGGCGAAGGCCTTGAACTCCAGCGCGTTGCCGGACGGATCGAGGAAAAACATCGTCGCCTGCTCGCCCGGTTCGCCCTTGAAACGGATGTAGGGTTCGATCATGAACGCCACGTCGGCCGCCTTGAGGCGCGCGGCGGCCGCTTCCCAGTCAGCCATCGGCAGCACGATGCCGAAGTGGCGCACCGGCACGCCGTGGCCGTCGACCGCATTGCGCTGCGCGGCGCCGATCTCGGCGGGTGCGAGGTGGACCACGATCTGATGGCCGTAGAAGTTGAAGTCGACCCAGTCGGGCGCGCTGCGGCCTTCCGGGCAGCCGAGGAGCTCGCCGTAAAACCGCCGGGCCAGCGCGATGTCGTGCACCGGGAAAGCGAGGTGGAAGGGGGACAGCGGTCCGGGATTCGTGGTGGGGGCATGCATGCTCATGGCTCCGGTGGTGGGTTGGGCATCGTAGGCAGGCCGATGGAAAATGAATATCAATATATTCTTGGTCCAAGCACAAACGGAGTTTGTTGATGATCCGCGAACTCATGACCTTGACTGCCGTGGCACGAGAGGGCACGTTGGCCGCTGCCGGCGAACGGATCGGCCTGACGCAGGCGGGCGTCGCTGCGCGGATGCGGCGCCTGCAGGCAGAGCTCGGATTCCCGCCCTTCGACCGTACAGGCCGATCGGCGCGCCTGAACGCCATGGGGCAGCCGCGTTGTCGGCAGTGACAGGCCATGCTTCTCCTGCCGGACCTTGACGCACTGCGGGCAGGTCTTGAATGGATATCAACGGCAGCACGCGCTTGCTGTTGTGCTCGCGGTTGTGTCCGGCGCCGTCGATGCAGACAGCTGGCGGGCATCGCCAGTCGAGGCCAGGCCTTCGAGAATGGTGCAATCCACGGCCGCACCGCCAGCGCAGGCCGCGTCGCAGCTCCCGACGAAAGCCGCCATGCTGAGTTCGAGCGCTTGCAACTCGGCCAGCTTGTCCCGCACGTGAGCCAAGTGCTTGGCGGCAATCTCGCGCACTTCAACACAGGGTCGGTTGGGCTCGTCAACCAGTCCCACCAGCTCACGAACTTGCTCGATGGAGAAGCCGAAGTCCCGGCAGCGCCGAATGAAGCTGAGGCGTCGAACAGTCGCAGTGCCGTAAGCCCTGCGCCCACCCTCGGTACGTGGCACCACCGACAGCAACCCAATTTCTTCGTAGTAGCGAATCGTCGGCACGGAGCAGCCGGCTTGACGGGCCAGCAGGCCGATGGAGATGGATGCCGTGGTGTTCATGCGCTACAGCTTAGCCTTTGTGGCAAGCCCAACCGGGCGGCGCCGCCGCCGGGGTGCGTTCCGGCAAGAACGGCGAAACCTGCCATGTGCGCCGCTGCCTGGCTGCTCCGGCCCCTCGATGATCCGTTCCACCTCGTCAGTCGGCGGATGCCAGCCAGCCGTGGGCCCATGTCGGACGGCCCACGGAAGCAGACGATCAGGGCCTGTTCAGCTGTTGATATGTGAAACCTTCGAGGAACAGGTGTCGGCGCAGCCGCACGCGACGCTTCGGGATGCTTGGCGCCGCCGCCACCACCACACCGTGGCTGCGGCCAACGCAGCGGCAAGGAGCGCCGCTGCCAAAGGCAGCAATTCGTCGGCACAGGCTATCAGGGTCGAACCCATCGCGGCAAGCCCTCCGGCCATGCCCAGCAGTGGAATCGCACAGCAGACCGCGCATGCGGTACCGAGACCCAGCGCCGATTTCCATGATTTCATGAGGTGTTCCCCGAGTGGTGAGGTCCAGAGGGTAGAACCTCAAGCTGCTTGAGGAGCAAGTATTTGCTGTCGGGGCGGCAGCCACTGCACCGACTCATTGAGGTGGGTGATTTGCAACGGTGCTTTCAACGCCTCGTTGTTACACGGTCGGGCACTCAGCCTGCCACAGGGCGAGCCCTGGCCTGGTGGCAAATAACCCTGTTTTGACGTGCAGTAAAGTGCGTCAAGGAGTTCGGTTTTGTTAGCATCTTCGCGCGTCCGGGATATCTGTCACGATGGAGATTGATCATGGATCACGCTGGCGCCTCAGCATTGAATGCGGAAGTCGAATCGGACGAGCATTTGCGGTCATGGTGCGGCGTGATGCGACAGATTCTCGGCGATGAGCGGCGCGATGCCGCCCGGGCTGAGATCCGCAACGGCGGGGGGGCACTGAGCCTTGCGCCACGCGGGGCCGCTGTCCAGGCGCTGCTGGAGGCTGAAGACCAGCGCGCGCGCGACGCAACAGCGGATATGCCGGGCGGCTGGGATCCTAGTTTTCCTACCGTTCTTGATACGGATTTCGAGCGCAATTTTGAGTTGCAGACCAATGCGCGCGATTCGCGCAGCGCTGGCCCTTCGATCAAGAATATGGGCCGAACGGCGCCGCAGTTCATCGAGAGCCGCCCCATCGATATGGCGATTCCACCCAATGGTGAGATTCGGGTCGATATGGCGGCGGTGGCGCATCATGCGAACCCGGAAGGGGAGGTGGAGCTTGAGTTCGTGATCAGCCCAAGCCGGCCCGGAAACATCCTCTTGCGCGTGCCTGGCAACACGCCCATGGACACGCGAAACCCCGCCTTCGCCAACGACGGCAACGAGCCCATGGGACACTCCTCCATGGTGCCCAGTGGCAACGGACCGGCGGCCAGCGACGAGACGGATGCCGTCGTTTACGCGGGCACGGTCAAACTCGACCGGGCGGGCAACATCATTTCCTGGGACAACGGCTCGGGCCACTATGAACCCCATCCGGGGCTGGCACGCATGGCGGGCCTTCCGATGAAGAAGTTTGTGGCCTACCACGTCAAGGAATCATTGGCGGCCAAGAAGAAGGCGATCAAGGCTTGCGTCGATGAAGCCCTTGAGGGCGTCAACATCACCGACGTCGTGGCCGAGGCGATCCTGCGAGACTTCACCGCTTTCAAGGCCTATGCCAACAGCGCGGCCGCCGAGTGCCCGGCCAACGTTCTGCTGGCAGCCACGGCGCTGGACCCTGATATCTCTGCCGCAGCCTTGCGTGCGACGATGAACCCCGCCACCCTGGTGGGCCTGGACGAAGAGGCCTTGATGGCCGCGATCCATGCAGCCATCAAGGCGGCCGCAGCCAAGGCGTTCATCGATTTGTCGAACTGGCTGATCGATGACTATCTGATCCCAGGGGACGATGCGGAAGGCTTCCTGGCCAAGGTCGGCTCTGACCTGGGCTGGCCGGTGGGGGACCTGGATATCGAAGAGGCGCGCGGCTTCGTCACCTAGGCGGCTTCGGTCGACCGGGTTTGATGGCGCCTTGTCCCGGAACGGGATCGCGGCCACCCTGCCAGACACCGCCCGGCTGCGAGCGCCGGCCAGCCGGCATGGCAGGTCGGTCACTGCGTGCCGTCACATCGCTTTGTGGCGGCGCTTTGTGGCGGCGCTATGTTGGGGCGCTATGTTGGGGCGCTATGTCGGCGAGCTGTGTCGGAACGCATAAGCGGCCGCGAGCAAGCCGCTGACACGGCTCTTCCTGAGCACCGGCGGGCTGTCGGCGGCATCGCCCAGCAGTGCTTTGGCGTTGAGGCCTGCGGTGAGTCAGGCGCTCGGGCTGGCGATGTAGGTGTGAGGTAGCTTGGCCGGTCAGCAGCCGTTCGTCCAGGAAGAAGGGCCCCGCACGCGCCAGGCATGCAGGGCCTCGTCTATTGGCTCAGTCCAGCCGCAGCTCACCCCGCGAACCGCCCCCGCAAGTGATCAATGATCGCGCCCGATTCAGTCAGCCACTGCACCGACCCATTGGCGTTGGTGATCTTCAGGCACGGCACCTTGGCCGCTCCCGAGCCCTGCAGCAGCGCCGTTCGATTCTGGGCGTCATGCTGAGCGTCCAGCCGCACGATCGGCAGTGACAGGCGATGCATCTCCTGCCTAACCTTGATGCAGAACGGGCAGGTCTTGAATTGATAGAGAGCCAGGTCTTTGCACTGGCTATCGACTTCGGCTTGCTGTTCGTCGGAGCGCACCAGTGTTGCGGG
>Ga0187842_1000201_pt1 | contig 32746 bp, 28 predicted proteins | sample SpaLakP09_SKY_41_FD_134514 | JGI IMG/M metagenome (GOLD analysis project Ga0187842, IMG submission 134514) | Oligotrophic lake water microbial communities from Sparkling Lake, Wisconsin, USA - SP09_SKY_41 | ecosystem: Environmental > Aquatic > Freshwater > Lake | place: USA: Sparkling Lake... | reverse complement strand
GCCTTTGGGGGTTTACGAACCTTACCCCCGATGGACAGCATGCCAGCCAGCAAAGGCGGCCCGGGGGCAATAGCCTGATGGAACAAGCGGGCCTTAATCAACCAACACCATCAGCCGGAAGCATGCACCAGCGCTTCCGCGCCGGCCGTCCCCCTTTTACACGCAGCACGTGCGCGGTTAATTTCTGTAGGAAATATTCTTGCCGATGTTGGAAATGGCTTAGGGTCAGGACCTAGATGACTTTGGATTCGGCCCCAAGGATCAACGGATCGGCTGGCTTGCTGCCATTGGCGGCCGGGCGCGCGGTGGTTGGCGCTCCCTTTGATGATTTGTGCCGGAACTTACCGTCAATCTGTCCGCCCGGGGCGATCGTCAGATTGCTGTACACGACATCGCCCACGATACGCGCGGTGGATTCGATCACCAGATCATTGGCCTCGATTGAACCTTCGACATGGCCGGACAGCTTGGCCGATTCGGCAATGACCTTGCCTGCGATAATGCTGCCTTCGCCCTGCACCAGATTGCCGCATGTCACGTCGCCCTGCACCTTGCCATCGACGTGCAGATCCACGCGGGCGGTGAGGTTGCCGACGATTTCGACATCGGACGCTATGACAGAAAATGTATGACCCGAACTATTGCGCACGTTATTATAATTCCTTTGCGGCGTTGCCGGCGCGGTTTCCGGCGACTGTTTGGACTTTGAGAACATCAGGGTTGGCCTCCAAAAACTTTCTCGGGTTGATCGCCCGACCATTCAGGCGCACCTCGAAATGCAAATGGCTGCCCGTCGATCGCCCTGTGCTTCCCATTTTTCCGATTTGCAAGCCACGATGCACCATTTGGCCGCGCGTGACATGCACACCGGAAAGATGGGCATAACGCGTTAATAGTCCGTTGGCATGTGTAATTTCAACTGTCTTGCCATATCCGCCGTGGAAACCCGCAAAGGTCACACGGCCGTGGGCAGCAGCGAGGATGGGCGTGCCAACAGGGCCCTTGAAATCCAAACCGGCATGCATTGCGCCGCCACCGGTGAAGGGATCGCTGCGGAAACCAAAGCCGCTCGACATCATCATGACGGCGGCGGGCATCGATGTCGGGATCGCGGCGAGCGCGCGCTCCATGGCGTCCATCCGGCTCAGCGATGCCGCCAGTTTCAAAAAGCGCGGGTCGCGGACATCTTTTTTGGTGCTGCCGAAAAAGGGTTCAAACACACCGCCCTGCGCGCTCCGCGCCTGCCGTGCGAGCACGTCGGGGTTCAGCCCGAACTGGCGGATCGCGGCCTCTGCCTTTGACGTGCGGGCCAAGGCAACTTTGGTCATTTTTTCGGCGAACTGGATTTGGCGGACTTCAACACGGGCAAGGCCCGCAGCCTCTGGCACCACAATGCTGATGGTTTTTACGGTCTGGTCTTCGGCCGCCGACTTCGCAGTGGCAGGCGCTTGCGCATTGGCCTCAGGAACATCGCCCAGATATTGATCGCTCAGGCTTTCCAGCATCTTCTGCCGCCGATCGAGATCCTTCGCCACTTCATCGATCGAATCGCGATAATTGGCGACGCGTTCTTCGGCCGATTCGACCTTCGCCTCTTGCTGGCTCAGCGCCATGCGCTGCGCGGTAACGCTGACTTGATTGATGGCCATGCCCAGCGTGACGACCAGCCAAAGGCCGACGACGGACGCGACGGTACCTGCAACGCGCCGTTGCAATTGCGCACTCAGTTTTAAGAACCGGACTTGGCCATTGGCCCGCATGAAAAATTCGCGGTCAATAAACCATCCAGCTATCCGGTCATTCCAACCGGATATTCTGGTCTTAAGCGACACGTCCCACCCCGTTTTTGTTCTGTTGCGCGGCCGTAGCAGAGCAAAATGGCAGGCGCGAATCGCCGACGCCGGACTCGTGACGAGTCGAATGAGTCACACGATGAGCTGTGGAAAACTGTATTGAAATGTCACAAATCGTGAACTTCCTGTGCCTGCACATGCCGCGTGCGCGGCGTAAAAAGCCGTAAAATCAACGCTTTTTCGGCGATTCGCGTGGCGAGCGCACCTAACGCCCTTGAATTGAACGGCACCTTTCCCTTTTGCGGGCACTTCTCTACGGGTTGATATTATGACCGATTATCAGCCCCTGATGGCATCGATAGCCAGCAAAGCGCGCGCCGCATCGCGGCACTTGGCGGCGGCGGATGACGCGGCGAAGGCGCGCGCGTTAACTTATGCTGCCCAGGCTCTGCGTGCCCAATCGGCCGATATCCTCGCGGCCAATGCTATCGACCTTGCCGCAGGGACCAAGGCTGGCCTGTCCCCCGCGATGCTCGATCGCCTGAAACTCGACGAGGCACGCATCACGGCCATGGCTGCGGCGGTGGAACAGGTTGCTGTGCTGGCCGACCCCGTCGGTCGCATCATCGACAGCAGCACGCGGCCCAATGGTTTGCAGATGGCGCGTATCCGCGTGCCCATCGGCGTGCTTGGCATCATTTATGAAAGCCGGCCCAATGTCACGGCGGATGCCGCGGCCTTGGGGCTGCGGTCGGGCAACGCCGTCATCCTGCGCGGCGGGAGTGAGGCGGTGCACAGCAACCGCGCCATATATGCCGCGATGCTGGCTGGCATCACACAGGCCGGATTACCCGCCGACGCGGTGCAGCTTATCCCCACACAAGACCGCGAGATGGTCGGCCTGATGCTGCGCGCGCAGGGTGCGATTGACATGATCATTCCGCGTGGGGGCAAATCGCTGGTCGCGCGGGTGCAGGATGAAGCCCGCGTTCCCGTGCTCGCGCATCTCGACGGCATCAACCACAGCTATGTCCATAAGGACGCCGATCCGGCGATGGCGCAGGCGATTGTCGTCAATGCCAAGATGCGGCGCACCGGCGTTTGCGGGGCAACCGAAACCGTCCTGATTGATCAGGATTATCCTGCTGCTGCCGAACTGATTGGCGCGCTGATTGATGCCGGATGCGAAGTGCGCGCGGATGATGTGCTGATGGAACTGGATGCCCGTACGGTGTCTGCCGATGCGGATGATTGGGACACCGAATATCTCGATTCCGTCATCTCCGCCCGCGTCGTATCCGGACTGGACGATGCGATGGATCATATTGCCCGCCACGGATCGCACCATACCGACGCGATCATCACCGATAATGCCGAAGCCGCAGCGCGCTTTTTGGCACAGGTCGATAGCGCGATTGTGATGCACAATAGCTCGACCCAATTTGCCGATGGCGGCGAATTTGGCTTGGGCGCGGAAATTGGCATTGCGACGGGGCGATTGCACGCCCGCGGCCCGGTCGCGCTTGAGGGCCTCACGACCTATAAATGGGTTGTGCGCGGAAACGGGCAAATCCGGCCTTGAAAACCATTGGCCTCATGGGGGGATCGTTCAACCCCGCGCATGGTGGCCACCGGGCGATTAGCCTGTTCGCAATGGATTCGCTGTGCCTCGACGAATTTTGGTGGCTGGTGTCACCGGGCAATCCATTGAAACCCAAAAAAGGCATGGCGCCTTTGCCTGCGCGCTTGGCATCGGCGAAGGACCAGACGCGGCGCACACCGATTAAGGCCACCGCAATCGAGCGTGAATTTGGCACCGTGTACACCGCAGAAACCCTGAAAAAGCTGGTCGCGCGATATCCCAAAGTCCGCTTTGTGTGGATCATGGGCGCGGACAATTTTTTGCAATTTCACCACTGGAAACATTGGCGCGACATTGCGCGATTGATGCCGATTGCAGTTATCGCCAGACCCGGCTATGATGCACGTGCTGTTGCGGGTCCCGCAATGGCCTGGTTCAGACGGTTTGTCCGGCGTCCGGACCAGCTTCATCACTGGACAAAATGGAGTACGCCAGCGCTTGTCTTTTTGCGCTTTCGTCCAGATCCGCGTTCAGCAAGCGCAATTCGGCGTGCTGACCCATATTGGTTTCACCGATATAAGGAACATGGAACGCGTGACGGCGTTACCCGAAATATTGTGCTTTAAGGAGCCATCTTGATCGATACCGCATCCGTTCCGACTGCCGGCAATTTGGCCGCCAAGTCCAAGGAACCCACTTTGACCCCGGACGCCCTCCACGCGCTTATCCTGCAATCGCTCGACGATGATCAGGCCCAGGAAGTGGTGACTATCCCGCTTGAAGGCAAAAGCAACATCGCCGACCATATGGTCGTCGCATCCGGCCGTTCATCGCGGCAGGTGGCGTCGATGGCGCAAAAGCTTGCCGAGCGTATCAAGAAAGCCGGACGTCATGCCCGCATCGAAGGCTTGCCTTCGGCAGACTGGGTGTTGATCGATGCCGAAGATGTCATTGTGCATCTGTTCCGTCCCGAAGTCCGCAGCTTCTACAATCTGGAACGCATGTGGGCCTTTGGCGACGCGCCCGAAGCCCCGGCCCAATAAGGCCGAACGTCCGCGCCGATGGCGATGCGCCTGCACATCATCGCGCGCGGCAAAATCGGCCGCTCTGCAGAAGCGGAGCTGGTCGACCGATATCTGAAACGGATCAGCTGGCCCACGCGGCACAGCGAAATGCCCGATAAGGGCGGCGACCTTCCCCATTCGGACAGCCCCTGCAAAACCATCATCTTGGATGAAAAAGGCGAACAGCTCGGCTCGGTCGAACTCGCCCGCTTGCTCGAACGCTGGCGCGATGATGGCGTGCGCGAAGTGCGTTTCCTCATCGGCGCTGCCGACGGCTTTGATGACGAAGCCCGCGCTGGCGCCGACAAGCTCATCGCCTTTGGCAAAGCGACATGGCCGCATTTGATGGCCCGCGCGATGCTGGCCGAACAATTGTTCCGCGCCACATCGATCATTGCCAACCACCCCTATCATCGGGAAGGATAGGGGCATGCGGTTCTGGTCCATGCTTTTGCTCTTGGCGCTCACGCCCTTTGCCATTGCGAGCAGCCTGATGGCGCAAAATGCGGGCAGCAGCAGCGCGCAACACGACGCCCTGCGTGCGGCTCAGGAAAAAGCGCTGCGTGCGGAACGGCGCAGCGAATTGTTGCGGCAGGAGGCAAGCAATGCCGAAGGCACCGCAGACCGGCTGGTCGCGCAACGGGCGGTGCTGTCTGCCGAGATCGACGCCGCCGAAGCGCAGATAGCAGCAGCGACCGCCCGCATCGCCATCATCAGCCGCCAACAAGAGCTTCAGCGCACACAGCTTGGTGTGGAAAGCGAACCCGTGCTGCGCCTGAACGCCGCGCTTCAGCAGATGACGGGCCGCCCGGCGGTGCTGATGATGATGCAGCCCGGCCAACGCGAAGATTATGTGCATGTGCGCGCGGTCATGGCGACCGTGCAGCCACAGATCATCCGCCGGACCAGCGCCTTGCGCCAACACATTGCGGAGCAAAGCGAATTGCGGGCGCAGGAATATCGCGCGCTGAAATCGCTGGGCGATGCGCGCAGCCGGTTGAAAAGCCGCCAGACAGATTTGGCCAAATTGCAAGGCGCCGCCGGTGGCAAGGCCGGCGCACTGTCCGCCGATGCGGCCATCGCCTTTGAACAAGCCATTGCGCAGGGTGAGCGGGCACGCGATATTGTCGGGCGCATGGATATACAGCGGCTAAGCGCCGAAAAAGCATCTGAACTCGCGGCGCTGGACGGACCGATGCTCCGCCCCGGGCGCGCGACCAAGGCTGCGGCGGCGGGGACGGCCTATATCCTGCCCGCGCGCGGCAAGCTGTTGTCCGGCTTCAATGAACTCAACGCCACCGGCTATCGCGAGCGCGGGGTCCGCATTGCGCTTGCCAATGACCTGCGCGTGGTCGCGCCAGCGGCAGGAACGGTTTCTTTTGCAGGCCGGTATCGCAGCTATGGGCGGATTGTCATCATTGAACATGGCAATGGCTGGAACAGCCTGATTACACATCTGGGCAGTACGCAGGTCAAAAAGGGGCAGGTGGTCAGCCAAGGCTTTGTGCTGGGCTCCGCCACATCAGACGCGCCGGAAATCGGCGTTGAGCTGCGCAAAAATGGCCGTGTGATGGATATTGCCACGATATTGGGATGAACGAGGGGCAGGGCCTATGTGCGTTCTTGTCGATGTCCGCATGCTGTTTGTGGTAAACATGCTTTCACCGCGGGTTAAGGCGGGATATAGCATCGACGAAATGATGAAATGGATTGGTCTATGAAGAACCGTTTGCTGCCCGCGACCCTCGCCATTGTGTTGGCGCTGTCGGTCCCTGCGACTGTGCTGGTCGCGCAAAGCGTTCAGCAGCAACAGGCGCAAGCCGATCGTTTCAAAGAGCTTGAGGAATTCCTTGCGGTCTATCGCAAGGTCAAATCAAGCTATGTCGACAAGGTCGATGACAAGCAATTGATGGAAGGCGCGATTCAGGGAATGCTCGCCAGCCTCGACCCGCACAGTGGTTTCCTCGACAAATCCGACTTCAGCTCGCTGCAAACGCAGATTGACGGCGAATATGGCGGCCTTGGCCTGACGGTTACGCTTGAGGATGAAGCGGTGAAGGTCATCGCGCCCACCAAGGATACGCCTGCGGACAAGGCCGGTATCAAGTCGGGCGACTTTATCACGCATTTGGACGGCAAGCTGATCCTTGGCGGAACGCTCGACGAAGCGGTCGAAGCGATGCGCGGTGCGCCGGGCACATCGATCAAGCTCACCATATACCGCCCGGGCCGCGATGCGCCTTTTGATGTGACGATAACGCGTGCGGTTATCGATTTGAAACCCGTGCGGTGGGAAGTGAAGAACCGCATCGGCGTTATATCGATTACCGGTTTCTCCGAAGAAACGGGTTCTGACGTTGTTGCTGCTGTGTCCGACATAAAGAAATCGCTTGGCGGAAATCCGCTGGGTTACATCATCGACCTGCGGTCCAACCCCGGTGGCATATTGGACGAAGCCGTTTCGGTTTCCGATGCTTTCCTGTCGAGTGGTGAGATTGTTTCCGAACGCGGCCGTGACAAAAGCGACATCCAACGCTGGTGGGCCGAACGCGCCGTTCCGGGCGATGTCACCGGCGGCGCGCCGATCATCGTTCTGGTCGACGCAGGCTCTGCATCGGCATCCGAAATTGTGGCCGGTGCATTGCAAGACCATCATCGCGGCTTGGTCATGGGCGAACGCAGTTTCGGCAAGGGATCGGTGCAGAATGTCCTGCCGTTGACGCGGGATACGGGCCTGCGCCTCACCGTTGCACGTTACCATTTGCCATCGGGTCGTTCGGTACAGGAAGGCGGCATAAAGCCCGATATCCGCGTACCGCAATTGTCCGATCCCGATTATAAAAAGCGCGTGTCCGTGCGCGAATCCGATTTGCGTCGTCACTTGGTCAATGAACTGAAAGACAACAGCAAAGACCTTGAAGAAGACCGCATCGACGATCCGCGTTTTGCCATGACGGCCGAACAGTTGAAGGCCAAGGGCATTGACGATTTCCAGCTTTATTACGCGATGGAAACCTTGCAGCGGCTTGGATCCAAAACGATGAAGCTTGCTGCAAAGCCCGTAAAGGGCAGGGCGCAGAATTGAGCATATGCCGCCGATGACGTCGAAATTTGACAAGGCCCATTGGCTCGCATTGCTGTTACCGGCGGCGCTGCTCGCGGGGGCATATGGTTCGCAATATATTGGCGGGCTGTTCCCGTGCGAAATGTGCTGGTGGCAGCGTTATCCGCATTTCGCCGCGGTCGCGATTGCGGCCATTGCCTTTGGTGTTGGCAACCTTGCCTTTCGCAAAACATTGGTTGCGCTCGCCGCATTGGCCATCGCGACCAGCGGCGGCATCGCGGGCTTTCATGCGGGCGTCGAATATGGCTGGTGGGAAGGGTTGACCGCCTGCACCGCGACGATTTCGGGCAGCGGGGATGAATTGCTTAAGTCGATCATGAACGCGCCATTGGTCCGCTGTGATGTGGCCCCCTGGTCTTTGTTCGGCATTTCGCTCGCGGGCTATAATTTCCTCTTGTCGTTGGGTGGCGCAGTGGCCATCTTGGGTATGACATGGCGCAACAAGAAACCCTGAAAACCGCACAGCAGCGTAAGGCGGCCATCGACCGCATGATTCGCGTGAATCAAGCGGGCGAATTTGGCGCGAAACGCATTTACGCAGGCCAGCTTGCGGTGATGGGCGACCGGACACCGGCGGCGCGCAGCATTGCGCATATGGCCGAGCAAGAGGAACGGCATCTGAGCGCCTTTGACAAGATGATGGCCGAACGCGGCGTGCGTCCAACCGCTTTATACCCGATTTGGAACGCCGCCGGTTTTGCGCTTGGCGCGGTGTCTGCTGCGATCAGCCCGGAGGCGGCAATGGCCTGCACCGTGGCGATCGAAACCGAAATTGACCGCCATTATAGCGAGCAGCTCGCAGAAATCGGTGACAGCGATCCCGAATTGTCGGCGATGATTGCCGATTTTCAGGCGGATGAGCTGGAACATAAAGCCACCGCGCTGGCCGAAGGCGCAGAGCGCGCACTGGCCTATCCGGTCATGAGCGCGCTTGTCCGTTTGGGTTGCCGCACCGCGATTGCCGTGTCGAAACATATTTGAGCTTCATCGCGCATTCAGCCTGCGACGTTCAAGCCAGAGCATAGATTTTTGGAGAATATCCCGTGAACGCAATGGCCAATATTTCCGTCGCCGCTTTGGCTCTCATGCTGTCGGCGCAAGCCCCGGCACAAAATGCCCCTGCCACGCAGCCGGGTGACGAGAAAATCAACCAGTTGATCATCTATGGCGACGACAAATGTCCCGAAAGCCAAGGCGACGAAATTGTCGTCTGCGCGCGGATGGGGGAGGCGGACCGGTACCGCATTCCGTCGTCCTTGCGCGGTGACCCCAATGACCCGCGCAATCAGGCGATGTCCGAACGGATTAAATCCTACGAATATGTGGGCGCCAGCGGCACGATGAGCTGCTCGCCATCGGGTGCTGGCGGCTTTACCGGATGTGGCTTGCGCGAAATTGACCGCGCCTATGCCGAAAAAGCGCAAGACCCCGGCCTTGTCTTTGGCCGCCTGATCGCCGCCGAACGCGCCAAGCGCATGGCGGGCATCGATGCAGAGGCCGCCGAAGTCGAAGCGCGCGTGACCGAATTTGAAAAGGGCCGCGCCGAACGCGAGGCGAAGCTGCAGGCGGAACTGGATGCCAAGGAAGCGGCATCTGCCGAAGCAGAGCCGCTGCCTGAGCCTAAATAAGCGTGATTAAACGCACCCTCCCTTTTGGCACTAGAGAGGTTGTTGAAAAAGCGTCCGACGCCGCCTTCGGGAAACCGCTCGTCACAAACGTGTTACGAGGACATCTCGTCGAAGCTATGATTGCTTTGGCTCTGGAGCCTGAATGGACCTGGTGTGGCGCCGACTTTGCCTCTTGGGATTTTGAGAGAAGCGATGGCGTAAGGTTGGAAGTCAAACAGTCTTCTCGCCGGCAAAGTTGGGCGACGATGGCTACGACGAAAATTGCGCCAAGGTTCGATGTGAAAGCGCGTACTGGCCGCTACGACGGGAACACATTTATTCCCGAGCCGGGCCGTGCGGCTCATCTTTACATTTTTGCATATCACGACTGCAATGATGAAACTGCTGACCATCGCGATCCTGCGCAATGGGAATTTTTCGTTATGTCGACCAATATGTTACCAAATGTCGTCCATCTTGGCCTTGGTAATATTCGACGAATGACGCCCAGCGTCTCTATCGCTGGGCTAGCGACCAAGGTGCAGGAGGTGGCTGCGTCCCACCTCCCGCCATTCGCGCCCTAGCCCTTCGCTTTTTCCGCGGCGATCCAATCCTTAATCTGCTGCTCCAACACATCGAGCGGGACGGAGCCTTGGCCCAATACGGCGTCATGGAATGCCGCAAGGTTGAATTTTGGCCCAAGCTCTTTCGTCGCCATGGTCCGCAATTCACGGATCTTCAGCTCGCCCAATTTATACGCAAGTGCCTGACCGGGCCAGCTGATGTAGCGGTTGACCTCGGCTTCGATATTGGCGGCCGACAGCGCACTGTTGTCGGTCATGAAATCGATCGCCTGTTGCTTGCTCCAACCCTTGGCATGAATGCCGGTGTCGACGACCAAGCGGCATGCGCGCCACATTTCATAGGATAGGCGGCCCATGTCTTTGGCTGGCGTATCATATAGGCCCATTTCGATGCCCAACCGTTCGGAGTAGAGGCCCCAGCCTTCGGTAAAGGCGGTGAAGAATGCGCCATATTTGCGGAAATCGGACAAAGGCAATTCTTGCTGCAACGCGATTTGGTTGTGATGCCCGGGGACCGCCTCATGCACAGACAAAGCCGGAATTTCCCAGAACGGGCGCTGGTTCAGTTTCGACGTGTTGACGAAATAGGTTCCGGAGATGCCGATTTCGGGCGAACCTTGGTTATAATAAGCCGTCGTGGTGCCTTCGGCGGTTTCCGCCGGAATTTCCTTTATGCCATAGGGCAGGCGGGGCAGGCGGCCGAACAGGCTGGGCATCTTGCCATCGATGATCTTGGTCACGCGCGCGACCTTCTCCATCAGCTCTTCGGGCGTCTTGGCGTAATATTGCGGGTCGGTCCGCAAATGTTGGATAAACGCTTCGCGGCTTGGATATCCCGCCTTTGACGCGACCTCGACCATCTCGGCGCGAATGCGCGCCACTTCGTTCAGGCCGATTTGGTGGATTTGCTCTGCGGTCAGCGACGTCGTTGTTTCTTCGCGAATGCGGAACGCGTAATATTTGTCGCCGCCCGGTTGCGCCGACACGCCGGGTGCTGTGGCGCACGCTGGTTTGTAGCTTGCGGTATACCATGCGAGGTGTTTGTTCAGCGCGGGGTGAATGACCGTGCGGATCGTGTTTTCGGCCGCTTTGGCAAGGCTTGCAAAGTCCGCTTCGGAAACGCCCGCGGGCCGCTTTGCTGCATAAGGTTCGTAGAAACGCGACTTATTCACATCGGTCGTAATCAGCCCGCTGATCGTCCCTTCAAAACCCTTCAGCGTGACGCAGGGCTGGGTATATTTGCCCTTGATCGCGACATTGGCCACCGCGATATTTTCATCATTCACGCGCGCATATTGGGCGAGCCGCGCATTGTAGCTTTCAAAATCCGCCTTGGTGCGGAACGGCAGATTTTGCGCCATGCCGGCCAGTTGCTGATGCCAGCTGGAATAGGTCGTGAAATTGATCGCGCGTTGCCCGAAACTGTTGCCCTCGATTGTCGAGTTCAGCGCGCGGCGTAATATGCCTGCCTCAACCTTTGATGCGGCATTCAGCGAATCCGACGGGATGGCATTGAGCCGGGCGAGAAACTTCGCGGCATCGGCGGCGCGGCGGTCCTGTGCGGCCAAGGTGTAGTCGCCCAGTTCCGATGCATAATCATTCACGCCCAGCGCGCTGGCATAGACCGGCTGTTCTTTCAACGAAGCCGCCCACACATCATTCACCAGCGTGACAAGGTCACCATTGGCGTCGGCATGCGCCGGGACGGCAAGGGCCAAAATCGATCCAGCGAGTAACAATGTGCGCATAGGGCTTCTCCTCGAAATAACAATGTGCGGACTAAAGCAGGGGCGAACGCAATTGACCAGACCCTTCCGCAAGTCCCGCGCCCTTGGCCAGTGGCTGAGTGGTCAGCGGTAATTGTCGACGATAGCGAACATCGCGGTAATTTGGTCCCGCTCGCTTTGGCTGAGCTCGGGCCGCCAGATATCGAATATCAAAACCAGCCGGTCATAGGCGCTGTTGTTCCATGCCTCATGCTCGACACTGTCATCAAAGGCGATGACTTTGCCTTCCTGCCATTCAATCGTCGATCCACCAACGCGAAAGCCGCAATCGGGCGGAACGACCAAAGGCAAATGGCAGATAAAGCGGCTGTTCAACATGCCGCTATGCGGCGGGATTTTCGCGCCTGGCCGCAAAAGCGAGAGCATCACAGACGGCGCGCGCGGGCCAATGTGACATAGCGGCACATGGTCTATCACGGCGCGATAGATGTTGGGGCAACGCTGGATATGTTCGTCCACGGCTGCGCCATTTTGCCACAGATGCAGCGTGCTCCAGTCCGCATTTTCCAACAGGCCATGATGGTCCTGCTGCGGACGGGCGTTGGCCATTTTCATATAAGGCTGAAAACCGTCATGCTGCGCCAGCAAGGCAAGCGCCTCACGCTGCATATCGGGGAACACAGCCTCCAGCGGTGCCACCCAGTCCCACGGCTTTGTGTCGGCAAATTCGACATGGGCCATATCGGGATAATAATGCGCCATCGGCTTTTGCGGAAATTGCCGATATTCCGCAGGTCGCTGCACATCGCCAAACATCATATCGAGCGATTGGCGAAAACGCGGATGCTGCTGTTCGCGGGTAAAGCCTGCTGCGCGCATTCCATCGACCAATGTTTGACGGAACAGATCCGCCAGCCAACTGACCGCGACATGCGCGCGCGCAATTTCGGTGGCGACTGCGGGGTCGGACGATGGCCGCGCGGTCGCCGTGCGAATGGCGGCGCTATAATAAGCATTGGCGGCGCGGCGGTCACCGGCCTCCCGCCGTCGGTCCGCTTTGGCAATCAGGGCGATGATGTCAAAACGGTCCGCCGTCAGCCGCGCATCTGCCTCCGCCTCGGACGGGAAACCGGCTGGTGTCTTGGGTTCTGCGGACGACATTGCCACGCATTACGCGATTGCAAGGCGCTTTGGCAATGTCAGGCGCTACCTATTCCGCAGCTTCCAACACCTCATGGTCGGACAGCGGCTGGCTTAATCGGGTCAGCATTTCCTTCGGGCATATCTGCCAGAATTCGCCGCGTCTGCGGTCCCAATCTTCCAGCAATGATTGCGACCATGCGCTATCTGTGGCTTGGGCATGCGCGGTGATCAGCGACTTCAGCTGGTCTTCCCAATAAGCGCTGTCGAGCCGTTGCCAGACAATGCTGTCGGGGTTCGCCATCTGTGCAAAATCACCTTCGGTGTCGAGCACAAAGGCCATGCCGCCGGTCATGCCGGCCCCAAAGTTGCTGCCAACCTTGCCCAAGATAACCGCCATGCCGCCGGTCATATATTCCAGACCGTTTGATCCGCATCCTTCGACGACGACATGCGCGCCGGAGTTGCGGACGGCAAAGCGCTCGCCGGCCTGCCCTGCCGCCAACAGCCGTCCCGACGTTGCGCCATAGAGCACAGTGTTGCCGATGATGCTGTTCTGCTGGCTGGTGAGCGGGCTGCTGACCGTTGGCCGCACGATGATGGTGCCGCCCGAAAGTCCCTTGCCGACATAGTCATTGGCGTCGCCAAACACTTCCAAGGTGATACCCTGACACAGGAATGCGCCAAGCGATTGTCCCGCCGACCCACGCAAACGCACATGGACATGTCCTTCGGAAAGGCCCTTCATCCCGTACAGACGCGTGATTTCGGAGCTGAGCCGCGTGCCAACCGCGCGGTGGGTGTTGCGGACATTATATGTCAGCTGCATTTTTTCGCGCCGTTCGAACACCGGCTTTGCATCATGGATCATTTGCGCATCAAGGCTGTCGGGCACTTCATTGCGGAATGTCGGAATGCTGAAGCGGCGCGCGCTGTCGGGCGCGTCGACCTTGGCAAGGATGGGGTTGAGATCGAGATCGTCCAAATGCTCCGCACCGCGGCTGACTTGGCGCAGCAGCTCGGTACGGCCAATGACTTCATCCAGGCTGCGATAGCCAAGCTTAGCCAGAATCTCGCGCACTTCCTCGGCAATGAAGGTCATCAGGTTGATGACCTTTTCCGGGGTGCCCGTGAATTTCTTGCGCAAGGCTTCGTCCTGAACACAGACCCCGACGGGGCAGGTGTTGGAATGGCACTGGCGCACCATGATGCAACCCATGGCGACAAGGCTGAGCGTGCCGATGCCAAATTCTTCGGCACCCAAGATCGCGGCAATCACAATGTCGCGTCCGGTTTTCAGCCCGCCATCGGTCCGCAGCTTGATTCGATGCCGCAGGCCGTTGAGCGTCAGCACCTGATTGGCTTCGGACAGCCCCATTTCCCATGGTGTCCCGGCATATTTGATGCTGGTTTGCGGGCTTGCGCCCGTGCCGCCAACATTGCCCGAAACGAGGATGACGTCGGCATGCGCTTTCGCCACACCGGCGGCGATGGTGCCGATGCCCGCTGCACTGACCAGCTTGACGCACACCCGCGCGCGCGGGTTGATTTGCTTCAGGTCGTAGATCAGCTGGGCAAGGTCTTCGATCGAGTAAATGTCATGGTGCGGTGGCGGTGAAATCAGCGTGACGCCCGGCGTCGAATGCCGCAGACGCGCAATCATTTCGGTCACCTTGAAACCGGGCAATTGGCCACCTTCGCCGGGCTTTGCGCCCTGCGCGACCTTGATTTCAATTTCCTCGCACGCGCCAAGATATTCGGCGGTTACGCCAAAACGGCCACTGGCGATTTGTTTGATGACGCTGTTGGCATTGTCGCCATTTTCATAGGGCTTGAACCGCTTGCTGTCTTCGCCGCCTTCGCCGGACACGGCCTTTGCGCCGATCCGGTTCATGGCAATGGCCAATGTCTCATGCGCCTCAGGCGACAAAGCGCCAAGCGACATGCCCGGCGTGACAAAGCGTTTGCGAATTTCGGTGATCGCTTCGACTTCATCAATCGCAACAGGTTCCTTTGCGAAGTTGAATTCCAACAAATCGCGCAAGTAAATCGGCGGCAGTTCGCGCACGCCTTGGGCAAATTGTGTGTAGGTTGAATAGCTGTCATTCGCGACAGAGCTTTGCAAAAGATGCATCAGCCCCGCCGAATAGGCATGCTCTTCGCCGCCATTGCGTTGCTTGTAAAAGCCGCCAACGGGCAAGCGTGCAACGGCCGTGTCAAACGCCTCTTCGTGGCGATCCCGCGCGTTCACATAAAGCGAATGATAGCCCTCGCCCGAAATCTTGTTCGGCATTCCGGGGAAGAAGTCGTTGACCAAGGCACGCGACAGGCCAACCGCTTCGAAATTATAGCCGCCACGATAGCTGGAGATAACCGCGATGCCCATTTTGGACATGATCTTCAACAGCCCTTCGTTGATGGCGGTGCGGTAATTTTCGACCGCTTGGGTCAGCGCAAGTCCACCCAACAGCCCGCGCGCATGGCGGTCGCCAATTGCGGCTTCGGCCAGATATGAGTTTACCGTGGTTGCGCCAACGCCGATGAGCACCGCGAAATAATGCGTATCGAGACATTCGGCGGAGCGGACGTTGATCGACGAATAGCTGCGCAAACCATTGCGCACCAAATGCGTGTGCACAGCGGCAGCGGCAAGGATCATGGCAATGCCAACGCGGTCGGCACTGATATTTTCGTCGGTCAGGAACAATTCCGATTTGCCCATGCGCACAGCGGCGACGGCTTCTTCGCGGATCCGCGTGATGGCCGCGCGAAGACCTTCTTGTCCTTCGGAAATGTCGTAGGTGCAGTCAATTTCTGCGCCCGCTGCGCCAAAGGCGGACTTTAACCGGCGCCAGTCATGCGACGTGAGCACGGGGCTGGCGAGGACAAGCACGTCGGCGTTCTGGCTCTTTTCGTCCAATATGTTGGCAAGGTTGGAGAAACGCGTTTTCAGGCTCATCACATGCCGCTCGCGCAGACTGTCGATGGGCGGGTTTGTCACCTGGCTGAAATTCTGGCGGAAAAACTGGCTGATGAGGCGCGGCTTATCGCTGATGACGGCGAGCGGCGTGTCATCGCCCATCGATCCAATGGCTTCCTTGCCATCTTCGATCATCGGCGCGAGGATCATTTCAACATCTTCAAGCGTCATGCCGGCGGCGACCTGACGCTTGGTCAGTTCCGCGCGCGACCACGCTGGGGCATCATCCTGCGCCACGTCGGGCAAGTCGGTGATGGTACGGAAACCACGCACGAGCGCGCCATAATCTTGCTCTGCCGAGATGCGGTCTTTCAACTCGTCATCGCGGTACAATTTGCCTTCGTCGAGGTTGACGGCAATCATTTGGCCGGGGCCAAGGCGGCCCTTTTCCAATATTGTCGTTTCGGGAAGAACGACCATGCCGGTTTCGGAACCGATGACGAGCAGATTGTCCGACGTGCGGCTGTAGCGCAGTGGGCGAAGGGCGTTGCGATCAACGCCTGCAACGGCCCAATGGCCGTCGGTCATGGCCAGCGCAGCGGGGCCATCCCATGGCTCCATGACGCTGGACATATATTCATACATTGCGCGGTGCGACGCGGGCAGATTGGGGTTTGACTGCCATGCTTCGGGGATCAGCATCAGCTTCGCCGTTGGTGCTTCCTTGCCCGAACGGACAAGCGTTTCAAACACGGCATCCAGCGCTGCGGTGTCCGATGAACCCGCCGGAATGACGGGCTTAATGTCATCAGACTGCGCGCCAAAGGCGATGCTGGCCATTTTGATCTCGTGGCTCTTCATCCAATTCTGGTTGCCACGGATGGTGTTGATTTCGCCATTATGGGCAAGGCCGCGGAACGGCTGTGCCAACCACCATTGCGGGAAGGTGTTGGTCGAATAACGCTGGTGGAAAATCGCAACGCGGCTTTCAAAACGGTCGTCCTGAAGATCGGGGTAAAAGACCGAAAGGCTTTCTGCGAGGAACAGGCCCTTATAGACAATCGACCGGCACGACAGCGAGCAGATATAAAAATCGCGAATTTGCGCGGCGATGATTTTCTTCTCAATCCGGCGGCGGACGAGATACAGATTCTTTTCAAACTCAGTCGCATCAACCGCATCGGGCATTGGGCCCGCGATCATGATCTGTTCGATCTCTGGCCGTGTCGCCTGCGCCTTTGTGCCGATAACCGACACGTCGACCGGCACCTGACGCCAGCCATAAATGGTGTAGCCAGCGTCGATGATTTCCGCCTCGACAATCGTCCGGCAGTTTTCTTGTGCGCTCAGGTCGGTGCGCGGCAGGAACACCATACCGACCGCCAAACGGTTTGGCATCGGGCGGTGGCCGCTGTCCGAAATGGCATCGTCAAAGAAGCGGACCGGCAAGTCGATATGCAGCCCAGCGCCATCACCCGTCTTGCCGTCGGCATCAACGGCACCACGGTGCCACACGGCCTTGAGCGCTTCGATCCCGGCTGCCACCACGCGGCGCGATGGCTTGCCATCGGTCGCGGCAATCAAGCCAACGCCGCAGGCATCACCTTCGGATTCCGGATAATACATGCCCTCATTGGCGAGGCGTTCATGTTCGGGGGTGGGGTAGAATATGGTCATGCTGCAACCTTTTCACGGCTTGCTTTTGATTTGAGATAATTGTGCATATGCTGCGTCACATCGCGGCCATCGCGGATCGCCCAGACGACAAGGCTCGCGCCGCGCACGATGTCGCCAATGACAAACACGCCGTCGAGATTGGTCATCTGCGTATTATGGTCCACGCGAATGGTGCCCCAGCGGGTGACATTAAGGTCAGCCGCGCCGAACAATACAGGCAGGTCTTCAGCTTCAAAACCAAGCGCGGTAATCACAAGGTCGGCGTCCAGTGTGAAGTCACCTTGCGGGTCATTTTCCGGCGCGCGGCGACCCGATGCGTCGGGGGCACCAAGGCGCATTTTGGAAACCTGAACCCGCTCGACTTGGCCATTGCCTTCAAAGCCCTTGGGGCCGGACAGCCACACAAATTCGACGCCTTCTTCTTCGGCGTTGGCCACTTCACGCTGTGAACCGGGCATATTTTCGCGGTCGCGGCGATAGAGGCATTTGACCGACTTTGCCCCTTGGCGGATCGCGGTGCGAACGCAATCCATCGCGGTGTCGCCGCCGCCGATGACGACGACATTCTTGCCCGCGGCATTCAACGCGCCGCTTTCGAACGCGGGCACGGCATCGCCAAAGCCCTTGCGGTTCGACGCGGTCAAATAATCCAATGCCGCGACCACGCCATTCAGATCGCCGCCCGGCAACGACACCGCGCGCGCCTTGTACACGCCGGTCGCAATCAACACGGCATCATGCTTGGCGCGCAATGCGTCCAGCGTGGCGTCACGGCCAACTTCGAAATTCGGGTGGAAATGGATGCCCGCATCCTCAAGCCGCTTCACGCGGCGCATGACGACGTCTTTCTCCAGCTTAAATCCAGGAATGCCATAAGTCAGCAGGCCGCCCATGCGGTCATAGCGGTCGTACACATGCACGTCATATCCCGCGACGCGCAGATATTCTGCGGTGGTCAGGCCACCCGGGCCGCCGCCAATGATGCCTACTGATTGTCCGCGCGATGGTCCGACCGCAACGGGTTCGACCCAGCCCTGTTCCCACGCGGTGTCGGTAATATATTTTTCGACCGAGCCAATGGTCACAGCATCGTGGCCGGAAAATTCAATAACGCAATTGCCCTCGCACAAGCGATCTTGCGGGCAGATGCGGCCGCAAATTTCGGGCATCGTGCTGGTCAGGTTGGACAGTTCATATGCCTCACGCAAGCGCCCTTCGGCGGTCAGGCGCAACCAATCCGGAATATGGTTGTGCAACGGGCAATGCACCGAACAATAAGGCACGCCGCATTGCGAACAACGTGATGCCTGGTCCGCGGCGTCGTCGGATGCATAACGCTCGGCGATTTCGGCAAAATCCTCTGCACGAAGCTGCGCAGCCCGCTTTTCAGGGTAGGCCTGCGGTTTCGAGATAAATTTCAGCATCGGGTCTTTGGCCACAGCGCACACTCCTTGAATATGCGCGGCGCGTATCGCGGAAAACGGTGGATGTCACCTATAAAACCGAATAATAGGTCAGTTTAACTGCCATATGTCATATATTTTGTGACTAAATAATGGTGACACGCAATATTATTTCACATATTTATGCCCGTTTCGGACCTTACCCTATGGCTAGCCACAGTAAAGCCGCTGAACCGGCAATGATTCGGTAATAGGCAAATGGTGCGAAGCCATATCGGCCCACCAGCGCCACGAACGCTTTCACCACGATCACGGCGACCACAAATGCCGCGGTGAACCCAATGGCAATCATGTCTAGGTCATCGGCGCTCAGCAGTGCGCGATCTTTCCATAGCGCGTAGACGGTCGCGGCCATCATCGTTGGGACGGCAAGGAAAAACGAAAATTCGGCCGCCGTTTTGCGTTCGACACCCATCATCAGCCCGCCCATGATCGTTGCGCCTGACCGGCTCACCCCGGGCAGCATGGCGGTGCACTGAATAAGGCCGATGGATAGGGCCGTGCCGAACGGTATGTCCTCCACCGAATGGAAGTGGACATTTTTCACGATCCGCTCAAGAACCAATATGATGATGCCGCCGACGATCAGTGCGATGGCGACAATTTCGGGCGTTTGCATGGCGGCGCGAATGGCGTCGTAGGCGACAACGCCAATGAGCAAAGCTGGCACAAAGCCGAGCAGGATATTGCGCGTGAACGCGATTGGGCCGGGCTGTGCTTTCAACAACCCCATGCCGACCGCCCAGAAACGCTGCCAATATACCAGCAACACCGCCAATATTGCGCCCAGCTGGATGGCAATCTTGAACGCGATCGAACTATTGTCGGTAAATCCGACCAGTTCACCGGCAAGTATAAGATGTCCGGTGGACGATACGGGCAAAAACTCCGTCAGCCCCTCGATAATACCGAGGAGTACGGCGATCAGCCAATCGCTCACTGACCGCCACCAAAGCGGCCATGCCGGCGATAGATGTTCAACCAATCGGCAGCAATTGTATCCAGCGGCGTCGGCACGATGCCGTAAGCCGCCAGCCCATCTGTGCCGGTTACGATATTGTCCTTGCCCAGCATCTTATATTGATCTTGCGTGATCGGCGCGCCCGGCAACCAACCCGTGCCCTTTGCGAGCAGCTTTGCCGCGATGTCGGGCACTTCCACAAATATGCGATCACGGCCGATGGCTTTGGCGATCCAGCGGTTCAGCTCCATCATCGAAAATATTTGGGGGCCACCCAGCTCAAGCGTGCTTCCGTCCTGATGGGCCACCGCCTTTGCGACCGCCTTGGCGACATCGCCAACAAATACGGGCTGGAACTTGGTGTCTGCGCCAATGACGGGAACGACAGGAAGCGCGCGGATCATTCCGGCAAAGCGGTTGATGAACTGGCCTTCGCGGCCAAAGACGATGGATGGGCGAAGGATAACCGCCGAGGGGAATGCTGCGCGCACGGCGGCTTCGCCACCTGCCTTGCTCTGCCCATATACCGCTTCGCTCTGTGCATCGGCGCCAATGGCCGACACATGGACGAAAGCCTTAACACCGGCGGCGGCTGCGGCCTGCGCGACGATGCCGGCACCGATATTTTGCACAGCATCCATATTATCGAAGCTGCCGACAAGATTGATAACCACATCCGCATCTTTCACGGCGCGCGCCACGCTATCCGGCTTGCGCACATCCGCCGCCATCAATTGAACTTGGCCGACATTGCCGAGCGGTTTGATATGATTGGCACCGCCGACGTTGCGGCAGGCCACACGAATACGTGCGCCTTCGTTCAACAGCGCCTGCGCCACATAGCGGCCCAGAAAACCGCTGCCGCCAAAAATCGTTACCAACTTGCCTTGCATAAATGCTCCATCATGCAGCGTGTGAATTGGTTCGCGCTTTGCACCACCACCCCAAAGCTTTCAAGGCCGACCTGCGCTAAAATGACTTTGCATGATGCGCCGTTGCCCATCGGCGTATGTAAGAGCCAATGTTGCGGGACGACTGTGGGTGCCCGCTTGCAGATAATTGACCCGCCCTGTGCCTTATCATTGGCATCCTATTATCTTCTGGGTATCGGATGTTGCTGTGCCGTGGTGGAACCTTATGCAAAAGGGGACGTTAGGCGCGAAGGGATATCTGCTTGATCCGATTAACTGCCTTTTTGTATCTTGGTTGTGCCGCAGCGCCTCTGCTCGCGCAAAATCCGGCTGCCGATGTTCGTGTGCAGCCGCCGGTGCTATCAACATTGCCGCCGAAAGTTTTGAGCCCCGCACCTGCTGATCCGCAAACGCCAATCATCGGCGACGCGGAATTCGACGCTGCCATCCCGTCACTGGACGACGCGCCGTTGGAGAGCATCGACGCATGGCAGGCCGAACAAGAGGCAAAGGAAGAAGGCGGCACGCCCCAGCAGCAGGCCGCACAAACCGCCGCCGATCCCGCTATCGCAGCCGTGCAGGATGGCGATGCCGTGGAAATCCTGCCTGACCCACCGGTCACGGACCCGTTGCTGGACGATCCGCTTCCACCAATAGATAGCTTTGATGCTGAGCCACCGCCTGAACCAACGCAGGCTGCCGAACGAGAGGCGCGCGCGTTGCGTTATGTACTGCGTGTCGATGGGCTTGATGCCACAAAGACAACCGATATTGCCAAAGACGCCGACGGAGTCGCCGTGGAAGCCGCCACCTGGCGCGATGTGCGCGAACGGTTTGATAGCCTGTCGGCGCTCAACGATGGTGACGGTAGTGCGGAAAACCGCGCAGAAATCAGCCAACGTGCACGCGCTGACCGTCAGTTGCTGTTGGACATTCTCCAAGGCCAAGGCTTTTTTGACGCTGATGTGCGTGTCGCGGTTCAGCCATCTACTGAGGAAGGCGGACCGTTGAACGTCGTCCTGACGGTTGTGCCCGGACGGCGTTATTATCTCGGGCAAATCGCTTTTGCCGCGCCTGCTGTTCAGCCGGCGGATCTTATCAGCAGCAACTTTGTTCCCAAAATCGGCGATCCGATTGTCGCGGACATCATTTTGGCTGCCGAAGCGAATATTTCCGTCAAGTTACCCGAAAATGGCTATCCTTTCGCCAAGGTGGGCGCGCGGGACATATTGCTGGATGGCGACAACGGCATTGGCGATTATACTTTGCCTGTAGACACGGGCGCACGCAGCTATTTCGGGCAATTGCGGACCGAAGGCACCCCGGCTTTTGATGCCGACCATGTCGCGATATTGCGGCGCTTCAAGACCGGCGACCTTTATGACAGCCGGAAAGTTGACGATTTGCGCGCCGCGCTCATTGCCACAGGCTTGCTGTCGACGGTATCTGTTGAAGCTGTCCCGGGCGAGGGCAGCGCGCCAGATGGAACGCCTTATGCCGACCTGCTTGTTCGGCAGGAAGCCGCACCGCCGCGGACCATTGCGGGCAGCGCAGGCTATGGCACAGGACAGGGCTTGCGCGTCGAAGCAAGCTGGACACACCGCAACCTGTTTCCCCCGGAAGGGTCGCTGACCGCAGCGGGCGTGCTGGGCACACAAGAACAAGCCGCAAGCCTATCCTTCGCGCGCGCCAATGCCGGTCGGCGCGACCGCAATGTCGAAATATCGCTGTCTGCCCTGCACAGCAATTACGACGCATTTGAAGCCTATACCGGGCGTCTGGCGGGGACGATGTCGTTCGTATCGACGCCGATCTGGCAAAAGAAATTCACATGGTCGATTGGCGCTGAATTATTGGCGACATCAGAAGACCAGTTCGATTTCGCACGGGGGCTTCGCGACCGGCAGATATTTTATGTGGCGGCGCTTCCCGGGCAGGTCGGCTTGGACCGGTCCAACAATCTATTGGACCCGACCAAAGGGTATCGCGTCAATGTGCGCGTGTCGCCAGAGGCCTCGCTTGGGACCGGCAAGCAAATTTATGCGCGGGCCATCCTTGACGCGTCTTATTATTATCCGGTGCAAGACAATATCGTTGTGGCCGCGCGCGCGCGGGTGGGGACGATATCCGGCATCGCACGCGATAACCTTGCCCCTTCGCGGCGTTTTTATGGCGGCGGCGGCGGATCGGTGCGTGGCTTTGGCTATCAACAGCTTGGCCCGAAAGATCCGAATAACGATCCGGTGGGCGGACGCAGCATGAACGAATTCTCGCTGGAAGGCCGCTATCGCTTTGGCAATTACGGCGTTGTCGGCTTTGTCGATGCCGGTCAAGTATATGCATCGAGCATTCCAAAGTTCAACGACTGGCGCATGGGCGTCGGGATTGGCGGGCGCTTTTACACCAATTTCGGCCCCATCCGTCTGGACCTCGCAACGCCTGTGAACCGGCGACAGGGTGAATCGCGCTTCAGCGTCTATGTGTCGATTGGGCAGGCATTTTGATGATGTGGCGGCGGGTAGCTATCGGGGCCGGGGCAATCATGGCATTGCTGTTGCTGGTGATCGCCGGCGGTTATGTGTGGCTGGATACGCAATCCGGACGGAATTTTGTCGCGCGGCAGATTGCTGCGTTCGAAATGGAAAATGGCCTCAATATCCGCATCGGGAAAATTGAGGGTTCGATTTACAGCGACACCATCCTGCGCGATGTCCAGTTCCGCGATCCCAAGGGCGGCTTTGCCCGTGCGCCCGAAATCTGGCTTGATTGGAACCCGCTGTCGTATTTCACCAGCGGCGTAAATATTACATCGCTGCGCGCGCCAACGCTCAACGTGGCGCGGATGCCAGCATTCCGCATGGTGCCCGACCGGGGCGACCCTTTGTTGCCCGATTTGGATATCAACATTGGCCAGCTGCAAATTGACCGCATTGTCTTTGCCAAAGGCATTACGGGTGAGGAACAGGTCGCCTCACTGTCGGGCAAGGTCCAGATTGCCGATCGCCGCGCAATCGTCACCGCGACGGCGGGCAGCCTGCGGGGTGATCGTATCGTCCTGAAACTCGATGCCGTGCCCGATGACAATCGTTTCGATATCGACCTGAACCTCGACGCACCGGCCAAGGGCCTTGTTGCCGGGCTGATGGGGCGTGGCGTGCCCATGACGATGACCCTCGCTGGCCGGGGCAGCTGGCGCAAATGGGACGGCGCTTTGTCCGCGCACATGGGTGCGGAGGAAGTTGGGGACATTGCCCTGACAGCGCGCGAAGGTACATTCAGCGCAAAGGGCACCGCCGCGCCGGCCAAATTGATGGCGGATAGCCTGTTGGTGCGCGCATTATCGCCTGTCGCGAATATCGACATGGCGGCACGTTTTGCCGAACGATCTGCAAAAATCAGCGGGACATTGCGCTCTGCCGCTATGGAGTTGCGCGCAGATGGCATCGCCGACTTGGGCGAAGCGCGCTTCCGCGACCTTGCCCTCGACATCCGCTTGCTTCGGCCGGGCATCATCGGGTCAAACGTCAGCGGCACAAATGTTCAAGGAAAGGTATTATTGAACGGGGCATTTGCCGAACCCACTATCGCCTATTCCGCGACAGCCAAGCGTTTGGCGTTCGATCTTACGACCTTTGAGGATGTGACGCTAAGCGGTGATGCGCAAGGCGCGGCTGACCGCTTCCTTATTCCCGTTACCGCCCGTGCGCGGCGCGTCACCGGCATCAACCAGATCGCCGGCGGCTTGCTGACCAACGTGCGCCTGAACGGTGATTTGGCGATCGCCAAGGGGCGGCTGCTTTCGGATAATCTGAAGATCAGGTCAGACCGTATCAACGCCACGGCCTTGCTGGTCGGCGATATTGATAAGGGTTTTTACACGGCCGCGTTGGACGGGAAAGTCGACGGCTTCCAAGTGAACTCGGTCGGGCTGTTTAACGTGGTCGCCGACGTTGACCTCGAAACCACATTTGGCAAAGGCTATGCGCTGGTTGGCACCATAAAGGCACGTTCGACGCGATTGTTCAGTGCGGGTGCGCAAAAGTTTTTGGGCGGGCAGACGTTTATAAATGCCGGCATTCGTTTCGGCACCAACGGCATATTGCAGATTACCCGTGCGACCGTCGTTTCGCCGCTATTCCGGCTAAACAGCGGCACGGGAACGTACGTAACCGAAGGTGGCCGCGTAATATTTAACGGGCGTGGTTATTCCAACCAATATGGGCCCGTGACGGTCGCCATGACCGGGACATTTGACGATCCGGTGTATCGCATCATCGCCAGCAATCCGGGCTTTGGCGTTGGACTATCGAATGTGGTCGGCGTCGTCACGCAAAGCCAGCGGGGATATGCGGTCGCACTGACGGGCATGACCAATTATGGTCCGATAAGCGGTGATGCCGATGTGCTTTCGGGTGATGGCCCGCTCACGATTGATATCCTACGGGGCAATTTTGCGGGTATCGGCATTACCGGTCGCATCCGGCAAGCCGCCGCGGGTCCCTTTGTCGGGACACTCACCGGCGTAGGCGCAGGGTTTGACGGTGCAATTGACCTTTCGGCGCAAGGCAGTTTCCAACGCGCAGTCGTCGACGCGGTGGCGTTGAATGCGGAACTCAATGGTGCGCAAAAACTCGCCATCGGCCGGGGTATCATTAAGGCCGATGTCATTCTGTATGACAGTCCGCAGATTGTTGCGGACGTTCAAATGGAAAACGCCATATGGAACGCCGTTGCGATTGCCGCCGCCCGGGCAAAGATCAACTATCGCGATGGGACAGGGACGGCGCAGATATTGGCGGAGGGCCGAAGCGAAGTGCCCTTCCGCGTCGCCGCCAACGCGGATTTCACCCCGCAGCTTTGGCGCATCGCTGCCAAGGGCCGCGCTAACAGCGTCGACTTCGCAACCGCTGGTCCCGTCCGCGTCATTCCGCGCCGCAGCAGTTACGACATTTTGCCGAGCACCATCAAAGTCGCGCAAGGGTCGATCCGGCTTGCGGGTAGCTATGGCGAAACGATTATGTTCCAATCACGGTTGGACAAGGTCGACATAGCGGCGTTCAATCCCTTTTTTCCCGTTCTTGGCCTGAATGGAACGGCAACCGGAAGCATCGATTGGGCGCAAGCATCCTTGGCTGCGTTTCCGCGCGCGGATGCACGGCTGGAAATTAGCCGTTTTGTCCGTGCAAATCTGGGGTCCCGTTCGCAAGCTGTCGACATCAGTCTGGTCGGGCGATTATTGCCCGATGGCGGCAATGCGCGCGCGATTATCCGGCGCCGTGGTGCCGCTGTGGGGCGCGTCCAGATTGACCTGACACCGCTACCGCCCGGTACCGCCAGTTGGACCGAACGATTGCTGGCCGCGCCCTTGTCGGGTGGCGTGCGCTATAATGGTCCAGCAGATACGCTGTTTTCGCTGGCGGCTTTGGCGGATCAGAGCCTGTCCGGAAACATTGGCGTCGCGGCGGATTTTTCGGGCCGTGCTCAAACACCGCAATTGACCGGCGTTGTCCGCGCCAATGACTTGATTTACGAAAATGATGCCTATGGTACGCGGCTGACCAATTTGCGCATCCGCGGTCTGTTTACCAACGACCAGTTGGAAGTGACTGAGCTGAGCGCAAAGGCCGGCGACGGGACGATCAATGGCAAGGGTATTGTCAATCTCAGCTCGGCCAAAGGCTTTCCGGTTCAGCTGAACCTTGATCTCGACCGCGCACGTGTTGCCCGAAGCGAGCTGATCTCGACAACGGCAACGGGACAAATCACGGTATCAAATGCGCCAGACGGTGCTGCACTGATCCGCGGTAGGTTGCGGCTGCCCGAAACGCGTTTCAAAATCATCCGACAGGGCGCGGCGAAGGTTGCAACACTCACCGGTATCCGCCGCAAACAGTCAATTCGCCGTCCGCGTGTGTCGGGTGATGCCGATGCTATCTCCAGCCTGCCCAGCAACTGGAAACTCGACATCACGCTCGAAGCGCCCGACGAGCTGTATGTCAGCGGCATGGGCCTTGAGTCCGAATGGGGCGCAAAATTGCGGATAACGGGCACCAGCGACGCGCCGCTGATTTCGGGCGATATGGAATTGGTGCGCGGCACATTGGGCTTTGCCGGACGATCTTTCGAACTGGAAAGCGGGCGGATATCTTTCAACGGCGGACCCGCAAGCAACCCGTCGATTCGCGTCGCCGCCGCCAGTGAAGTCGACGGCACGACCGTGCGCGTGAACATCAGGGGCACGGGCCAAAATCCGGACATCAGCTTCAGCTCGACCCCTGCATTGCCGCAGGATGAGATTATGGCGCGGATATTGTTTGGCAATTCGATTGGCGAACTGTCCGCAATTCAGGCAGTGCAATTGGCCGGTTCGCTGAACAATTTGCGTGGCGGACCAGGCGGGCTTAATCCGCTTGGCGTGCTGCAGTCGGCAACGGGATTGGACCGGCTGCGCATATTGGGCGCGGATGACACCACAGGGCGCGGAATGGCGGTGGCTTTTGGCCAATATATTACCAATGATGTCTATGTCGAAATCGTCACCGATGCGCGGGGATATACCGCAACGCAGCTGGAAATCAGCCTGACGCCAGCGCTTTCGATCCTAAGCCAGATCGGCAGCGGCGGGACGTCTAACGTCAATGTGCGGTATAAAAAGGATTATTGATGCGCTTCGTTTCGTGCATTCTGTTGCTCATACTGGCTGGCTGTCAGAAGGATTTTGACAGCCAATATGCCGAAACCGAACGCAAGGTGAAGGCGGCCGAGGCCAAGATTGACGCGGAAATGGCGAAAGAAGCCAAAAGGGAGCCCGGCGAAGTTTCTAAATCCAACTAATATATGCGCTTTTGTGGCGCACCCCTTCACATTTTGGTTAACCGGTCCTAACAGATACGCATGTGGCATCTCCATCAATATCCGCTGTGCCCTTTTTCGCGTAAGGTACGACTCCTTTTGGGCGAAAAGGGTGTGCCGTACAGCCTCGTGCGTGAAAATCCGTGGGAACAGCGCGACGAGTTTCTGCACATGAACCCCGCTGGCCGCACGCCGGTGATGCGCGACCCGGAACGCAATATCACCTTGGTCGATTCGGTCGCGATCTCCGAATATATTGATGAAACCGTCGCGACTAATCCGATGATTACCGGCACTGCGCAATATCGCGCCGAAACACGCCGGCTGGTCGCGTGGTTTGACGAACAATTTTATGGCGATGTGACTCAGCCGCTTCTGCATGAACGGATGAAAAAGCGCCTAATCGACCGGCAACCGCCCGAGTCCAAAGTGCTGCGTGAAGCGATGAAGCTGGCCAACGGGCATCTCGATTATATCGATTACCTTATTGACCACCGCGCATGGCTGTCCGGCGCAGTGATGAGCATGGCGGATCTTGCCGCGGCTGCACAAATTTCGGTAGCTGACTATCTCGGCGGGATCGACTGGACGGGGCATGAGCAGACCAAGGCCTGGTATGCGATGTTCAAGTCGCGCCCAAGCTTCCGCCCATTATTGTCCGAACGGATGGAAGTCATCACCCCGCCCAAACATTATGAGCAGGTAGATTTCTAACATACCGCGGTCAAAACACCGGTTGGTAGGTCTTATTCCGAAAGATCAACAACCGGGGTAAACCCACCAAATATCAGGCGCTTGCCGTCGAATGGCATGGGGTTCTTTGCCGGGTCCATTCTGGGATCGCATTTTGATGGATCATTCATCATTTCGGTCATCTTCGCCATTGCCGCGTCGCGCGTATCCTTGTCGGGCCATTCGATCCAACTGAACAACACAGCCTCATCGGGCTCCGCCTTCACCGCCATACGGAAGTCTGTCGTTGTGCCCTCGGGAATATCGTCACCCCAACATTCGACCACCCGCAATGCGCCCATTTCGATAAACACGCTATCTGCTGTACGCGCATGGTCGATGAACTTCTGTTTGTTCGCCTGCGGACAGGCGATTACAAAACCGTCAATATATGCCATCGTTCTTCTCCTTTGCTGTGCCCCCAATTTCCCTCTGTTGACGTGCAATCCTCATCGTACGGGTGGCAACGCTGCCGGCTCGATCCCGATCGGATAGGCCAAGCGGCTGGTTCACCCGCGTATTGCGGCTTCGATGACGGCGACGTCGATCTTGGCCATTTGCGCCATGGCATCGAACGCGCGTTTGGCGACATCGCCGCCTTGTGCAATAGCATCCGTCAGGATGCGCGGCGTGATCTGCCAGTTGACGCCCCATTTATCCTTGCACCAACCGCACTGACTTTCCGCGCCATGGTTGCCGACGATTGCGTCCCAATAACGGTCGGTCTCTGCCTGATCTTCCGTTGCGATCTGGAATGAAAATGCCTCACTATGCGGAAATATGGGGCCGCCATTGAGGCCGATGCAGGGAATGCCACAGACCGTAAATTCAACAACCATCACATCGCCCGCTTTCCCGCCCGGGGAATCGCTTGGGGCGCGATGGACCGCGCCGACATGGCTATCGGGAAAGGTTGCCGCGTAGAAATTGGCGGCCTCTTCGGCGTCCCTGTCATACCAGATGCATATGGTGTTTTTGGTCATTAGCTTTTCCTTCTTGGGAAAAATTCAGGCCAGCCAGCCCTTGCGTTGCCAGTGCCGTGACAGTTGCCACTGCACCACCGCCATCACGATGATGAAGATCGGGAAGGCGAGGATGGAGATGTTGGTTTGTGCGCCCCCGGCGATCAAGAACGGGTAACTAAACTGGATGATGATCGCGATGAGGCTGAATGAAAAAGCCAGCGGGGCCCAAGATTTGCGCATGATCAGGCCGATTGCGCCAACTGTTCCGACGCCAACGCCAATGGCATAAGCCGCCCACGCCCAGCCCGGCATCGATAGCCATAAATCACGCTCAATCTGCGGCAGCGCGGCGATGTCGGCGCCTGACATCGTCCATTGGCTGACAAAGGCGCCGACGCCCATGAGGTTCCAGAGCAGGAAGAGGATGCTGACCCAAGTCAGCCAGCGTGGCGTTGTTATGGCGTTCATTTATGTGCTCCAGTTGCGCGCTGACGAACAGCGCAGAGGATGGGGCGACTCGGGGTCATGTAAAAGCATAGCAATCGGGCGCTATCTATCAATCCAGCCATAACGTTCGCGCGGTGTAACCGTGCCGGACGAAGATGGTTCCGGCACGAATATGATATGCCAACGCTTCGTATACGAACCGGCAGCGGTTGCCCTAAGCAGGATTTTTCCCGCATCAGACGGTGGTCGATCGCTGGACCGGTCGACTGGACCTCCGCTGTTCTTACATCCCAGCGCAGCGGGGGTCCTTACGGCGTCATGTGGGGTATCAATATGGTGTCGATAGTCTCGACGGTTGCCTATCTCGGGCTCGAAGCGCGCAGTGTCGAGGTACAATGTCAGATAGCACCCGGCGTAGTGAGCTTCGCGGTCGTGGGATTGCCGGACAAGGCCGTGGCCGAAAGCCGCGAGCGTGTGCGCGCCGCGATTTCCGCACTTGGACTTGCGCTGCCCCCCAAACGGATCACCATAAACCTGTCGCCTGCGGACTTGCCCAAGGAAGGGTCGCATTATGACTTGCCCATTGCGCTCGCCTTATTGGCTGCAATGGGTTTGGTCGATGCAGAGACGCTGGCCCAATATGTCGTGGTGGGGGAGCTTGGGCTGGATGGCCGCGTTGCGGCATCACCCGGAGTGCTCCTCGCGGCGCTGCACGCATCGTCACGCGGCATGGGGCTGATATGTCCGGCGGTGCAGGGGTCCGAGGCGGCGTGGGCTGGTGAGATTGAAGTGATCGCCGCGCCAGATTTGTTGGCGCTGCTGAATCATTTAAAGGGGCAATCGCTGCTGCGGAGCCCCGAACCCGGCATCGCCGAATCGCGCAAAGGCGGTCCCGACATGAAAATGGTGAAGGGGCAGGAAACGGCCAAGCGCGCGCTTGAGATCGCGGCTGCGGGTGGCCACAATCTGTGCATGGTCGGTCCGCCGGGTGCGGGCAAGTCGCTGTTGGCGTCGTGTATGCCCGGTATATTGCCCGAACTGACGCCCGCCGAAGCGCTGGAAGTGTCGATGATTGCATCGGTGGCGGGAACGTTGGAAGGCGGGCGGTTGATGCGCACTCGGCCATTCCGCGCGCCGCACCACAGCGCCTCCATGCCGGCGTTGGTCGGTGGCGGCCTGCGCATTCGGCCGGGCGAAGTGAGCCTTGCGCATCTGGGCGTGCTGTTTCTCGATGAACTGCCCGAATTTCAGCGCGCTGTGCTCGATAGCTTGCGGCAACCGTTGGAAACCCGCGAAGTCAGCATTGCGCGCGCGAACAGCCATGTGACATTTCCCGCCAATGTGCAGCTGGTTGCGGCCATGAACCCGTGCCGGTGCGGGCATTTGGGCGATGCCGCGCTGGCGTGTAGCCGCGCACCGCGCTGCGCCGCCGATTATCAGGCAAAGATATCGGGACCGTTGCTGGATCGCATCGATCTGCATGTGGAGGTGCAGGCGGTGAGCGCCGCAGATCTTGTCCTGCCGCCGCCCAGTGAAGGATCGGCGGAGGTTGCCGCCCGCGTCGATGCCGCGCGCCAAGTGCAAAGCGCGCGTCTGGCGGGGACTGGGCTGCGCACCAATGCGGATTTGGACGGTGACGCGCTGACCGCCTTTGCCAGCCCCGACGCGGCTGGCCAGAAATTGCTGGCGCAAGCGGCAGAGGCAATGCGTCTATCCGCACGCGGTTACACGCGCATCTTGCGGGTCGCCCGAACGATTGCCGATCTTGCCGGGTCGAGCGATGTTGGCCGCATCCATATCGCAGAGGCGCTGAGTTACCGCAGGCAAGCGCCGCGTAACTGAATTTAGGTTATGCAGGGTGGCAGATGTCTGGGGTGCGGACGCCGCGCATCGGGAAAAAAGGTGGTGCGGATGGCGGGACTCGAACCCGCACGCCCAAAAGGACAACAGATTTTAAGTCTAGGACCATTGGTTGCCTACAACTACCTAAACTATCCTAATGGCATGGAATTCCGAGATTTTTTATAAATCTCATAGCCCGAAAATTCCCGGAACTTCCGTGTAATTCCGAACATGATTACACACGAATTGCACATGCCTTAAGATCATCTAGCCACCGACTGCCTCACACCAAATAAATACCCCCCTACCCCCTTCAAAAATCTACCAAACCGAGAACCCACCGGGGTGGCACCCCCCTATTCTGACTGATGGGACCCGCAGTTCCTTCTTACATATCATTCTGCGCATCCGGTTAACTGAGACTTCACGACGGGTTTAATTAGCTTTGTTCGGCCAATCGTTCGTAAAAGCTGCAATCACTCCAACGATGACGCCAAGAAACATCGGTAATTGGCTAACCATCACAAGTGCTTGCAAATAACTCAAGATCAATTCTGGGTTGGCATTAAAGTTGTTCTGATAATGTAAGAAAATAAATAGGACGCCTGAAAGGCACGCGCCAGCGAGATGGAAAATTATGCCGCCCAAGATGGGGAACAACAATATCCGTCTCACAAAAGCCATTAAACTCCTCCCGTTTCCAATTCTTGCGCTGCGAAGGCAACATCGGTTGCAATGTATAGTGGCACATCACTTGCTCCATAGGTTCAACCGCCGCTTAAAGATGAGCCACCCCTAAACCCATGCAGCGTCCACCGCTTTGCTTCTTTAGGTCTCGTGCATCCTTGATAAATAGGATTTTGCTCGCCATAAAATTGAGCGTTGAACGCCGTCGAAGAGTTTTCCTCAGCTTGCAAAAATAATTATTAAAAATATAAATTAAAAAATTATATAAATAATTGTCAATGCCAAAACGAAACTTGTTATGTAAAATGACTTATAGAAACTATTTCTACTAAAAAATTTATACACAAAAAAAGAAAATACAGTAGACGGCAAACAAACAATGGCCATGGCCGGAATAGTGTATTGAAAATCAGAAAATAATGCCGAAAAACTATAGCTACGGTCGCAGGTATCACAGAAAAAATCTAGTTGCGATAACACCACCCAAAACATAGCATGAACTAAAAATATACCCGCAAGATACTTTCTATCTTTCACAAGCTCGGTGAGTGCCTCCACACCTATTTCGCTGCCGTCCGCAAACGTGCTTGCCTGGGCCCGCTCAGAAGTCCGTGCGCTGCCGCCTGCCGCGTCGTCGCGTGGTGGAGGTGGAGGTGGTGGCGGTGGCG
>Ga0187842_1000200_pt1 | contig 32746 bp, 25 predicted proteins | sample SpaLakP09_SKY_41_FD_134514 | JGI IMG/M metagenome (GOLD analysis project Ga0187842, IMG submission 134514) | Oligotrophic lake water microbial communities from Sparkling Lake, Wisconsin, USA - SP09_SKY_41 | ecosystem: Environmental > Aquatic > Freshwater > Lake | place: USA: Sparkling Lake... | reverse complement strand
TGTCACCTGCTTTGGCTGTTCTATGCTGCTGTTTGTCAGCGTGCGCGAAGCCGTGCATGAGTGCCTGCAGATGATATGGCTAGGTGTTCGCCAGCTGCGCCGGACCGGTGAGCAGGCGTTGCCATTCACAGTCAGCCGCATGCTGGTACACACCGGTAGCCGCCTGCGCAGCGCGCATGCGTTCATTTGCCGGCACTGGCTGCTGGCGCTGGCTGCGATGGTGTTGCTGACGGTACCCGTGCTGCTGGCATTTCTGCTGGCAGGTAAAGCGGTGCTCGATGGATTTCAAGGCGGTGGACAGGATCGCAACGAGCAGGTGCTGGCGCTGCTGCAAGGCGAGCAGCTGAGCACGCCGGTTGCTTTGCCACCGCTGACCTTCACGACTGCAGAAGTGGTGCAGCTACGTCCCATGCTGGATAGTGCCAATCGCAACTGGCTATTGCTGGAGCCGGGCTTTTCCCAGCGGCTGTTGCGGGTGTTTCGCGTGATGCGCGAACAGTACGGCTACGAGCTGGCGATACTGGAAGGCTATCGCAGCCCGGAACGGCAGAATCAGCTGGCGCAGGCCGGAAGCAACGTTACCAATGCCCGAGCGTTCCAGAGCTATCACCAGTTTGGTCTTGCCGCGGACTGCGCATTCCTGCGAGATGGAAAACTGCAGATATCGGAAAAAGACCCGTGGACGCTGCGTGGCTACCGGCTGTATGGCGAAGTTGCCGAAGCCGCCGGATTGCGCTGGGGTGGCCGCTGGGCCATGATGGATTTCGGCCATGTGGAATGGCAGCAGGCCGGGCTGCTGCGCAAATAGTGCCGCTGGTCATACATTGTTTTGACGCAAGAAAAGCCACCGTGTGTAGTGGCAACATTGGCCGGTCCGCCTGCTGCTACGGCGCCATTTATTTTGCCGGCCAACTCCATGATGCGACGCCTCTGGTACTTTCTGACCGAACCTCGCCAACTTGCCATAGCAGGACTAGTGGCGTCGATTGCCGTCTGTTTTGTCGGCGCCCAGCTGCTGGAGCTGGCCTTGCTGTGGGCAGTGCTGGCGGCGCTGCTGCTGTTGCTGGGGGCTGCGCTGGCGTGGCTGTGGCAGCGTCGTCGTGCGGCGCGCGAGGCCACTCAGCTGGCGTTGGCGATAGGTGATGCAGACAGCGGGCAGGCGCAGCAAGAGCGTAGCGGGGAAGAGGTACGTCAGCTACGCGAGGCGCTGCTGAAAGCGATAGCCACTTTGCGCAGTTCGCGGCTGGGCGCTGTTTCCGGCCAGCGGGCACTGTACGAACTGCCTTGGTATATGGTGATCGGCAACCCGGCAGCAGGGAAGAGCACCGCGATTGCCAATTCCGGGCTGCAGTTTCCGGTTGCCGAGGGCAAGGTGTTGCAGGGTGTGGGCGGCACGCGCCAGTGCGACTGGTTCTTTACCACCGAGGGCATACTGCTCGATACGGCGGGACGTTATTCGGTGCAGGACGAACACCGGCCCGAATGGTATGGTTTTCTCGATCTGCTGCGCAAGCATCGCCAGCGGGCGCCCATCAACGGCATCCTGATCGCCGTCAGCATTGCCGAATTGCGTGCGGCGGATCCCGATGCGGGCATACAGCTGCCGCGCAGCCTGCGCAAACGTGTACAGGATCTGATCGAACGGCTGCAGGTGTTTGCACCCGTGTATGTGGTGTTCACCAAAGCGGACCTGATTGCCGGCTTCAGCGACTTCTTTGTCAGCGCGGAACGTAGTGAGCGCGAGCGCGTGTGGGGCGCTACCATGCCCTACAAGCGCAAGACCGCCAGCCAGCAGATCATGGCGTTCTTCGATCAGAGCTTTGACGAGTTATGCGCCGGTCTGAAGGACCTGAGTATCGCGAATATGAGTCAGCAGCGGCGCGAGCGCATGGCGCCCGGAGTTTTCACTTTTCCGCAGGAATTTGCCACCATCAGGACACCATTGCGGGCCTTTCTGGCGACGCTGTTTGAAGAAAATCCATACCAGTTCAAGCCTGTGTTTCGCGGCTACTACTTCACTAGCGCGCGGCAGGAAGGACAGAGCGACAGTGCTCAGGCACAAAGGTTGGCGCAGTGCTATTCGCTAGGCCAGACAATCATGCACGGCGCGCAGGAGGCGGGACAGGCCGGCTACTTCCTGCTGCAGTTGTTCCGTCAGGTGATTTTTGCGGACAAGGATCTGGTCACCCATTACGCCAGCCGCCGGCGGGTGCGACTGACTTATGCGGCATTCTTCGCTGCAGTGCTGCTACTGGGGACGGCGCTGGGCGGCTGGAGCTGGTCGTATGTGTCCAACCTTCAGCTGGTGAACAATGTGCAGGCTGATCTGGATAAGGTGGCCAGGCTGCAGGACAAGCGCATTGATTTGCAAGTTCGCCTCGAAGCACTGGAGATACTGCAGGACAGGCTGGAACAGCTGGAACGCTACCGCAGCGACCGGCCATGGCGCTTGCGTTTCGGACTGTATCAGGGCGATTTGCTGGAGCAGAAATTACGGGCCGAATATTTCGCCGGAGTCCGGCAGATCATGCTGGCGCCGGTGGCAGCGAATCTGGAAGCCCTGCTGGCGGAAATGAATGCCCATGCCGATCAGCTGCAGCTGGCCCCAGCGCAAACAGCCAATGTGACGGGGCGGCAGTTTCAGGAGGCGTCGCCGCTTAACGTTGACGACGCCTACAACGCGTTGAAGAGCTATCTGATGCTGGCCGATCCGGCGCATGCCGAAGCGGGCCATCTGAACGATCAGCTCACCCGCTACTGGCGCGGCTGGCTGGAAAATAATCGCGGCAATATGACGCGCGAGCAGTTGGTGCGCAGTGCGGAGCGGCTGATGACATTCTATCTGGCGCAGCTGAGTGATCCGGCGTGGCCGCGCATTGAAACCCGGCTGGCGCTGGTGGATCAGGCGCGTGAAAATCTGCGCCGCGTGGTGCGTGGGATGCCGGCGCGGGAGCGTGTGTACGGCGAAATTCGCGCTCGCGCCAACACGCGTTTTCCGGCGCTGACGGTGGCACGCATGGTGGGCGAGCAGGATCAGGCGCTGTTTACGGGGAGCAGTGTGGTAAATGGCGCCTACACGCGCGAAGCATGGGAAAAGTTCATCCAGCCAGCCATACGGGAGGCCGCCACGCATGATCTGCAGAGTGCCGACTGGGTGCTGAAATCGGCCGCGCGTGATGATTTGACGCTGGAAGGTAGTCCGGAGCAGATACAGAAAGGGCTGCTGCAGCTGTATCAGGCCGATTACGTGCGCGCGTGGCAGAAGTTTGTGCAGGGGGTGAATATCGCGCCTCTAAACGGTTTCGAGGCTGCGGTGGTGGCGGTGAACCGGTTGGGCGACCCGGTAGCCTCGCCGTTGCTGAAACTGTTCTCGTCTATCGCACAGCAAACTAGCTGGGATAACTCCGGCCCAGTCCGTGCCGAAGTTGCGCAAGCCAGCTCCTGGTTGCTGGAATGGTTTAACAGCGTGGTACTGCGCCGGGCAGTGGCTCCAGTCAGCATTAGTGTGCCGTTGTCCGCCGCTGGCGCTGCGGGTACGATAGGCCGCGAGTTTGCCGCTTTCTCGCGTCTGGTCGCCAGTGGCGACAAAGACACCACGCTGATGCGGAGCTATTTGGAAGCGCTTTCACGCGTGCGTGGCCGGCTAAATCAGTTGAAGAATCAGGGCGATCCCGGTCCGGGTGCGCGCCAGCTGATGCAGCAGACGCTGGAAGGAACGGGCTCGGAACTGGCGGACGCGCTGCGGCTGGTGGATGAGCAATTGCTGACTGGGGTGAGCGACGCGCACAAACAACTGGTGCGCCCCTTGCTGGTGCGGCCGCTGATGCAGACCTTCGCTGTTCTGGTAGCGCCAGTGGAAGCAGAGCTCAACAAGACCTGGGTGGCGCAGGTCTGCGAACCTTTCCAGCAGTCGCTGGCACGGAAATATCCGTTCTCGCCGACCTCGCGCGAAGAGGCAAGCGCGGAGGAGACAGGCCGCATCTTCGGGCCTGAAGGTGCAATTGCCCGATACAGCAGCAATGCCATGGGGGCTCTGGTGGTCCGGCGTGGCGACATGCTGGCAGCGAGAACATGGGCGGAGATGGGCATACGCTTGTCTCCCGCAACGGCGGTGCGGCTGGCGGGCTGGATGGCTCCCGCCGGAACAATGGCAACGGCGGCACGCAGCGCCGCTGCGCAAACGCAGTTCCAGTTGCAGCCCATGCCTGCGCAGGGGGCAATTGAATACACCATCGACATCGATGGGCAGCAGCTACGCTACCGCAACACGCCGCCGCAGTGGGCCAGCATGGTACATCCGGTGGGACAGGGCAGCTCCGGCGCGCGGATTACTGCGGTCGCGCTGGATGGCCGCAGCGTCGAGGTCTTCAACGAAAGCGGGCAGGCAGGACTGAAGCGCATGATAGAGGCCGCCAGCAAGCAGAAGCGCGAAGACGGTGTATTTGAACTGCACTGGCAGGCCGGCGGCTTGAATATTCCCGTGGCGCTGAAGATCATCAGTAGCCCCGAAAGTGCCGGGAAGGAATCGGGAGAATCTGGTCTGCGTGGTCTGCAGCTGCCCGAGAGTATCGTGGGGGAACAGCTGTGAGCGGCGTCGAGCAGCGTGTGCAGCTTGCCCGCATTGCCTACTTTGGCAAGCTGCCAGCATGTGCGGATTTTATCAAGGCTGCCGAACATGCAGCCTTGCTGAATTTGCTCGACAACTGGCTGGCGGAAGTGATGAATGCGTTGAGTACCGAGCCACGCTGGAAGCTGCACTACGATGCCCTGCTGCCGCTGGATTTTGCCTTCGTCGGCACGCGTAGCAGGCATGCCATCGCAGGCCAGCTAAGGGCCAGCGGCGATAGCTCGCAGCGGCGGTTTCCTTTTCTTTGTGCCAGTCTGATCGAGGTGGCGGAGGCGCCCAGCTTTCTGCCGCTAAGCCCCTTGATGCTGGCACCGCTATGGCGGCGGCTGGGTTCTCTGGCCGGTAGTGCCTGCAGTGCCGTGGATCCGGCTTTGCCCTTGCAGACGCTGACGGCGGCCAGCGTGGAAATCGACCGCCAGACGGACCAGCAGGAGCAGTGCTTTGCCACCTTTGTCGAACAGCATAGTCTGGCGGCGCTGGAGGTCATGCTCGCCAGCAGGCAGATCAGGCAACTGATACTGGCGCTGGGACTGCTGCTTCAGCCAGTGCGCCGCAGCGGGGCTGAACGTCTCGATAAGAGCCTGGTTCTGCCGCTACCCATGGCAGCGGATCGGCAATCGCTCGTCGCTGCGTTCTGGCTGGCTCTGGTGGTGCCGTTTCTGCTAGCGGCTGATTTCGAACTATGCGTGTTTATGGGGCAGCAGCGCGGCCATTCCGTGCTGGTGCTGGGGTTTTGCGGCGCATCGCCGGAAACGCTGCAAGCCATCATCGATCCCTTGTATGCAGCGGAGCAGCAGATTGCCTTCGAATACACAGGCTGGGTAGATGAACTGATATCTGGCGATGCCGACGTGCAGAAACTGTCGGCCTATCTCGATCAGGGACAGTTATCGCTGCGCTCGGTGATCGCACTATTTCAAGAGACGTTCCGCTGAAAGGAGTTCCTTCATGTCGACCTGCCGCAGTTTGTTCCTGCCGCTGGCCTTGCTGATTGGCGCACTGCCGCTGCAAGCTCAAGCTCAAGTGCCCGTGCCAGTGCCAGTAGCAACCAGCCCGGCGAAGATCGTCATTCAAGGTGCGCTGCCGGACGAAGCCAGCAAGGCAGCTTTGCTGGCTCGCCTGCGCGAACTGTTTGGCGCCGAACGGGTGGTGGATCAACTGGCAGTCGCCAGCGTAGCCATGCCAGCGAACTGGAACGGTTACGTGCAGAAGCTGATACAACCCAACCTGAAACTGGTCAGCAAAGGTGAACTTCGTATCGAGGGAAACAATGTCAGCCTGCGCGGCGAAGTGGCGAACGAAGCCCAGCGGCAGCAGCTTGCCAGCGATGTGGCGGCGAGCTTGAATCCTACCTACACGGTCAGCAACGCACTGCGCGTGAGCGCTACCGAGCAATCGCTGCTGGATGCCACGCTGGCGCGGCGCATCATCGAGTTCGAAAGCGGCAAGGCTGCGTTGGCCGATTCAGGCAAGCGCATACTCGATGAAATGGCGCTGGCGCTACTTAAGGTGAACGGCAGGATGGTGGAAGTCATAGGCCACACCGACAACCAGGGGGCGCGCGAACGCAATCTGGCTTTGAGTCTGGCGCGGGCCGAGGCGGTGCGCGCGTATCTAGGTGAGAAAGGGATATCGCAAGCGCAGATACAAGTGGCCGGTCAGGGGCCAGACCGTCCCGTTGCGGATAATGGCAGCGCCGACGGGCGGGCACGTAACCGCCGCATCGAGTTCCGCGTGATGCCCTAACTCGGAGTGTTATGGCAGGCTGATGCTGACCCAGGCTGGACGCGGCGGCAGTTTGACTAGATCATGGTAGCTGGCCAGCGTCTCCTGCGTGTTGTGCTGCAGTGAGGTGGCTAGCCAGCCAAAGCTGCCCACCGCCGCCAGCATAAAAATGGCGCAGGCGGCCCACACCGGCGTGTGGCTGCGCAGCTTGTTGACGATCTGGTCGGGGCGTTGTGCCTGTGGTGCAAAGCCTTTGCTCTTGCCTTGCATGCCGGTGATTTCTTCGCCCAGCCGTGCGATCAGATAGGCCAGCTTGTCCTGACCGTCGAGCGCATAGCGGCCCTTGAAACCGATTAAGAGGCACATCTGGAATACCTGCAAGGCCGCCAGCCGGGCCACGCCGCCGGAACGCAGCGCTTCCAGCCGGTCGAAGAAGTGTTCGCCCGCTAGCTGGTCGCCAAAGATGGCCAGTTGCAGGGGGCGCCGTTCCCAGCCCGTGCGCAAGGAAAAATTCGACCCCAGTATGATTTCATCAAGCGCTGCGCAGTAAGCATACTTGGCCGCTTCGATGTCTTCGCCCTGTGCGCGCAGCTTGCGGGCATCGCGGTCGAAGTCCGCCAACATGGCCGTAATGCTATTGAAGAACTGCGTATCTTCGGGCGGCGTGCTGCCGTTCTTCAGCATAAACAGCAGGTAGAAACCGTCGGCCAGCAGATCTACCAGTGTCTGGGAATGGCCGTAGCCGGGCTGCTGCTGGCGGCGCTGGCCGCCCATCAGCGTAGGAATGGCGCGCCTTTCCACTTGTACCTTCATGCCGCTATCTCCCGATTGTCGTTGCCGGCATAGACGGATGCCTGCATGCCGTATTAGAGGCTAATGGCGCAGCTGTGTGCTTGTGGTCGCGCAATCTTCTTTCGTACATGCATTTACTTGCGCCTGCGCAATGGATTGCCGGGGCGTTCATGAATAATGGCTTCCTCCCTGTCTGATGACGCGAAAGGAGCGAATCATGTCTATCTTACGTAGTGGGCGGCCTCTGCTGGCCCTGGCAGTGCTGCTGTCGGCCTGTGCGACAGATGGCGCTATGGTCCGCAGCGACAAGCTGCAGCCCGGCTATCTGGAGCGCAGCATGGCGGAGGTCGATACGGCGCTGGCGGCCGGCCGCAGCGAGCAGGCGCAGGAACTTCTGAAAAATGCGGCGGCGGTCTATCCGCAGGACAAAGCACCGTGGCTACGCCTGGCCCAGTTCAAATTCGATCGTGCCAGTTATGGCGAGGCCATCGTCGCTGCGCAGGAAGCTCTGCAACGCGACCCGGCCGATAAGCTGGGTAACAGCATCGTGGCGGTGAGCGGCTTGCGCCTGTCGACCAAAGCGCTGGCCGATCTGAGCCAGCAGAACAATCTGAATGGTTCGTTGAAATCGGAAGCTTCCGATCTGGCGCGGCTGTTGCGTGCCAGTCTGGGCGAGGAGGTTCTGGTGCCTAACGCAGGTACGCCGCCGCGCAAAGCTGTAGCCGGTGGCGCTCCCGTGCGCAAGGCCACGGCCACGCCGCCCGGCGCAAAAACGGCGACCCAGAGCAGCAGCAACGACCCATTCAGCGGCTTGAAGTAATCAATAGCAGTGCATTTGACTGGAGGCTGGCATGGCAAATCGCGACAGTGTGCAGAAGCGTCTGACCAAGGTGCGTCCGCCCAGGGTGCAGATGACCTATGACGTGGAGATCGGCGACGCAATTGAAAACAAGGAACTGCCCTTTGTACTGGGCGTGGTTGGAGACTTTGGCGGCAATTCGGAGCAGGAAGCCCGCAGGCTCAAGGACCGCCAGTTTGTTGCCGTCGACTGCGACAATTTTGACGAGGTGATGGGGGCGGTCGAACCGGTGGCGGAATTCGCGGTGCCGAATGAACTGGCAGGCGACGACAGCAGCTTTAATGTGGCGCTGCAATTCAAGGCTATGGCGGACTTCCGTCCTGAATCGGTGGTGCGTCAGGTTGAACCGCTGCGTCGGTTGCTGGATGCGCGCAACAAGCTGGCGGATTTGCGCAACAAGCTCGCTGGTAACGACAAGCTGGAAGATCTGCTGAATGAAGTCCTGCGCAATACCGACCAGCTGGACACGCTGGTTCAACCACGGGGGAAGTGAGATGACGGCCATGCCAGCACAGCTAGCAGTAGAGGAGTTCGCGGACGCGCCGGAGGCAGCCAGCCTGCTTGACCGGATTGTGGAACAGAGCAAGGTAGCACAGGCCGGCGCTGAACATGAGCGTGCCAAGGACATTATTGCGGAACTGGTGCAGCAGGTTCTCGATGGTACGGTGGTGGTATCGAACAATCTCTCTGCCACGCTCGATGTGCGGCTGGCCGAAATCGACCGGCTGATCTCTGCGCAGGTCAGCGCCATCATGCACGCTCCGGCCTTCAAGAAGCTGGAACAAAGCTGGACAGGGCTGCAGTACCTGGTGAAAAACGCGAGTTCGGGGTTAGGCGTCAAGGTGCGTATGCTCAATGCCAGCAAACGCGAACTGGTGAAAGACTTTCGTAGTGCGCTGGAATTCGACCAGAGCGCCATGTTCAGCAAGGTCTATGAAGAGGAATTCGGCACCTTTGGTGGCGCTCCGTATGGCGCACTGATAGGCGACTTCGAAATCAGCCGACAGCCTGAAGACATGTATTTCATCGAGCAGATGTCGCACGTGGCCGCGGCAGCGCATGCACCGTTTATCAGCGCTGCTTCGCCGGAGCTGTTCGGACTGGAGAGCTACGGCGATCTGGCCCGTCCACGCGATCTGGCCAAGGTGTTCGACACGGTGGAATATGCCAAATGGAAGGCCTTCCGTGAATCCGAAGATGCGCGCTACGTCGGGCTGACCCTGCCGCGCTTCCTTGGCCGGCTGCCGTACAACCCGCTCGATGGTACGACAGTTGAGGGCTTCAATTTTGTCGAAGAAGTCGACGGCAGCGATCACCAGAAATACCTGTGGTGTAACGCCGCCTATGCCTTCGGTGCGCGGCTGACGCAGGCATTCGACGCATTCGGCTGGTGCGCGGCAATCCGTGGCGTGGAGGGGGGCGGGCTGGTGGACGATTTGCCCACTCACACCTTCAAGACGGATCAAGGCGATGTCGCCCTGAAGTGCCCTACTGAAGTGGCGATTACCGACCGGCGTGAGAAAGAGCTCAGCGATCTGGGATTCATCTCGCTGGTGCACTGCAAGAATACGGCATATGCCGCTTTCTTTGGTGCGCAGTCGGCACAGAAGACCAGGCGCTACAGCTCCGACGCTGCCAATGCCAATGCTGTGCTGTCCGCGCAACTGCAGTACATCTTTGCCGTCTCGCGCATCGCGCACTACATGAAGGCCATGATGCGCGACAAGATCGGCAGCTTTGCCGCCGCTTCGAATGTGGAAGACTACCTCAACCGCTGGCTGATGAAGTATGTGCTGCTCGATGATGGGGCTACTCAGGAACAGAAGGCCCAGTTCCCCTTGCGCGAGGCGTCAGTGCAAGTGCACGAAGTGGCCGGACGGCCCGGCGTATACCGCGCCGTGTCTTTCCTGCGGCCGCATTTCCAGCTTGATGAATTGTCAGTATCCCTCCGTCTGGTCGCGGAGCTGCCGCAATCGACCAGCAAGTAATCATTTTCCCTAACCTGAGAACGGAGCGTGCCATGGCAATTGATGTCTATCTGAGCATTGACGGGATTAAAGGCGAATCCAACGATGACCGCCACAAGGACTGGATCGAGTGCCGCTCGGTCAGCTTCGGCGTGGAGCAGCCCAAATCCGCAACGGCATCCACTGGCGGCGGCCATACCGCAGAGCGCTGCGAACATCGCGATATCGTCATTTCCAAGCTGGCCGATCTGGCCACGCCGGTGCTGCTGCAGACATGCGCAGCCGGACGCACCATACCGAAAGCCAAGCTGGAGTTCCTGCGTGCGGACGGGCAGGGCGAACGCGTCAAGTATTTCGAGATCGAGATAGAAAATGTGCTGATCGGAGCCGTTTCGCCAGCGGTGGACGAAGGCGACATTCTGTCGGAAGAAGTGGCTCTGAAATTCTCCAAAGTGAAGTGGAAATACACCCAGCAGAAGATCGGCGGCGGGGCAGGCGGCAATACCTCCGGCGGCTGGGACTTGTCGGCCAATCGCATCGTTTAGGGCCAGTTGCGGCCATGTGCGCGGCGGAGCTTGCAGGTTCCGCTGCGCTTTTCATCTGCGGGCAAGGTAGCGGCCTGCTGTCCATCGTGCGGAGAACCAGGCATGGAATTCAATCTGAAAACGCTGGTAGCCAAGCTTAATCCCGCAACGCGCACTGCTTTCAGCCGTGCGGCTGGCATCTGCGTGAGCATGGGGCAGTTCGAAGTCGAGGTGGAGCACCTGCTGCTAGCCTTGCTGGAGCAGCCGGCATGCGATGTATGCCTGATCCTGCGGCGCTGCGACGTTAGCGCCGACATGCTGGCGGACGATTTGCGGCACACCATCAGCCAGCTCAAAGCGGGCAGCACGCGTACGCCGGTTTTTTCGGCGCAGTTGCTACGGCTGCTGGAACACGCCTGGCTGATAGCCTCGCTGGCCGTGCCTCAGACGGCGCAGATCCGCAGTGGTCATTTGTTGGTGGCGCTGTTGACCGATAGTGTACTGACCCAGTTGGCGCAGCGTGCTTCCGGGCAGTTTGCCCGGCTGCCCATCAATGAGATCAAGCACCAGATGGAGCGCTACACTAAAGGAACGGATGAAGCCGATGCGGCCGATCCTGTACCGCCGGATCCTGCCGATGATGCCGGCGAGGGAGTGGCCAATAGCTCCTTGCCTACTTCTACACCGGCGCTCGATCAATACACAGTGTGCCTGACACGGCAGGCCGCCGACGGCAAGCTGGACCCGGTGATCGGGCGCGAGCAGGAGATTCGCCAACTGATCGACATTCTGATGCGGCGCCGCCAGAACAATCCTATCCTGACTGGCGATGCGGGCGTCGGCAAGACGGCAGTGGTGGAAGGGCTGGCCCTGCGCATTGCGGCGGGCGATGTGCCGGAGGTGCTGCGCAAGGTGGCTGTTCATACGCTTGATCTGGGTTTGTTGCAGGCTGGTGCCAGCGTTAAAGGGGAATTCGAAAGCCGCTTGCAGAAGGTGATGGAGGAAGTTAAACGCAGCCCGCACGGCATCATCCTGTTTATAGATGAAGCCCACACCATCATAGGTGCCGGAGGCACGGCAGGGCAGAACGATGCCGCCAATCTGCTTAAACCTGCGCTGGCACGGGGAGAGTTGCGGACGATTGCAGCAACCACATGGAGCGAGTACAAGAAATACTTCGAAAAGGACGCTGCGCTCGCAAGGCGTTTTCAGGTCGTCAAAGTCGAGGAGCCCGACGAGGCAGTCGCTGCTGCCATGCTGCGTGCCATGGTACCGCTGATGGAGCAGCACTTCGATGTGCGTGTGCGCGATGAAGCGGTGACCGAAGCGGTGCGGCTCTCCCATCGCTACATCATCGGTCGGCAGTTGCCCGATAAGGCTGTGAGTGTGCTCGATACGGCCTGTGCGCGGGTGGCATTGGCCCACAGCGTGGCACCCGCGCAGCTGGAAGATGGACGTGCCGGCATTGCCAGAATCGAAGCTGAAGTGAAGGCCCTGCGTCATGGCGAAGAAGTTTCGTCCGGCGTAGACCGCATTGCGGGACTGGAGCAGCAGTTACAGGCTTTGCGCGGGGAGCTTGCTGCCATTGAGCGGCGCTGGCAGCAGGAGCAGGTGCTGGTGGCGGCGTTGCTGCGTGAGCGCGCCAGCCATGCTGATGAAAGTGGGCAGCTGGCAGGTGCTGCCAGCTGCAGCCCTGCTGAAGCGGTTCGGCTACGCGCCGAACTGAAACAGCTGCAGGGGGATGCGCCGCTAATGCCACTGGAGGTGGATGGCGCCGCCGTTGCAGCCATCATCTCCGGCTGGACTGGAATTCCGCTGGGGCGCATGGCACAGGATGATCTGCGCATAGTGCTGCACCTGCAGGAGGCACTGGAGCGACGCATACTTGGGCAGTCCGGCGCAATGGCTGCGGTGGCCCAGCGCGTCCGCATCGCGCGCGCCCGGCTCGACGACCCTGTCAAGCCGCAGGGCGTATTTCTGTTCGCCGGTCCATCCGGGGTGGGCAAGACCGAGACTGCCCTGGCACTGGCCGATTTGCTGTACGGCGGAGAGCGCAAACTTGTCACCATCAACATGAGCGAATATCAGGAGGGGCATAGCGTGGCGGGTCTGAAAGGTGCTCCGCCAGGCTATGTGGGCTATGGACAGGGCGGCGTGCTGACCGAGGCAGTGCGGCGCAATCCCTATAGCGTGGTGCTGCTCGACGAAATCGAAAAGGCTCATCCTGATGTGATCGAACTGTTCTATCAGGTGTTTGATAAAGGCGTGATGGAGGATGCCGAAGGGCGCGAGATCGATTTCCGCAACTGCCTGATCATCGCCACATCCAATCTGGGATCGGTAGCCATCATGCAGGCCTGTCTGAATCAGACTGCGCCGCCGATGGCGGAACTGGAGCAGTTACTGCTGCCGCAGCTGATACGCCATTTCAACCCTGCCTTCATAGGTCGCCTGAAAGTAGTACCATTCTATCCGGTGAATGATGGCGTTCTTGCGCAGATCATCGCCATGAAACTGGGACAGATCGCGCAGCGCCTGCGCGAGCAGCACGGTGCAGAACTGAGCTACGAACCTGCCGTGATCGAAGCGGTGCTGCAGCGCTGCACCGAGGTCGATGCCGGGGCCCGCAATGTCGACCATATCCTCAACGGCACACTGCTGCCGGAGATTGCCGGCGCCATACTGCAACGCATCAGCGAGGCAGTGGCAATAGCGCGTATCAAAGTCAGTATCAGCCGACAGGGGCAGTTCAAATACTTCTTCAAATAAGGTCGCTCTATCATGCTGAATATTCCCACGCTATTGCAGCCGATTAGTCCGGAACAGCCTTGTGGTGGCGATCTAACTTACAGTGCCGACATGGACCAGATAGCCCACGCCCGCCAGCAGGATGACCCGGCGCTGGATCAGGGGGTGTGGGTGACTGCACTGAAGCAGGCCGACTGGCCGCAGGTTGCCAGCCGCTGTACTGAGTTGATTGAAACGCGCAGCAAGGATTTGCGGCTTGCAGTCTGGCTGGCCGAGGCGCTGGCACTGACGCAGGGACCGCGCGGCTTGGGCGACGGCTTTGCCGTGCTGGCGGGGCTGTGCGAGCAGTTCTGGGAAGGTCTGTTTCCGCTTGGGGAGGAGGGCGATTACGATCAGCGTATCGGCAATCTGCGCTGGCTGCTGACCCGTACGCCGGCCATGCTGCAGCAGTGGCAGCAGGCCCATGGCGCGGTGCTGCGTGCCGATGCCGAATACTGCTCTGGCATGCTGCTGCAACTGGAGCGGGTATGTGATGCAAAGCTGGGGATCGAAGGCCCCAGCTTTGCTGCGGCCCGTGATGCCTTGCTGGGAATGGCTGTGCACGCAGAGGAGCATGCTGTCGTGGCGCCTGCATCGGCGACGCAGGATGGCATGGGGGTTGTAGCATCGCCGGGTGTTGCCGGTCCGATACACAGTCGTCAACAAGCGCTCAGCGAATTGCGCCGTGTGGCGGACTATTTCCGCGCCACGGAGCCGCATAGCCCGGTGGCCTATCTGGCTGACAAGGCTGCAAACTGGGGTGAAATGTCCTTGCATAGCTGGCTGCGGGAGGTAATCAAGGATGGCAGCCAGTTGTAGCAGCTCGAAATCATCCTTGGGATAGCTGCCAGCGACTAGTAAAATGATTCGGAGTTGCCAAGAAATAATGCTAGGATTTAAACACAGATTATTTCGTTGAGGCACTCATGAATAATTTCAAGATCGGGACCCGTCTGGGCGTAGGGTTTGCGCTGGTGCTGTTTCTGCTGGTGGCGATGACGGTGGTGGGGCTGGTGCGCCTGAGTAATGCCAGTGCCATGACGGAAAATATGATCAATGTACGTATCCGCGACGAACGCATGATTGCGGACTGGGGCAAGATCATAGAAGTCAACGCCGCCCGCACCATGGGCGCCGTAATGGCCACTGACCCGGACGACCAGAAAACACTGGAAGCGCTGATGGCGGATTCCTCCGCTGCAGCTACCCGGATCCAGGACGAGATCGGCAAGAACATCGAAGATCCTGATCTGAAGTCACTGTTCGCGCAATTGCTGGTGACCAGAACCACCTACACCGATATCCGTAAGGCAGTGTTTGCCGCCAAAGCTAGTGCTGATCTGGAAGGCGCCAGGAAGTTGCACGCAAGCGAGATGACGCGCGCCCGCACAGTGTATCTGCAGGCGCTGAAAAAATTTGCCGACCGTCAGAGTGAGGAACTGGATGAGGCAGCAGCCGAGATCAAGCGCCAGTACACAAGCGGACGCATGATGCTGATCACGCTGGGAATCGCGGCCATCGTGCTGGGTGTGACGGCGGCGTGGTGGATTTCCCGTTCGATTACAGGGCCGATCAATTATGCCGTCAAGGTGGCAGAGACGGTGTCTGCGGGGGACCTGACCAGCGACATTCAGGTGCAGAGCGAGGACGAAGCGGGCAAGCTCATGCACGCACTGAAGACCATGAACGGCAATCTGGTAAATATCGTCGGGCAGGTGCGCAATGGCACGGTGCTGATCGCCAGCGCTTCCAGTGAAATCGCTACAGGTAATCTCGATCTGTCGTCACGTACCGAACAGCAGGCCAGTTCGCTGGAAGAGACTGCATCGTCGATGGAGCAGCTGACATCGACCGTACGCTTCAATGCCGAGCATGCCCGTGAAGCCAACCAGCTGGCCAACGTGGCTTCCGAGATTGCCAGCCGCGGCGGTGCGGTGGTGGGCGAAGTGGTGCATACCATGGGTGCCATTAACGAATCCTCGCGCAAGATCGTCGACATTATTTCCGTGATCGACGGGATCGCGTTCCAGACCAATATTCTGGCGTTGAATGCAGCCGTGGAAGCCGCGCGTGCGGGCGAGCAGGGGCGCGGTTTCGCTGTGGTGGCCTCGGAAGTGCGCACGCTGGCACAGCGCTCGGCGGCAGCGGCCAAGGACATCAAGATACTCATCGACGACTCGGTGGAGAACGTAACACGTGGCTCTGATCTGGTTGATAAAGCTGGCGAAACCATGCACGAGATCGTGGAGAGCATAGGCAAGGTCACTACCATCATGAGTCAGATCAGCAACGCCAGCGAAGAACAAAGCCTGGGGATTGCGCAGGTTAATGATGCCATCACCCAGATGGACCAGGTGACGCAGCAGAATGCCGCGCTGGTGGAGCAGGCGGCTGCGGCGGCGGAATCACTGCAGGAACAGACCGACAAACTCAATCAGCTGGTGGCGGTGTTCAAACTCGATTCTGCCCAGACGCGGCTGGAACCGCAGCGCACACCGGCTTTGCGCTTGCAGTAAGATAGCGGGTTATGCATACCCGAAGTGGCGATGCGGCGCGCCCCATCGCCGCGCCTGAACCTGTTAGTGCCGCCGTCGTGCCAGCGCGTAGCGTGTGCACCACCTGCCGGCGTCCGCAGCGCGGCTGTATTTGCCAGTGGATACGCCCCCATACACCACAGGTCGAAGTGTTGATACTGCAGCATCCGCTGGAGGTACAGCAGGCCAAGGGCAGCGCGCGCCTGCTGCATCTGAGTCTGGCTGCGAGCCAGCTGGTGGTAGGGGAAGCGTTCGAGCCGGCGCAACTGGAGGCCTTGATGGCTGGCCCGCGCCGTAACATCCTGCTGTATCCGGCTACGCCGGCCGAGCAGTCGCTGGGCATGGCGCCGGCGCAGCCGCTGGACCCGACATGGCTGCTGCAGCCGCAGGCGCTGCGCCTGATCGTACTGGATGGAACCTGGCGCAAAAGCCGCAAGATGCTGTATCTGAATCCGGCGCTGCAAAGTCTGCCGCGCCTGCCGCTCAAGGCAACACCGCCGTCGCACTACCTGATCCGCAAAGCCCATCTGCCGGACCAACTTTCGACGCTGGAGGCCATCGTGTATGCGCTGGCGCAGCTGGAGCAGGCGCCGCAGCGCTATGACGCGCTGATTGCAGCCTTCGATGGCTTTGTAGCGCAGCAGGCGGCGTTTGTGCCGCCCCGTTCAGGCGATCAGCTTTAGGCCCGGTGGCAGGGCATCACCGAGCAGGCGTTTTTCGTCGGCCTGATCGAGCTGCACCACTTCGCGCACCATGGCGCTCCAGCGGGCAGGAGCGCCGACGCCGCTCAGGCGGCGCACAATCTCGGTACGCAGCGTGTCGTCGATGTCGCGCGTGCGGTCGCCCGTCATGCGCGCCAGATGGGCGGCGGCATAGGCGGCAGCTTCCTGCCTTTTCCAGTCCAGTAGCTGTATCTGCGCCAGCCACTCGCTGACGATGGCAGTGTCCACTACGTCGTGCGCGCTGCCGTGGAAAGGCTGGCGCGCGCCTACTCGGCTCAGCCCCCACAGGAAGCGCGCCATCACGGCTTCGGTTCTGGCGGTGTCCTGCGTGGCGCTGCGGCTGCCGATGGCGGCACGCTTGGCGACGCTGCGGCTCATGGCCTGCAGCCGGCCCATCATCCATGCGCCGATTTCGGCCTTGTAGTTGCCCGGTATGCGTTCCAGCGAAGCGCCAAGGCGCAGCATGTCTTCTTCGCTGCCGTTGACCAGCGAGACGGGGCGGCGGCCCCGTTCCGCTTCATCGGCCTGCACGTTGAAGGCGAAATCATCAAGCACGCGTAACTGCATAGGCACATCGAGCCCGCCGGCCACGCGGCGCCATAGCGTCCACCATTCGGCACAGGCCTGCGCATCCTTGTGGTACTGGATGCCGGTTTCGTACATGGCCCACAGCTGTTCGATGCGCCACTCGTCTAGCGGGGCGCCAAAGCCGGGGCGCAGGCAGTAGCCGCTCAGGTTGAGCCAGACGCGCTCGTGATCGGCCGAGCGGCGGCGGCCTTTGGCCCGTTCCAGCATGGCGTCGAACAGGCGACGCAGCAGGGCGGTAGGCCAGCTTTCGCGGCTGCCCAGCAGCTGTTCCAGCCGGGTGCGCAGCTGGCGCACCTCCTTGAGTTCTACCTGCTGGGCCTTGCTACCGAAAATCCGTTCTATCTTGTCGATGGCAGCGGCAAAGCCCGCAGGCATGGGGGCTTCGGCCGGTGCAGCGCTGTCGTCCGTATCGATGCTGGCGCTTTCGTCGCGTAGCTGGAACTCCAGCAGCCAGCGTTGGGCGCTGTCCTGCGCGACGCAGTGCATTTCCAGCGTACCTACTTCGCTCAGGGTGGTGGCTAGCTGGACTGCGATTTCCTTGCGGGTGTCGGCCTGCGCGTCGCGCAGTACGGTGGCTATCGGCGGTAGTTCCACATACTCGTCGGCGCCTAGCTGTATCAGTTCGCCCGCCTGCGGAATGTGCTCCGCGCCGCTGCTGGCGGCCAGGTGGAAGCGCACCGGGCGGCCAAGTCGTAGCGCAAAGCTGCGTTCCGTCAGCAGCACTTCGCTATTTTCAGCACTGCCTTGCGGTAGGAGGCAGACGGCACGGCGCGGCTGGCCGGCACGGCTGCCGTCATCAAGCAGCAGGTAGTAGCTGCGCGCCGAACCACCGCCGATGACGGGTGCTGCTCCTGCCTGACCGAGTGCGTAGGCCACCCCGCCTCGGGCTACCGCCACATCGGGATTGTCGTTGTGGAGTAGCGTGAGTGGCTGGCCGCGCCATGCCGCCAGTACCTCGGCCAGCCTGCGGGCGAGGGACGGTGCACGGAATACACCGCCGTTCAGCAGCAGCGTGTCCGGTACGGGAATGCTGCTGTCGTCTGCTGCCAGACCGAGTGCAGCGCGGGCTGCCGCTGCGTGCTGGCGCAGGAAGGCGGCCAGATGGCGCGTGATGGCAGCATCGCTGGCATAGGGCAGACCGAATTCGGTGAGCGCACTGCGTCCGCGCCGTGCCACTTCACGCTCAGCGTTAATGGGGAAAAAGCCATCAACCACCAGTGCCTGCACTTCTGCACGGGAGAGTTGCGCCGAGCGGCTGCCGCCGATCAGCTTTGAGCCGCTGCCCAGCAGGGTTACGGTGGTATGCTCGGGCGCATCGTCGGATAGCAGCAGTTCCTTGGCTGCGCGGCAGCGTTCTGCCAGCTGCGCCAGTCTGCTGGCGGACAGGCGCTCAGCAGGCGTGCCGCTGCTTTGATTGAGACGCTGCTCGAGCAGATGGGCCAGTGCCAGATCCATGTTGTCGCCGCCGAGGATCAGGTGGTTGCCGACGCCGATGCGTTCGATTACGGGCTGGCCATCCTGCAGCGCCACTTTCATCAGGCTGAAGTCGGTGGTGCCGCCGCCTACATCGGCCACCAGTACCAGACGGGTGCTGGCCAGATCGCTGGCGAGGCTGGCGCGTTGGCGGTACAGCCAGTCGTAGAAAGCGGCCTGCGGTTCTTCCAGCAGGCGCAGTTGCGGCAGGCCAGCCATTTTTGCCGCCTGCAGCGTCAGCGCGCGTGCTGCTTCGTCGAACGAGGCGGGAATGGTCAGTACGATTTGCTGCTGCTCCAGCGGCAGATCGGGATGACGCGCATTCCATGCGTTGCGCAGGTGCGCCAGATAGGAGGCGCTGGCTGCGACGGGCGAGACTTTGGCAACGTCGGCCTCGGCACCCCACGGCAGAATCGCAGCGGTGCGGTCGACTTGCGGGTGCGACAGCCAGCTCTTGGCGCTGGCCACCACGCGGCCCGGCACTTGCGCGCCTAGCTGGCGTGCCAGTTTGCCGATGACGACCTGTTCAAGGCCAGCCACATCCCGCGCTAGCCACGGCAATTGCAACGCACTAGCTGCCAGCTCGCCATGCGCCGGATGGTAGCGCAACGAGGGTAGCAGGGTAGCGCTGCCGATCTCGCCAGCTGCAGTGAGCTGTTCGATCTCGAACAGACGAATATCGCTGCTGCCCGCCAGGGCATACGCCAGCACCGTGTTGGTGGTGCCCAGATCGATGCTGACGATGGCTGGTTTCATGCTGCGCCGGAGGCTCCCGAACGTACATCGAATTCCACCTTCCAGCGCTGGCCATCGCTGGCCACGGCCAGCAGCTCCAGCGTGCCCGATTCGGTGGCCATGGCATGCAGGCGTACCTGCACCACTTCGCCGGCCTGACGGCCTTCGGGTGACAGATCGGCCTGAATCTCGTTCAGCTCCAGCAGCTCATCGGGTCCCCAGAAGTCCAGCAGATCGCCGATCTGGTCGTGCCGGCGCACGGTGGAACCGAAGAAGCGGAATTGCACCGGCTCGCCCAGCACGAGGCCAAATTCCTGATGCGGCAGTTCCACTTCGCTGCCTTCTTCCATGCCGAACGGCGCCACGCACAGCGCCTGCACCGGCGGCTCCATGCCAGGGATGGCCGGCATCGACGATTCGATGGCAACGTAGTAGGAGCGTGCCGTGCCGCCACGGATGCGCACACCGCTACCGCGCCGCACATAGCTATAGTAGGCTGCGCCGCGCGCTACCGCCAGATCGAGATCGGCACCGGCCAGCATGCGGGCCGGTTCGGCGCCTTCCATGTAGAGCCAGTCGTTGATAGTGGCCATTACGCGCTGTGCCAGCAGTTCGGACTTGAACACGCCGCCGTTGAACAGCACGGCGGTAGGGTGTAGGAAGCTCGCCTCGGCTGGCTGTTTGCCTGCATAGCCTTGCAGCTCGCTGGTTGCGCCCAGCTGGCGTGCGAGGAAGGCAGCCAGATGGCGCGTGATGCCGGCATCCTGCGCATACGGCAGACCAAGCTGGGTCAGGCCGGCACGGGTACGCACGGCCGGACGGGCCGATGCTTCCACCTGCGGGAAGAAACCGTCGAGGATGAAGGTGGTGACTTCGGCACGGGTCAGCTCGGTGCGGATTGAACCGCCGATCAGCTTGGAGCCACGGCTAGGCACCACGATAGGGTAGCTTTCCACGCTGGCATCGGCCAGCAGCTTTTCCTTGGCGCTGCGGCAGCCATAGGTCAGGGCGCGCATCTGCCATGCATCGAGCTGGGTGCCGTTGGCAGCCAGCTTGCGCGCTACCAGATGGGCCAGCGCCAGATCCATATTGTCGCCACCGAGCAGAATGTGGTCGCCCACGGCGATGCGGTGCGGTTCCAGCACGCCATCACGTTCCAGCACGGCGATCAGCGAAAAGTCGCTGGTGCCCCCGCCCACGTCCACCACAAGGATGATGTCGCCAGGCTTGACCTCCTTGCGCCAGCGGCCTTGGCTGCCTTGTATCCAGCTGTACAGCGCAGCCTGCGGCTCTTCCAGCAGGGTGAGGTTGGTGTAGCCGGCGGCACAGGCGGCATCGGCCGTCAGTTCGCGTGCGCCTGGATCGAACGAGGCGGGAATCGTAACGGTGACGGACTGTTCGCCAAACGGTGCTTCCGGGTGGGCCTGCTCCCAGGCCTGACGCAGGTGCGACAGATAGCGGGTGGAAGCCTCCAGCGGCGAGACGCGCTGCACTTCTTCCGGCGCGTCGTTCGGCAGGATGGCGGCACGGCGGTCCACGCCTGCGTGGCACAGCCAGCTCTTGGCGCTGGACACCAGACGGATAGGCGTGGTGGCACCACGGCTGCGCGCCATTTCACCGGCCACGCTATTCTGTTCATGTGCCGGTGCGGCCCAGGGCAGCGTGGTGTCGCCGGCAGCCAGTTCATCGGCATGCGGCAGGTACAGGAAGGAAGGCAGCAGCGGCAGTTCTTCCACCGTGCCCGGTGCCGTCACCTGTGGAATGGCCAGTACGGATTGCTGGGTCTTTTCGCCTTCGCTGGCCTGCAGGTCTACGTAGGACAGGGCGCAATGCGTGGTACCGAGGTCGATGCCGATGGCGTAGCGGGCGTTGTTCATCTCGCTCATAACTCCACCTCGGCCGGTGCCAGTATGCTGGCGTCATGGGCTTCGGCCAGCTTGGGCAGACGCACGCTGGTGGCGCGCCAGCCGCGGTGGCTCAGGGCGCCGCGGAACGGCGCGCTGCCCACCACGTTGCCGGTCAGGCGCACGCTGGCAGCGTCGAAGCCCGCTTCCAGCACGATGCGGCTGCCTTCGGATTCGCCGCGTACCGGCTCGATGCTGAAGTGCTCGCGCAGGACTTTGTTGCAGCCTTCATGTACCACGCGGGCGGCAGCGCCGATGTCGGCGTCGGAGTAGGCGGCCAGATTTTCTTGCGTGAAGTCGATCAGGCGGGCTTCGCGCTGCAACAGGGTCAGCAACTGCAGGGCGGCGTCCGGCGTCGCTTCGCGCAGCACGATAGGTGCTGGTGCCGGTGCGGCCACAGGAGCAGGCGCAGCTACAGGCGCTGAGGCTGGGGCGGAAACAGGGGCCGCTACCGGTGCAGCGACGGGTGCGCGGTCGATATCGCGCAGGCGGGCCGCGTAGTCAGCATCGGACAGGGCGCGCAAGAAGGCGCCGATAGCGATGGAAATCCGGCTGGCGAAAGACGGCTGGGCTTGAGTGTTCATGGTTAGGCTCACATAGGTAATCTGGCGTGGGGGCGCGCAGTGCGCAAGGATCAACCAAGCCCCCGGAGGCCAGCATGATACCAGCTTGGCTCGGGCCTCCCAAGAAGGCGGGCGCGCACGGTTGATTTTTCGCTTGATGTAGCCGGTCCATACGCCTAAAATACTGTACAAATTCACAGTATGCGATTCAAGTCTGCGTTCTACATCACGCTTGCATCACTGCATAAATCACTGCATAACCTACTGCCATGTCTCACGATGAAAACAACCAGTCGCAGGTGATGCTGCCTCCGCCTACGCTCAAGGGGCAGAAAGGGCGGGGCGCGGTGACGAATCTGCGAGGCCGCTTCGAGGTGCAGTTGCGCGAGCCGTATGACGATGGCTGGGAGCAGGAGGGCGATGATGAATCTGCGCCAGCGTGGAAAACGCAGGTGACGGACGAGTACTGCAAATCGATCCTGAGCCGCAATGTCTCGCCGGACTTGCCGTTCAGTGTTTCGCTTAATCCTTACCGCGGCTGCGAGCACGGCTGTATTTATTGCTATGCCCGGCCTACCCATAGTTATCTGGGTCTGTCGCCCGGTATGGATTTTGAGAGCAAGATTTTCGCCAAAGTGAATGCGCCGGAAATGTTGCGGCGTGAACTGGCCAAACCCGGCTATGAACCGCAGTCGATTGCGCTGGGCGTGAATACGGATGCCTACCAGCCATGCGAGCGCGAACGCAAGCTGACGCGGCGTGTGCTGGAAGTGCTGCAGGAGTGTCAGCATCCGGTTGGGCTGATTACCAAATCGGCCCTGATCGAACGCGATATCGACATACTGGCACCCATGGCGGCCAAACAGCAGGCAGCGGTAGCCATTACGCTCACGACGCTAGACCCGGCGCTGGCGCGCACGCTGGAGCCACGCGCTGCGACGCCAGCCCGGCGCCTGCGTACCATCCGTACGCTGACCGAGGCGGGCGTACCGGTCGCGGTGAGCATAGCGCCCATCATCCCGTTTGTGACAGAGCCGGAAATCGAGCAGCTACTGGAAGCGGTGCGCGAGGCGGGCGCACTGAGTGCCCACTACACGGTGCTGCGCCTGCCGTGGGAGGTGGCGCCTTTGTTCCAGCAATGGCTGCAGGCGTATTTCCCTGAACGGGCGCAGCGAGTAATGAACCGTGTGCGCGATCTGCGCGGTGGCAAGGATTATGACAGCCACTTCGGCTCGCGTATGCGTGGCGAAGGCGTGTGGGCAGACATGATACGGCAGCGTTTCAAGATCGCCAGTGCAAGGCTGGGGCTAGGCGGGCACAGCAGCCGGTTTCACGCCATGGATACTAGCCAGTTCACGCGGCCTCTGCTGGTGCCGCCTTTAGGTGCGCGAGCGCGGCCTGCGGATACGGGGCAGCTCGATCTGTTCTAGGTCAATCGGCGCGGAAGTGGCCGCGCAAGCCGGGCTGGCGCTTCCGGTATGGCGAGGCCGAGGCCCACGCCAGTTGCCTTGGTTGAATCGACTCCCCTTTTGTCGGCAGCCCTTTTAAATGTCTCAGCTTGCTTTTTTAAAGTCGGCCAGATGTTGTTCGATGGCGAACACGTGAGGATCGCTCTGGCCCATGTCGCGCAGGGCGTGGGCCAGCAGGTTGAGATAGTCGGCATTCGGGCCGCTGGGGCCGGCTGAGCCGGCAATGTGGCGGGCGATTTCCTGCTCGCTGGCGGCGCCGAGGTAGGCATCGTTATCGGGTTTGGCGATATACACCAGCCCTTGTTCGCTGTGGCCATCGGCAAAGGTGATGGCGGTGGCTAGACGTAGATAGCCGTTTTTTTCGCGGTGGTCGAGGTGGGCAAAGACTTCCGGCGTGATCAGGTAGGCCATGCCATGGCAGATGGCGCCTGCCTGTTCTATCAGCGTCACCACACGTCCCGGTGCTGCCGGCGTGCCGCGGTGGTCATGCGAGCCTTGCCAGAAGCGCCGTGCCCAGCCGCTGATGCTGGCGGGGCGCCGCTCCAGATAGGGGAAGTCGGCTTTGTAGATGAGGGAGCCGTAGCCGAACAGCCAGACACTGTGGTGGCCGTCGAAGTCGTCCATCTGCTGGTTAATGGCGATGGTGTTTGCAGTCATGTCGATTTCAGCCTTGCGGCACATTCCATTCATGGGCGGCGGCGAACTCCTGCAGGAAGCTGACAAAGCTCTCGGCAGCAGGCGACAGTGCCCGGGCGTTGCGGGTGTAGACGAAGAAGCGGCGCGTCAGCGACGGCGATTCCAGCGTGCGCATGCGCAGGCCGTACAGCTGCACCATTTTTTCTGCATACGGCAGGCAAACGGTGATGCCCAGCCGTGCGTGCACCATGGCCAGCGCCGTCGTCATGAACGTTACTTCATTGTAGGGCGTAATGGACAGTTCGCGGAAGGACGCATGCATGTCGCGCAACAGCCGTTCCGTGAATTGTCCCTGCAGCGAGATCATCGGATAGTCGACCACATCGGTCCAGGTGATGCGTTCCAACTGGTCTAGCGGGTGGCCGGGCGGGAACACCACGACAAACGGCATTTCGAATAGCTGCTGGGCTTCGATTTCCGTGGCCGCGTCGCGTTCGGGGCCGATGCCGAAGTCGGTTTCGCCGCTAAATACCCGCGCCGCGACCAGTTCCACCGGACTATCGGCCAAGAGCACCTGTACGTCAGGATAGCGCGTGCGGTAGGCAGCGATCACTTCCGGTAGTAAAGTACAGGACAGCATCTGCGGCGCAGCGATCCGCACCGAGCCCTGTTTGAGCGCGCGCCGCTTGGCGATGTCGCCCATGGCGCGGTCCAGATCCTGCAGGATTTTGTCGAACAGGGGCGTCAGTTCCCGTCCCAGTTCCGACAGCTGTGCCTTGCGGGTGGTGCGCTCGACCACGCGCACGCCGAGTAGCTGTTCCAGTTCCTTGATCTGGCCGCTCAGCGCCGACTGGGTCACGTTCAGGTGCTCGGCGGCCAGCGTGAAGCTGCCCGTCTTGGCGACGGCCACAAGTGCGCGCATCTGGCGTAAATTAGGATTCATCGGAAAATCTGATAAATAAGGTGAAAAATACTGTTTGTATGATATCTGAAATTGGCTTTTAATGGCGCATGTCCAAGTTGGAGGCAATCATGAAAATCAAGCAAGTACACCACGTCGCCTACCGCTGCATCGACGCTAAACAGACTGTCGAGTGGTATGGCAAACACCTCAACATGAATTTCGTCCTAGCCATTGCCGAGAACGAAGTTCCCTCCACCAAGGCACCGGACCCGTATATGCACGTGTTCCTCGATGCCGGCAATGGCAATATTCTGGCCTTCTTCGAGCTGCCCACCCAGCCGCCTATGGACCGCGACCGCAATACCCCGAACTGGGTGCAGCATCTGGCGCTGGAAGTGGGGTCGATGGACGAACTGTTGGCTGCCAAAGAGCGTCTGGTAGCCGCTGGCATCGAGGTGATCGGCCCGGTCAATCACACCATCTTCAAGTCGATCTACTTCTTCGACCCTAACGGCCACCGGCTGGAACTGGCGGCAAATACGGGCACGCCGGAAATGATGGAGCGCCTCGACGCCGTCAAATGGGAAATGCTGGAAGAATGGGCTCAGACCCGCAAAGCACCGAAACACGCAGCGTGGATGCACGCACCGGAGACCAAGGAATGAAACTCGCAACACTGAAAGACGGCAGCCGCGATGGCCGCCTGGTAGTGGTTAGCCGCGATCTGTCGCGTTACCAGCACGTACCGAAAATCGCCGCGACCATGCAGCATGCGCTCGATAACTGGGATTTGGTGGCGCCGCGTCTGGAGCAGGTGTATGCGGCACTGAACGCGGGCGAACTGCTGGACACCCAACCATTTGACCAGAGCTTCTGCCACTCGCCGCTGCCGCGCGCCTACCAGTGGGCCGATGGTTCGGCCTACATCAATCACGTTGAACTGGTGCGCAAGGCCCGCAATGCAGAAGTGCCGGCGTCGTTCTACACCGACCCGCTGATGTATCAGGGTGGTTCGGACAGTTTCGTCGGTCCGCGCGATCCAGTATATGCGCTGACGGAGGAGTGGGGCATCGATCTGGAAGCCGAAGTGGCGGTGATTACGGGTGATGTGCGCATGGGCGCCAGCGTTGCCGATTGCGCTAAATCGATCCGTCTGGTGATGCTGGTGAACGATGTCTCGCTGCGTAACCTGATTCCGAACGAACTGGCCAAAGGTTTCGGCTTCTTCCAGTCCAAGCCGGCCAGTGCGTTTTCGCCCGTCGCCGTAACACCCGATGAACTGGGCGCCCAGTGGGCCGACAGCAAGGTGCATTTACCACTGCTGGTGGAACTGAACCACAAGCCATTCGGCAAGCCGAATGCGGGCGAAGACATGACCTTCAACTTCGCTCAGCTGGTCGCGCATGCTGCCGCCACGCGCGAACTGGTGGCAGGCACCATCATCGGTTCCGGTACCGTCTCGAACAAGCAGGGCAGCTTGCACGGCTCGAGCATCGACAACGGCGGCGTGGGCTACTGCTGTCTGGCCGAGGTGCGCATGTACGAAACCATCGAAACGGGCAAGCCGCAAACCAGCTATCTGCATTTCGGCGACACTGTGCGCATCGAAATGCACGATGGCCAGGGCAGCAGCATTTTCGGTGCGATCGAACAGACCATCACTCATTATTCCGAACGCTAATCGTCCGGAACACTCACCACGCGTACCTCACGCAGAAAGGCAGCACAGCAGATGCAGCATGCACCCGTTGATATTGCAGCACTGGTCGAACGGAATCCCATCAGCCGGTTCCAGCTAGGCGTGTTTCTGCTGTGCGGCCTGTGTATCCTGATGGATGGTTTCGACGTGCAGGCCATGGGCTATGTGGCGCCCGCCATCATTCAGGAGTGGCATGTCAGCAAAGCCAGTTTGGGGCCGGTGTTCGGTGCCGGGCTGTTCGGTATGCTGGCCGGCTCGCTGCTATTTAGCGTACTGGCCGATAAGCTGGGCCGCCGCCCAGTGCTGATAGGCGCTACGCTGTTTTTCTCGCTGTGCATGCTGCTTACGCCATCATGTAGTACCCTGGAGCAGCTGCAGTGGCTGCGCTTCATTACCGGTATCGGGCTGGGCGCCATCATGCCGAATGTGATGGCGCTGGCAGGCGAATACAGTCCGCGCCGCCGCCGTGTCACGCTGATGATGCTGGTGTCGTGCGGCTTTACGGTAGGCGCTGTGGCGGGCGGGTTGGTTGCCGCGGCAGTGATGCCGCTGTATGGCTGGCATGCCGTGTTCTACATCGGTGGCGCGCTACCGCTGGTGATCGGGCTGCTGATGCTGTGGATGCTGCCTGAATCCATGCAGTTCGTTATCCTCAGCGGCAAACGCATCGAGCGTGTGGCCCAATGGCTGCGCCGTATCGATCCTGCGTTTACGCCGCAACACGGGCAGGGTTATCAGGTGCAGGAGAAGGCCGAGCAGCGTGGTTCTGTCGCCGCGCTGTTCAAAGTCGGACGGGCCCGCACCACGCTGCTGCTCTGGCTGGTGAACTTCCTCAATCTGCTTAACCTCTATTTCCTGTCCAACTGGCTGCCGACTATCCTCAAGGATGCCGGTTTATCGACCAGCACGGCAGTGCTGGCCGGTACCATCCTGCCGGTGGGTGGCACCATCGGTACGCTGGCGATGGGCCAGCTGATCGACCGCTCCAGCTTCCGCCGCGTCCTGATCCCCAGCTTCCTGATCGCTGCGGGCGCCATTGCGCTGATCGGGCAATCGCAGCAGTTGCTGGCGCTGCTGTGCGTGGCCATCCTCGTGGCCGGGTTCTGCATAGTGGGCGGCCAGCCTGCCGTGAATGCGCTGGCCGCCAGCTACTATCCCACCACCTTGCGTTCAACCGGCATAGGCTGGAGTCTGGGCGTGGGGCGGATAGGCTCGATTATCGGGCCGCTGCTCGGCGGTGAGCTGCTGCGTATGAATTGGCCTAACAGCACCATTTTCCTGATCGCTGCGGTACCCGCGCTGCTGTCGGCCCTGATGCTATGGCTGATGGCGACGCCGGCGGCGCAGGACTGAAACGACTAACCGATACAATCCGGGTTTAATCATGAAGCTCTATACCTATTTCCGCAGTTCCGCCGCCTACCGCGTGCGGATTGCCCTGAACTTGAAAGGGCTGGCTTATGACGCCGTGCCCGTGCATCTGCTGCGCGATGGCGGCGAACAGCTGCAGCCGGCTTACCGTGCGATCAATCCTGCCGGCTTGCTGCCTGCGCTGGATGATGGCGCTGCTGCCATAGGCCAGTCGCTGGCCATCATCGAATATCTGGACGAGAGCCGTCCCAACGCGCCGCTGCTGCCAGCCGATGCCGCTGGCCGTGCGCGTGTGCGGGCACTGGCGCTGACCATCGCGGCGGATACCCACCCGCTGGGCAATCTGCGGGTACTCAAATATCTGACCGGCGTGCTGAACGTGACGGAAGAACAGAAGCAGGCGTGGCTGCACCACTGGATGGGTACGGGGCTGGCGGCGTTTGAGCAATTGCTGGCGACGGATGCCCGCACTGGCCGCTTCTGCCACGGCGACACACCGACACTGGCCGATTGCTGTCTGGTGCCGCAGGTGTTCAATGCCTTGCGCTTCCAGCTGGATCTGGCCCCCTATCCAATTATCCAGCGCATCTATGATGCTTGTGCCGAACTGCCGGCATTCCAGCAGGCCCACCCGGCACAGCAGCCGGATGCCGAGTAAAACTCAAGGCTGCCATGCGCAGCCTTTTTTCATGGCGCCGGCCTAGCCGCTGCACACGACGCGGTTGCGGCCCATTTCCTTGGCTTGATATAGCGCCTTGTCGGCACGTGACACCAGTGTAGACGGTGTTTCCAGCGTATTTTCCGGCGGCGCCATGGCCACGCCTATGCTGATGGTAAAACGGATGCTTTCACCCTTGTCGCCCTTGACTTCCAGATTGGCGACTTCCTGCCGCAGGCGCTCGGCAGCACTGGTGGCCACCGTAATCGACGTTTCAGGCATCAGCAGCACAAATTCTTCGCCACCGAAGCGCGAGGCCATGTCGATGTTGCGTACGCCTTCCGCCAGTGTGCGGGCGACAGCAATGATGACGCGGTCGCCTGCCTCGTGACCATAATGGTCGTTGACGTTCTTGAAGTGATCGATGTCGGCCATCAGCAGCGAGAGCGGGTGACCGAAGCGGCGGCCACGATCGAGTTCGCGGTTGATCTGCTCGGTCATGCGGCGGCGGTTGCCTATGCCTATCAGCGGGTCGGTGGTGGCCAGCAGTTCCAGTTTGGCGTTTGCCTGCATCAGTTCCTGCGTGCGCTGCAGTACGCGGGCCTCCAGCTGGTTGCGTTCGTCGTGCAGGGCGTCGAGCGTGGCGCGGCGCGAACGCAGGGCAAAGATCAGCGCTGAAATCAGCAGCCCTTGCAGAATGATCAGGGAGCCGCCAAGCAGAATCTGCCACCAGAAACGTTCGAAGACGGATGATGACGCATCCGGCCAGCTACCCGTAGCGGGTGCGTGCTGCAAATTGGTGCGTGGCTGGGCCGGCTGGCCTGGCAGCAGGCTGCTGGCATTGTCGGGGGGCGTGGGGATAGGCAGGCGCAGGCTGTCGGCATCGCGCCAGTGACGCCGTCGCGGTTCTCCCTTCTGGCCTAGTTGCTGGCTTAGTTGTTGGCTTAGTTGCTGGTGTAATTGCTGGCGCAGTTCGCGCAGATACTCGGCAACCGGCAGATGTCTCGGTAACAGCTCTCCGGCCCGGGTTGGCAGTGGCAGAGCGCAGGCGGCCAGCATCGCCATAACGCTCAGCAGGCTGGCGCAGGATGCAACTTGTGGGCGGCGCTGGTGTGGCATGCTGGCCTGCTTGGGTGGCTATTGCTGTAGTATGGACCGTATGTTTTTGAGTCTAGCATGCTTTGTTTTGGCGTGCCTTGCGCGCTGTGGTAAAGCTGCCGCAAATCGCGCAGCAAAGCCACAGATGCTGTGGTGGGCTGGCGGCAGGGACGTGCGGGGCTAGCGCGTAGCGGCCTTCAGGCTGCACGCAAGGCATCCACGATAGGCATGCGGGCTGCACGCAGGGCGGGCAGGAAGCCGCCTATGCCGCCCATGGCTAGCGAGAACAGCAAGGTTTTCACGATGATGGCAGCGGTCAGGCGGAAACCGAAGGCCAGTTCTGAAAACGATTGGAAGTTGGTGGTGGAGAAGGAAATGAACTGCATCATCGATGCGCAAGCCAGCCCCAGCGCGCCGCCCACCACGGCTAGCAGCATGGATTCGCTGAGGAAGGCCGCGAGTATGCTGCGGCGCTGGAAGCCCAGGGCGCTCAAGGTGCCGATTTCGCCCACGCGGTTGGCCACCGAGGCGTACATGGTGATGGTGGCGCCTATCATGGCGCCAATGGAGAAGATTACCGACAGAATCAGACCCAATACGCTGATAAAGGTAGACAGGGCTTTCGACTGGTCGGAGTAGAAGGTCTGTTCGCGTTTGGCGTCTATGGTCAGGCGCGGATCGTTCTCGATGTCCTGTTTGAACTGGTCGAACTGGCGGCTGTCGGCCAGCCGCAGCACCATGGCCGAATAGGCATTGCGGCGGAAGGCCGGCATGAGCTGGTCTGCATCGCCCCAGATTTCCGAATCGAAGCCGCTGTTGCCTGCGTCGTACAGGCCTACTACCGTCCACTCGCGCTGGCCGAAGCGGATTTTCTCGCCTATGCCGGCGCCGTTGAAGCGGCGCGCAATGCTGGCCCCTGCAATGATCTCGGAAGCACCGGGGTGGAACATGCGTCCCGCCGTCAGTTTTACCTGCGGGCGCAGCGTCAGCGCGTGGGGCGCAATGCCGCGGATGATGACGTTGGAAGGCTGGTCCGAATCGCGCTTGATAAGCGAAATCAGTACCACGGTTTCCTTGGATAGCCACGGCTGCCCTGCTGCATCGCGCGCAATCGCGGGGTGGCTGGCAACGATGTTGGCCTGCATGCGGTCGATGCCGCTCTGGACTTCCGTTTCGGCGCCGCGCCGCACCAGCACCACGTTATCGTATTCGCCGGTGGTGACCATGGTGTTGCGCAGGCCTTCGTCCAGCATCAGCACGGTGGCAAACACGAACACCACCAGCGCCAGACCCGCGCCCGTCAACGCCGTGGTCAGGCGGCGCGCCCACAGATTGCGTGCAACGTAAGACAGTGGAATCTTCATCCTATGCTCCGCAGGCCGTCGACAATGTTGATGCGCACGGCGCGTATGGTCGGTGCAATCGCGGCCATCGCGCCGATGGTCAGTGCAGCCACCACCTGCAGCAGCACGGTGAGCTGCGACACCTGGAAGACGGGGAACATGGTGCCCATGACCTTGCCGAGGAAGGCCGCGAACGGGAACAGGATGGCGATGCCGATGGCCGCGCCCACCAGTGCCAGAAGCATGGATTCGCCGAAGATCATCAGCGCGAGGAAGGCGGGACCGAAGCCGAGCGCCTTGAGGGTGGCGTATTCGCCCAGACGTTCACGTGCGCTCATGGCCATGGTGTTGGCCATCACGGCAGCAATGATGATAATCACGACAAAAGACACCACACGGATGGCCATGACGATGGCCTCCGACATGGAGACGAAGCCGAGCTGGAAGGCTTTCTCGGTTTCCGTCAGTGTTTCAGCCAGCGAGTTGGCGAACTCCTTGTCCACTGCCGCAGAAATGCTGGCGGCATTTTCCGGCTGGTTGATCTGCACCACATACACGCCGATCTGGTTGGCGCGGCGCGGCATGATCTTTTTGACGGTTTCGTTGACGTAGTCCCAGTGGAAGAACAGGGTGGCGGTGTTGGTGCTGCTCTGGCGGCCATCGTAGATGCCGCGCACTACCAGCTCCCAGTTGCCGGGGTAGATGGTGCCTTTGAGGGGAATGGTATCGCCGACCTTGAAGCCATACTGGTCGGCCAGCTTGCGGCCAACGATGCAGCCTTTGCGGTCGTGCAGGAAGGCGGCGCGTTCCTCGGCCGGCAGCAGATAGTCGGGATAGATATTCAGATAGCTTTCGCCCGACACAGCAAACTGGGCGAAGAAATTCTTGGGGTCTTTGTACACGCCCTGGAACCAGTTGGCATAGCCAACGCCCGTCACGCCGGGCACGGCGCGGATGCGTGCCTGATACGATAATGGCAGAGGAAATACCAGCGAGGTCTTGTTGCGGGTGATGAGGGTGGTATTCGATGCGCCTTCCGAACCGGCGTACCACGCGTCCACCACGGTCTGCAGCAGGCCGAAGGAAAAGATCGCCACCACCAGACCGAGCACGGTCAGGCCGGTGCGCAGCTTGTGGCGCATGGCGTTCTTGAAGATCAGCCGCAGCGAATACATGGTGTCAGGCCGCCTGTCCGGCGATCAGTTCGCCTTTTTCCAGATGGATCAACGTGCGCGCCCGCGCTGCCGCTGCCGCATCGTGCGTCACCATGATGATGGTCTTGCCCAGTTGCTGGTTCAGCTGCTGCAGCAAGCCCAGAATTTCGCTGGCCGAGGCGCGGTCCAGGTCGCCCGTCGGCTCGTCCGCCACGATCAGGGTCGGATCGGTGACAATGGCGCGGGCGATGGCCACGCGCTGCTGCTGTCCGCCCGACAGTTCATTCGGCGTGTGGTCCATGCGGTCAGCCAAATTGACCATGGAAAGCGTCAGTTCCACCCGTTCGCGCCGCTCGCGCCGCGATAGTGGCGTGAGCAGCAGAGGCAGTTCCACGTTTTCATAGGCTGTCATGACCGGCATCAGATTGTAGAACTGGAAAATGAAGCCCACGTTCTGGGCACGCCAGCGCGCCAGATCCGATTCGCCCATGCCGGCGATATCGAGCCCGTTGATGCGCAGGACGCCGCTATCGGGCTTGTCGATGCCAGCGATCAGGTTGAGCAGGGTGCTTTTGCCCGAACCGGAAGGCCCCATCAGCGCGGCGAATTCGCCG
>Ga0187842_1000198_pt1 | contig 32897 bp, 26 predicted proteins | sample SpaLakP09_SKY_41_FD_134514 | JGI IMG/M metagenome (GOLD analysis project Ga0187842, IMG submission 134514) | Oligotrophic lake water microbial communities from Sparkling Lake, Wisconsin, USA - SP09_SKY_41 | ecosystem: Environmental > Aquatic > Freshwater > Lake | place: USA: Sparkling Lake... | reverse complement strand
GGTCGGCGCCGACCCGGTCCACATAGGCCCTCAGGATCGGTGACAGATAGGCGTCCGCCACCGTTGTGTCGCCGCGGCCGATCAGCTTGATCAGCGCTCCGATCTCATGACTGACCGAAATCTGTTCGAAGCCCACCTCGCGGGCGATGGTCGCCAGTCGCCGTTCGTGGTCGGTGAAACGCCAGCCGTGCACCAGGACGATCGCCACAGCCCGGAATCCGGCGGCGCGCGCCGCCATCAGGTTCGCCCGTGCCTGCGCCTCGTCCAGCGCGCGGTCGACCACTCCGTCCGCACGGACGCGCTCGTCGATCTCGACGATCCGGTCACAGAGCTGGTCGTTGAGCACGATGTGCCGGGCGAACAGGTCTGGACGGCTCTGCCAGCCGATGCGCAGGGCGTCACCGAACCCGCGGGTGATCGCCAGGACGACGGGCTCGCCCTTGCGCTCCAGCAGGGCGTTGGTGGCCACGGTGGTGCCCATGCGGACTTCGGCGACGAGGCCGGAGGGGAGGGGGCCGGTCGCGATCCCGAGAATCCGGCGCACGCCCTCTACCGCGGCATCGGCGTATTGCTCGGGATTGTCCGACAGCAGTTTGCGCGTCTGAAGAGACCCGTCCGGCGCGCGGGCGACGATGTCCGTGAAGGTGCCGCCCCGGTCGATCCAGAAGCGCCAGCCCGTCGGCATCCCGGTCTGCGCTGCGCTCATGAGGGGGCTCCGACTCGTTCCACGGGATCAGCTTATCGCAGACTTCGCGGCGTCTGTTCGGCTAGAGGTCTGTCGCAAGACCCCTCCGGTTGCTAGATCGACCGGACCACGCCAAGGACGCGCCATGACCGATACGATCGAACTGTCCCACTGGATCAACGGCGAGCGGGTCTCCGCGGACCGGCCCGGCGAGAGCTTCAATCCGTCGGACACGCGAGAGGTGGTTGCCCGAACGCCCGATGGCGGTGAGGCAGAGGTCAATGCCGCGGTGGCCGCGGCCAAGGAAGCCTTCACGGGCTGGTCTGAAGCGTCTCCGGAAGTTCGGTCTGATGTGCTCGATCGCGCAGGGACGCTGGTCATGGAGCGGCGCGAGGCGCTGGGCCGGCTGCTGTCGCGTGAGGAGGGCAAGACCCTCGCCGAGGGGATCGGCGAAACCGTCCGCGCCGGCCGGGTGCTGAAATATTTCGCGGGCGAGGCCCTGCGCGTTCACGGGCAGAACCTCGCCTCGGTCCGGCCCGGCGTGGAGATCCAGACCTATCGTCAGGCGGTCGGCGTCTATGGCCTGATCACGCCGTGGAATTTCCCGATCGCCATTCCGGCGTGGAAGGCGGCCCCGGCCCTGGCCTTTGGCAATACGGTTGTGATGAAGCCCGCGGGGCCGACGCCTGCGACGGCCGAGGCACTGGTTGCCATCCTGCATGAGGCGGGTCTGCCGAAGGGCGTGCTCAATCTGGTCATCGGACGTGGCCGGGTCGGGCAGGCGATTGTGGATCATCCGGACGTAGCGGGCCTCAGCTTCACCGGCTCGCAAGGCGTCGGTGCCGGCGTGGCTGCGGGAGCGGTGAAGCGTCAGGCGCGGGTCCAGCTGGAAATGGGCGGCAAGAATCCGCTGATCGTGCTGGACGACGCCGACCTCGATCGGGCGGTCCAGATCGCCCTCGACGGCTCCTTCTTCGCCACGGGCCAGCGCTGCACGGCCTCCAGCCGGCTGATCGTGCAGGAGGGCATTCATGACCGCTTCGTCGCCGCCCTCGCCGAACGGGTCGCGGCCCTGCGGGTCGGCGATGCGCTCGATCCCCAGACCCAGATGGGCCCGGCGGTGTCCGAGGACCAGATGGAAACCTCCTATCGCTACATCCAGGTGGCCCGCGGTGAGGGCGGCCGGGTGGTCACCGGGGGAGAGCGGCTGCAGATGGAGAAGCCGGGCTGGTACGTCCAGCCGACCCTGATCGCCGACACCGAGGCCGGCATGCGGATCAACAACGAGGAGGTCTTCGGCCCCGTCGCCTCGACCATCCGCGTCAAGGACTATGAGCAGGCGCTGGAGATCGCCAACGGCGTGGAATTCGGCCTCTCGGCCGGCATCGTGACCAGTTCGCTGAAACATGCCCGCGATTTCCAGCGGCGGGCGAAGGCGGGGATGACCATGGTCAATCTGCCCACCGCCGGCGTCGACTATCACGTCCCGTTCGGCGGCTCGAAATCCTCCAGCTACGGTGCCCGCGAGCAGGGCTTCGCGGCGGTGGAGTTCTTCACCCAGACCAAGACCAGCTATTCGGCGGGCTGAGGACCGACCGTCCGCGACCGGCCGTGATCGGAAGCGGCGCCTGCGGGCCCGGTGCAGCCAGGAGGCGGGGCCCCTGTACGCTGGCGCGCCGGGAGCCTTTCAGCGAGGGTTCATCGCCGGCACGGGCATTGTAGGCGGGCACGGGAGATCACGATGAGACCTACAAGTCGGCGGACGGTTCTGGCTTCCGCCCTCGCGCTCACAACCGTGCCCCAGGCCAGCCCCGGCGCATTGACGGTCGACGACTTTCATCAATCCCGAAGCGACGACGACCATGCGGCGGCTTTCAACCTCGCATTCGAAAGCGCCCGTCGGCAGCGGCGCAACCTCATCTGCCGACGCGGACAGACTTACCGGCTTCGCGGGCCCGTGAACATCAGACCGGATGCGACCGGCTGGACGCCGGAGTTGAACCTGAACGGCTCCGTTGTCGTGCTGCTGGCTGAAAATGCCGGGTTCCGCCGGCGCGGAATCAAGGATGGCGAGATCACCAACGTCAGCTCGGGCCGGATCTACAATGGGAGCATCGACGCCAACAACATCACCGGCGGCAACGGCGTGCGCTGCATCTTCGGCTCCAACTCGGGCGGCACTGATGATGCCGTGAGAATCTTCAACATGGCGGGGGGCTATGGGTGGCTCCGGCACTGTTATGTCGATGGAGGAGAGGCCGTCGGACGGCCGCGTTTCAGTGGGTCAGTCACCGGGAGCCGTGACCGCGGGGACGCGCTGAAATGGTACGGATGCGGAGACAGCACCGACGTCACGGTCGCCCTGGCGGGACAGCGGGTCAGCCCCGGCCAGAGTGTGGCCCTGGCGACGCCCGTGGCGGGCGAGCAGGACAGTACGGGATGTGCGCCGCTCGGGCAGACGGCGTACTGGGTGAACCGCCTGAACAGGATCGTTACGGTGCCGTCGGGCTCCGACGCCTCGATGCGCCGGCGGGCGGGTCTGGCCTTTGTCGGGACCGACAAGGTCGTCAACGGGGCCCGGATGGGCGCTGCCCAGGCCGAGTTCTTCCGATCGGGCGGGCGGGACACAGCGACGGGCGCGGTGCCGGCAGTCGGGGCCCTTTTTTCCGGGGTGAGAACGGCGGGCGGCTACTACGGGATTGTGGCCCTGGGACAGCGTGGGGTCGGCGTGGAAGACGCGGAGCTGTCCGATTGCGTGCGCGGGCTTGTCGGACAGTTTGGTGCAACAGGCCTGACCGCAGAACGGGTCACCCTGAGAGGCACCCGCTCGTCGGCGGTGTTGCTGGGATATGGTTCCGGTGGTGCCCGTCTCGCGCAGTTGAGGATCCATGCCGATGCCGGCTGGACAGGCGAAGCGCTGGTCAACATCACCCTGTCGTCAGGAAACACGACCCTGACTGACGTTCAGACCACCACGCCCGCGACGGTGCTGCACGGACAGCACCATGTGTATCTTGGTCCGGGGTGCAGTCATTCGACCCTCTCGGGACTTCGGTTGAGCGGAGACTGCATCAAGGCCTTTGTCGCGGTTGAAAGCGCCTGGGCTGTGGTCCCCACCGTTCCTGAGGCCCGCACGGCCGATGCGACCTACGCCGGGCTGACCGCGCTGGGACTTACAGACGTTGCGATTACAGACGTCACGATCACAGTCCCGGCCGAAACCGATTCGACAGCCACGGCCCTGGCGCTGATCGAAACGCGGGATTCGATCCATGGCGAGATCATGCTCTCGGACGTCCGCGTATCGAACTTCCGCGCCAACTCCGCCAAACATACTCGCGCGCTGCGGCTCGTCCCGGGGTCGGCGGATCGTCCGTAACGGGGTCTGAGATTGAACGGGAACGTCTGGCGTCTGGATCCGGCGACCGCTGAACTCGCCCGGCGACTCTCAACGACCTAGGTGGATCGCCAAGGCGTCGGACGGGGCTCCGTCAGGCCGGGGTCGGATCCGGCGACCTGTCGGGGGGCGAATGGCGGAGAGGGTGGGATTCGAACCCACGGTGCCCGCAAAGGCACGCCGCATTTCGAGTGCGGTACATTCGACCACTCTGCCACCTCTCCGCGGGGCCGTAGGACGCTTGGTCGAGCGAGCGGCTTCTCTAATGGGCGACGGCCTGCGCCGCAAGCGGCGTGACGAGAAATCGCGTCAGCGCTGTGCGGGCAGAGGCAGGCCGAGGGCCTCACCGGTGGTCAGGTCGCCGTCGATGACCCGGAACAGCTCGGCCGGACGCCCGCCGGTGGCAGCGGAGAGGCGGCCCGTGGGCTCGACCAGACCGGTGCGCTCGACGCCGCGGCGGAAATTCTGCTTGTGCAGCGACAGGCCGGTGACGGCCTCGGCGGCGATCTGGAGCTCGGACAGGGTGAAGGTGGCGGGCATGAGGTCAAACAGGACCGGCCGGTACTTCAACTTGCTGCGCAGGCGGCCGAGGCCGGTGGCGAGGATGCGGCGGTGGTCGGAGGCCATGGCGCGGCCGGGCGCGGTCCGGAGCGGTGACCGGTCCTGGTCGCGGGCGGCCTCGGCGGCCAGTCCGGCCTCGTAGAGCAGCTCATAGCGGTCCAGCACCCGGCCTTCGTTCCAGCGGTGGGCCGGCGTGGTGGCGAACAGGGTCTCGATGCGGGCCAGGCGGCGCGGATCACCGGCGGCCCAGGCCGTCAGGTCGTCGATCAGCGGGGCGAGGCAGGCGGGCGGGCCGTCGCGGCGGTCTTCCCACGGGAAGATGTCCAGCACGGGCGTCCAGCGGGCCTCGGCCTGGGCGGCGTCGGCGGTCAGGGCGAGGTAGCCGACCGAGACCTCGCGGCGGCGCTCGGGCCCCGGCGTGGCGCGAGGGCTGGCCCGGCCGAGGTCGCCAAAGGTGTAGAGCTGTTCGACGAAGCCGAGGCGGAAGCCGGTCTGGGCGGTGACGAAGTCGCGCAGCGCCCGTTCAAAGGTGCGGTCGCGGGCCGGGTCGAAGGGGCCGAAGGGCAGGGCGGCGTCGCCGTCCTCGGCCGGCGTGGTCAGGACGCACGCCTTGCGGTCACGCAGGGCGATGACAACCGCCGAGAGGCCGATGCGAACGCCCTGTTCAGCCGGCGAGCCCATCGCCTATTCCGTATGCCAGGCGTCGGCGGCGGGCATCAGGCCGACGGCCTCGGCCAGGACGCGGTAGCGTTCGAGGTAGCGCTGCTGGGCGACGGGCGCGGGCAGGGGGTCGATGATCAGGTCGTAGCCGGGGGGCGGCGAGCCGAACAGGCTCAGGCCCTCCTTCTTGCTGAAGCCCGCCAGTTGCGTGGCCTCGAAATAGGCGCAGGCGACGTCGGCCTTCTTGATCAGGGTCTTGATCTCGACCGGGTTCTTCGGCGGGAGACCGAAGCGGAGGTGGATGGCCCCTTCCAGTCGGGCCTCGAAGGCCTTGTAGTTGACGCCCAGCGCCGCCTTGAACGGCGAGATCATGTCACCGATGACGTATTCCGAGGCGTCGTGGAGCAGGGCGGCGAGTCGCCATTTCGGCTCCAGGCCCGGCCTGATGTGGGCGGCGATCTCCTCGACGACGCAGGAATGCTGGGCGACCGAGAAGGCGTGTTCGCCGATCGTCTGGCCGTTCCAGCGGGCGACGCGGGCCAGGCCGTGGGCGATGTCCTCGATCTCGATGTCGAAGGGCGAGGGGTCGAGCAGGTCGAGGCGGCGGCCGGACAGCATGCGCTGCCAGGCGCGGGGCTCTTTCGCGGAAGGGCGGGGCGTAACGGCCAAGGGTCTGTCCTGCTTGCTGGGCAGGGTTGGTGACGCATCAGGGCGGCGTGATCAAGGCCGGAGCCGGTTCCGCGCGGCGGTTATTCCCCGGCGTTGAGCGCGACGAGGTCCCTGGCGTCCTCGAAGGCGCGTTCGCGATTGCGGTCGCGTGAGCGGACGGTGGCGATCACCAGCGGCCCGCCGACGGGGCCGCGGGCCTCATAGCCGACCAGCCGCCAGCCCGATTCAGAGGCACGGTTGTCGGTCAGCATCCAGCTGGCGCGAGTGGCCTCGCCGGCGGCGGCGGCGCGGACTTCGGCGGCGTCATCCTGGGCATTGATGCTGACGTTATCGCCGTCGGGGCTGGAGCCCGTGACGCGGGCAGAGCCGTCGCTGTCGTCGGCGTTGATCTGGAAGCCGCCGATCCGGACGCTGGCCTTGTCGCCCCGCGTCTCGATACGCATGCCCGGCAGGCGGACGGTGGCGTCGTCGCCGTTCGCCTCGATATCGACGCCCGGGGCACGGACCGAGGCGCGGTCGCCGCCAGCGGCAGCCTGGTCCGCGGCCGCCTGGGCGGTGTCGGCAGCGCGTTGGGCCGTATCCGCGGCGGCCCCGGCCGCGTCAGCCTGGACGGCGGCGGCGTCGGCCCGGGCACGGGCCTCGGCGGCGTCGATCGCGGCCATGGCGCGGGGCAGGTCGGCGGAGAGGCGTTGTTCGAAGGTTTTCAGCACATCGGCGGGCGTCTTGCCGTCCAGCGCCACGAGCTGAAGGCTGACCTCGGCGCCCTTGGGGCCGACGTAGGTGCAGACCGTGCCGCCCGCGGAAGCGGACCCCTTGCGGGTCAGTGAGCCCATGGTCTGGGGGCATTGCAGCGTCTCGACGACCTTGAGCACGCCCTTTTCGTCATTGTTCTCACTGCGTGTCGAGGAGATGCGGACGCCGTCGCCGCAGGCGGCGAGCGCCGTCGCGGCGCAGAGGGTGGGGATCAGAAAGGGCCGGAGGGGCATCGACGTCGTGTCCTGGTACACATTCATCCTGCGCGCACCTGATTCATTTGCCAGTGAAATCGCGGTAAGGCGGGTGACGAAACCTGTTCGTTCGTGTGTTCGACCCGTTACGAGCCGGGGCGTGAGCCTTCCCGGCGGTGAAGGAAGGCGAGGCGTTCGAACAGGTGGACGTCCTGTTCGTTCTTCAACAGGGCGCCGTGCAGCGGCGGGATCAGTTTGTTGGGCGATTTCTCGCGCAGCGTCTCGGGATCCACATCGTCGACCAGCAACAACTTGAGCCAATCCAGCAGTTCCGAGGCGAGGGTTTCTTCTTCAGGCCAGGCGTGTCGCGGATTTCGTAGAAGGTCTTGAGCGCCTCGGAGACCAGCCGCGGCTTGATGCCCGGGAAGTGGACCTCGACGATGGCCTTCATCGTCTGGTCGTCGGGGAAGCGGATGTAGTGGAAGAAGCAGCGGCGCAGGAAGGCGTCGGGCAGTTCCTTCTCATTGTTCGAGGTGATGATGACGATGGGCCGGACTTCGGCGCGGATCGTCTCGTCCGTCTCCTGGACGTAGAACTCCATGCGATCGAGTTCCTGCAGCAGGTCGTTGGGGAATTCGATGTCGGCCTTGTCGATCTCGTCGATCAGCAGGACGGGGCGGTTGGGGGCGGTGAAGGCCTCCCACAGCTTGCCGGGCTTGAGGTAGTTGCGCACGTCGTGGACGCGTTCCTCGCCCAGCTGGCTGTCACGCAGGCGCGAGACGGCGTCGTACTCATAGAGGCCGTTGTGAGCCTTGGTCGTCGACTTGACGTGCCAGGTGATCAGCGGGGCGTTCATCGCCTTCGCGATCTCATAGGCCAGGACGGTCTTGCCGGTGCCGGGCTCGCCCTTGATCAGCAGGGGGCGCTCCAGGGCGACCGCCGCATTGACCGCGATCCTGAGGTCGTCGGTGGCGATATAGTTGGACGTGCCTTCGAAGCGGTCGGTCGTGCGGGGCATGGCGGTTCCGGATTGTGATCGGTTCCGGGTTAGCGAAGCCGGGCCGGGTTAACAACGATCATGTGGAGCGTCCCCGTCTCCTCCCTGTTCGCGAAGCGAATGGGGAGGAGGCCCGAGCGACTACCCCGCCCGCCGGATCAGCTCGTCGGCCAGGTCTGCCGTCAGATAGCCGTCGGCCAGCCTTCCGTTGGCGATCTGCCAGCGCCGCAGGGCGGCGCGGGTGTTGGCACCGACGACGCCGTCGATGCCCTGGGTGTCGAAGCCCAGGGCCGTCAGGGCCCGCTGGGCACCGATGCGCTGGTCGCGGGACAGGGGGGCGTCGTCCGGCCATGTGGCGACCAGACCGGGCCGGCCCGCGATGCCGTCGGCGGTCAGGCCGATGGCGAGGGCGTAGCTGACCGAGTTGTTGTAGCGGCGGATCACATAGTGGTTGGGCAGGGCCAGGAAGGCCGGGCCGCGGGCCCCCTGGGGCAGGAGGATGGCAGCCTCCTCGAGGGCTTCGGCGGCGTTGGGCGTGCCGCCGCGGGCGAGGCCGACGCCGCGTTGCGCCCAGTACCGCCACGGATGACGCGGGCCCTCGGCCTCGGCGTAGTCGAAGCCGGCGGGCAGGGTGACCTCATAGCCCCAGGTCTGGCCAGGCTTCCAGCCGGAGCGGGCCAGCAGATTGGCGGCCGAGGCGAGGGCGTCGGCGTCCGAGCCCCAGATGTCGACCTTGCCGTCGCCGGTCTGGTCGACGCCGAGGCGCAGATAGGCGTCCGGCATGAACTGGGTCTGGCCCATGGCCCCGGCCCAGCTGCCTTTCAGGCCCGCGCGTTCGCGGCGGCCGTCGACGACGATGTCGAGCGCGTTCTTGAGTTCGCCCTCGGCCCAGTCGCGGCGGCGGCCGTCGTAAGCGAGGGTGGCCAGCGAGCGAATGACGTCATAGTCGCCCTGGATGGCCCCGAAGGCGCTCTCATTGCCCCAGACCGAGACAAGGATTTCGGTCGGCACGCCGAATCGCTGGGTCACTTCCCACGGCACGCGGTCGGTGCGGGCCCGGCCCTGGGCGATGCGGGTGGCCGAGGCGGCGGACTGGACATAGGCCCCGGCGGGGCGGCTGAATTCGGGCTGGTTGCGGTCGAGGCGAATGACCGAGGGGTCCGGGGTCAGGCCGGCGAGCTCGCGCTCGTACTCTGCGCGGCGAGTGCCGCCGTGGCGGGCGAGGAAGCCCTCTTTCCAGCCGTCGAAGCCCGCCTGGTCGACCACGACAGGCGCGGGCGTCGCCGGGCTCGGCGCGGGGGCAGCGGGTACGGCGGGGCCGGGTGCGGGCGCGGTGGCGTCAGAGGTCGGAGTCACCGGCGGCGCCTCCGGCAACATCGGCGCGCAGGCGGCGACGGAGGCGATTAGGATGAGGCGAAGGCTGATACGCATGGCTCTGATCATAGGTCCCCGACGGCGTTCGCGTCATGACAAGTACGCGAGGGCGACAGGCGTTGCTGCAATACCGGAGCCAAAGCGGGTCGTCCTGATAGAGCAACGTGAGGGCCCGTAAAAGTTTTTCCGCAACCTACGGGTCTGTGAACGGTTCTGCCGGTCAGGGCGTTGCGCCCCGGGGCGACAAGATGGGCAAGGACCTGTGCAGGCTGGTCTATCGGAGCGAGTCCCGGATCGATCACAACGATGATGCAGGGCTTGACAGGATTTTCAGAACATCGCTGAAGAACAATCTGCGGGACCGGATTACCGGTGCGCTTGCGCTGCCGGACGGCAAATTCGTTCAGGTCGTCGAGGGCGCGAGGCGGGACGTCGAGGCGTTGATGGTGCGCGTCCGCGCCGATGATCGACATTTCAATGTCGCGGTTCTGGGGGACTGGCCGGTCACGGCCCGGCTGTTCGAGGGCTGGGCGATGGCGCGGCCCGATCCGGAGCCGTTGAGTAATCAAGCCTTCCGTATCGTCACCGAGGACGGCAGCGGCGTGCAGGTGACGGGGATTTTGCTGGGCATGACCCGGGCGCCGGCGACGGCCTGGCTGTAGGGCAGCGGAGCGCGGGCAGTCGCCCCGCGGGGGTGCCGCTGGCGGGCGGTTTCCCTGTTTTGCGTCGTTAACCCTCAATTTCATGGAATATTTGAGAGGTCGGGGCGCAAGAGGGGGCAGCTCTGAGACCCGATACCTGCGGCCTGGTGGCGGAGGGGCGACGCGACGGCGGTGCAACGCCGTAGACCCTCCGTTCAACTCGGAGGCCAGGCCTCCATCGGATCCATTAGCGCTAAAGCCCGCCGTGCGGCGGCCCCTGTGCAGTATGGCGCTCGCAACTTGCCGAACGGTGTTGTGCTGCCGCAATCCGCAGAATAGGCTTCCTGAGCAGCCAGGCAGGGCGGGAGGCATCAACGTGTCGGACAAACCTCCAATGCACCGGCGATCGTTTCTCCGCCGCATTCTCGGCGGGGCCACGGCGGTCGGCGCGCTTGGCGCGGTGACAGGCTATGCACACGCCGAACATACGCCCGTCTGTACGGATGGCGACACCGGCGGCTATGCCGACCCGGTCGGGCGCGGTCGCCGCTGCGGGACAACCACCTCGGGCTGCAGCGACAGCGACAGCGGAAACTATGGCGACCCGAGCGGGAACGGGCGTCGGTGCTCTACGATCGCACCCACCTCGGGCTGCAGCGATAGCGACAGCGGAAATTATGGCGACCCGAGCGGGAACGGGCGTCGGTGTGCGGTTCCGCCGCCGACGACATCGGGCTGCTCGGACAGCGATTCCGGGACCTATGCCGACACCGGAGGCAACGGCCGCCGTTGTGCCGTTGTGGCGCCCACGCCGGCACCGTGCACCGACAACGACAAGAGCGATCCCATCGGGGGCGGCCGACGGTGTGCGCCGGCTCCCCGGAACTGCAGTGACAGCGACACCGGCAGCTACGGTGACCCGCTTGGGCGTGGGCGTCGGTGCTAGGCGACGACTTGACGACACCGCGACTGTCCGGACTGGCCGACCCGCTTCACTGGCTGCTGGGAGCCCAGGGCGACCGCTTCCTGACGGATGCCTATGAGCGGAAGGCCATCGTCGCGCGCCACGGCGATCCGGATCGGTTCCGCGACCTGCTGTCGATCGCCGATATCGACCGCATTGTCGCCGAGCTGGATCTGAAGCGCGGCATGTTGATGCTGGCCGACTCGGCGCGGCGGCTGGAGGACAGCGCGTTTGTGTCGCCCTCCGGTGCCATCGACCGCGCCGCTGTCGCGCATCATTACCAGCTCGGCGCGACCATCATCCTGAATCAGCTGCAGGAGTCCGACGGCGATCTGGCAGCCCTCTGCCGCGCCCTCGAGAAGCTGTTCAGCTGTCACGTTCAAACCAACACCTATCTGACGCCGCCTTCGTCGCAGGGCTTCCGGACCCACTACGACAGTCACGACGTGTTCGTGATCCAGATCGAGGGTGAAAAGACCTGGACGTTGTATGACCGGCCTGTGGCAGCGCCCTACCGGGGGGAGCAGTTTGAAGCCGCCGCCGATCGACCTGTGGGGGAACCGGCAGAGGTCTTTGTCCTGAAAGCCGGCGACTGTGCCTATGTGCCCCGCGGTCTGTTGCACGATGCGGCCACGACCGGCGACCAGCCGTCCCTGCACATCACCTGCGGACTGATCGTGCGCACCTGGGCTGACCTCGTGCTGGAGGCGGTTTCCCAGGTTTGCGTGGAGGACCCCGAGTTTCGCCGCAGCCTTCCGTCCGATTTCGCGAGAGCCGACTTCGACCGCTCGGGCGTCGCCGCCCCGTTCCAGGCCCTGATGCAGCGGCTGGCCAAACAGGCGTCCCCGGACAGCGCGCTGGATCTGGCGATCCATGAGTTCATTGCGAGCCGGGAGCCTGATGTTTCCGGCTCGATCGTCAGCGCGCACGCCGGACTGGCGGCGGCCTATGCGGCCCGCCCGTCGATCTGGCGCATCGAGGAGGAAGAGGTCGATGGCGCGCCCATCTTCCGACTCATATCCTCGACCGTGAACCAGGCCTTTCCCGGCCTGTCGCGGGCGGAGCTGGAGCGTGTGATGTCCGGCGAACCGTTCGCGCCGTCGGTTCTTGAGGCCTCTGGCGGCGCGGCGCTGATCCGGCGGCTCGTCGCGGCCGGCATGATCGCTGCGTCCGCGCCATAGTACGGGCAGGGGAGGGCCCGGGAATCGGCTTGCCCGATACGGCCGGCCGGGCCAGTTCCCGGTGAGCCTGTCGATTGGCGGCCGAACGCCTGCCCATCTGGTTGACGAACCGGGGAAGCCTCTCTATACGCACCGCTCCGCCGCAGGTTCGTCCCGCGGCTTTTCTGTTTTGCTTTTGCCTCAGGACGACGACCATGAAGGTCCGTAGCTCGCTCAAGTCGCTCAAGACCCGCCACCGCGACTGCAAGGTCGTGCGCCGCAAGGGTGTTGTGTACGTGATCAACAAGACCGACCCGCGCTTCAAGGCGAAGCAGGGCTAAACACGGTCGTCCGCGCCACAGCGCGGCTCGAAAGTTTCAGGGCTGCGGACTTGTCCGCAGCCTTTTTCGCGTCTGGCCCCGACGGTCGTTGAGTCGCGCGGGGCGACGTGGTTAGCGTCCCTTTCAAATCCCCTTCGTTCTCCGACGGCCTCCCGCCGACCCGGAGAGCCGTGTTCCGGAGTTCTCCCTTGGCCGACGACGCTTCCTTCGATTCCTCGCCCGACGTCCTGACCTCGGCCGCCCAGGGCCGGCTGCGCACCGTGATCGAGCGGCTGGAGCGGCTCGAAGAGGACAAGGCCGCCGTCATGGCCGACATGAAGGAGGTCTTCCTTGAGGCCAAGGGGGAGGGCTATGACGTGAAAATCCTGCGCAAGGTCATCCGCATCCGCAAGCAGGACAAGGCCAAGCGGCAGGAGGAGGATGCGATCCTCGACCTGTACCTCTCGGCGCTCGGCGAGATCTGACACTGAAGAGAACCGGCTTCGGCGGGGGCAAGGGCGGCGCGAAGAAGCCGCCCGCCAGCCCGTTTGAAGCCGAACGCAAGGCGGCCCAGCGGGCGGCCCTGAACGCCCTCAGACGCGCCCGCCGCTCGGCAGAGAAGGCGGGCGTTTCGCTGTCCGAATGGGAGGGGGAGTTCCTCGACTCGGTGTCCGAGCGGGTGAAGACCCACGGCCGCGCCTTCGGAGACCCCGAACTGGGCGCGCCGGGTCAGGCGCTGTCCGCCATGCAGGGCCGCAAGCTCAAGGAGATCGCCGCCAAGGCGAAAGGCGAGGAGCCGAAGCGGCGGTGGGGCAAGAAGAGGGATGAGGGATGAGGGAACGTCCCTGCCTACTCATCCCTCATCCCTGTTCCCTCATCCCTAGAAGAGGATTTTCCGGAACGTCAGGCTGACCACGCGGCCCTGGGGGTCGAGGTAGTCGGGCTGGTAGTTCAGCGGGGTCGCGCCGGCGCTGGCGGTCACCTCGGGGCGGGTGTCGAACAGGTTCTGGACGCCGAAATTGACCCGCGAGCCCTTGAGCCAGGGGAATTTCGCCACCCATGAGGCCTGGGAGTTCAGGTCGATGAAGACGTTCAGATTGACCGTCGCCTGATCCGAGAAATTGAGGTCGGGGCCAAGGCCGCCGTCGACGCGGGTGCCCTCGCGCCAGTTGGCGTTGACGAAGGCACCCATGCCGTTGCGGAAGACACCGCCCTGGGCCTGGACTTCGTTGCGGGAACTGCCGCCGCGCGAACCGGTGGCGGCGCCGTCCAGCAGGTCGAGGATCGGCAGGCCGGTGGCGATGACGATCTCATCCTGGATCCGGTAGGTGTGGTAAATCGACAGGTTGAAGCGGCCCTGACCCGGCTGCATGCCGCCCATGCCACCGCGACCGCCGCCTCCGCCGCCCATGCGGAACTGACCGCCGCCGCCGCCGCCGGCACCGGGCGGAGGCCCGCCGCCTTCCGTACGGACCTCAACCCGCATCGGCATGCCGCCGCCCATGGGCGGGCGGGCGCTGCCGGGCGCGCCAGGCAGGGGGGCGGCTGCAGGCGTGGCTGCGCCGAAGGCCCGCGAATAGTTGAAGCCGCTGCGGATGTCCTGGCGCTCGAACCGTTCGAAATTCAGCGGACGGGCGTCGAAGGAGATCAGATTGCCGCCGACGTCGCGGGTGAAGCGGCCGGGCAGGGCGGCCTCGAGGTCCGGCGTCAGGGTCGGGAAGGCGGCGATGGCGTCCTCGGTGAGGCTCCGGGTCCAGGTCGAGCTGACACGGAAGTCGGTCTCGGACCAGGGCTTGAGGTTGAAGCCGGCCTTCCAGACCTGGCGATTGTCCGAGTTCAGACCGGCGTTGCCGCCATCGATACGGGTGACCAGCACCGTCTGGTTGGTGGCGAAGACGAACACCGGGACGTTGGGGGTGGAGATGGTCGGGTCGTTCAGTTGCGAGATCGACGGCGCACCGTGTTCGTCGGTGTAGCTGAGCTGGAACGACAGGGGCTCGATCGGCGACCAGTTCAGGCCGAAGCCGAGGGTGGTCAGGCCGCCGAAGTCCGACAGGTCCTCATAACCGACGTTGAAATTGGCCGACAGGTCGCCGATCGCGGGCAGAACCTCGCGGCGGCGGCTGGCGATGGGGATGCTGAAGCTGGCCTGGCTGTTGAGGCGGTCGCGCGACTGGGAGCGTTCGGTGGTCAGGCCGGAGCGGACGCTGGTGGAGTCCAGGGACCGGGTGTCGGCGCCGATGCGGAAGGTGGAGGAGATGCCGCCGGCCGGCAGATCGAACACGTCGCCGTTCAGCACCAGTTCTGTCGACAGCACCTCTGAGACCGAGTTGGCGGTGTCACTGGACAGGCGGACGAAGTCGTTGGCCGACAGCATGCCGTAGGGGTTGGCCGTCGGGTCATTGGCGTTCAGACGCGTCTGGAACGGGCCGGTGGTGTCGAAGCCCCGGCCGCTGAGGGTGTCGGTTTCGACGCGGTCATAGTTGCCGTTGAGGGTCCAGCGCCAGTCGTCGCCGAGGAAGCCGTCGACGACCACACCGATGCCGCCGGTCAGGCTGTCGGTCTCGCGGTTCAGGGGGAGGGCGTTCAGGACGCGGCTGACCGGGGTGGGCGAGAGCGAGGTCGAGAAGAGGCTTCCGACCGGCACCGTCAGGATGACGCCCGGCAGGCCGTTGAAGCTCAGGCTGGAGCGATCCTCGAGGCTGGCGCTGACGGTAGCCTGGGTGGTGTTGTTCAGGTCGCGCTTGTAGGTGCCGCGCAGGGTGGACCGCTCGCTCTGGCCCAGCAGGGTGCGGAAGGCGTCGACGTCGTCGAACTGTGTCGTGCCCGCGTCGCGCTGGATGTCGCGCTCGGATTCGTACAGCGGGCTGGAACGTTCGTACTCGGCGTCCACCGACCAGCGGATCGGGCCCGAGATGTTCAGGGCATTGCCCTCGATCTCGGTGGTAGTGCGACCGCCCTGGGTGGGCATGCGGCCGGCGACCTCGCCGGTGAGGGAGCGGAAATTGGCCTTGAGCACGAAGTTCACGACCCGCTGGTCAGCGGCGTAGCCGTATTCCAGCGCGACCTCCTCGGGGAGGATGTCCATCCGCTCGATGGCTTCTGGCGGCAGGCCCTGGATCTCGCGGAAGCCGGAGATGCGGCGGCCGTTCACCAGGAACACCGGCATGCCGTCGGCGCGACCGCGCGAGCTGCGGGTCAGGGGCTCCAGATAGGTCAGCAGTTCGGCGATGTTGGAGGCACCGTAGGCAGCGATCTGTTCGGCGCTCAGGGTGACGTCGGGCGGGATGTCGGAGTTGACGCTGCCCCGCGGGCGCACGCCGGTGGTGACCACGGTGTCCAGCTCAAAGGCGTCCGCAGCCGGGACGGCGGCCGGTGCCGGGGTCGCCGGCTGTTGCGGCGGCTGTTGCGGCGGGGGCGTCGGCGCAGTCTGGATCAGGCCGGCCATGAGGCCGGACAGGGCGGTGGTGACGAGCAGCATGCGAAAGGTCCCGGGGAGAAACTAGCCCTGCAACGTGCCCGCCCGACATTTCCGTCGCATTTCAGCGCGGAAACCGAAGGTTGAGATCGCGGCGATGATTCTCCCCTCATCGGGGTTGGATCGACCGCTGGCCAATGACTTTTTGGTCAGATCGCGGTGTTCTGCCGGGCGTTGCCCGAAATCCTCACCCGACTTCCTTGAGAATGCCTTCCAGTCCCTGTTCGCGGACCTTGCGGTACAGGGTCGAGCGGCCGATGCCGAGGCGGCGGGCGATCTCGGACATATGGCCGGCATAGACCTCGATGGCGTGCTGGATCAGGTCGCGCTCGATCTCCTCGAGGGTGCGCAGATGACCGCGCTCGTCGAGGATGCGGATCGGGGTTTCGGGCAGGGGCGGGAGCTCGATGGAGCTGGCACCGACGTCGGCACGCTCCGTCTCGCGACCGTCGCCACGATCCACCTCCCCCACGGGAGGGGAGGAGAGGCCCGAGATGGCCGGGAAGTCATGCGGCTGCAGGAAGGGCGCATCGGCCAGGACGATGGCGCGATAGACGGCGTTCTCGAGCTGGCGAACATTGCCGGGCCAGTCAAAGGCGCTGAGCAGGGCGAGGGTCTCGCCGGCGCAGCCTGCGACGCGCTTGCCCTCCTCGACATTGAAGCGGGCAATGAAGTGATCGATCAGGGCGGGGATGTCCTCGCGGCGCTCGCGCAGGGACGGGGCCTCGATCGGGAAGACGTTGAGGCGATAGAACAGGTCTTCGCGGAAGGCACCGGCGCGGACCTGCTGGGCCGGGTCGCGGTTGGTGGCCGAGACGATGCGGACGTCGACCTTGACCGAGCGTTTGGCACCGACGGGGTCGACCTCGCCCTCCTGGAGGGCGCGCAGCAGCTTGACCTGCATGTCCAGCGGCAGTTCGCCGATCTCGTCGAGGAACAGGGTGCCGCCGTTGGCCTCCTGGAATTTGCCGAGGTGTTTGTCGTGGGCGCCGGTGAAGGCTCCCTTCTCATGGCCGAACAGGATCGACTCGATCAGGTTGGCGGGCAGGGCCCCGCAATTGACGGCCACGAAGGGTTTGCCGGCGCGATCCGAGGCACCGTGCAGGGCGCGGGCGATGACTTCCTTGCCGACGCCGCTCTCGCCGGTGATCAGGACCGGGATGGAGGATTTGGCGGCACGGGCACCCAGCGACTTGACCATCCGCATGGGCGGGCTCTGGCCGACCAGATCGTCGAAGGAGGTGCGGCCGGAGACGTGCTTCTTGAGCCGGCCCACCTCGGCCGTCAGGCGGGTCAGCTGCAGGGCGTTGGAGACGCCGACCAGCAGGCGTTCGGCGGAGACGGGTTTGACGAAGAAGTCCTGGGCCCCGGCCTGCATGGCCTTGACCACCGCATCGACGCCGCCCGAGGCGGTCAGGACGATGACGGGGGTCGTGACGCCGGCGGTGCGGATCTCGGCCAGCGCCTCCATGCCGCTCATGCCCGGCATGACCATGTCGAGCAGGACCACGTCAGCCCCGCCGCCCTTGGTCAGGCGGTCGATGGCTTCGCCGCCGGACTCGGCGTGGACGACGGCATAGCCCTCACGCTCCAGCACGGCCTGCGCGAGGCGGCGCTGGGTGGGATCGTCGTCGACCACAAGTACGGTCTTCGCCATGGGTTCGGCCCCTTCAACATCACGGTTTCGGCCGGTCCTCGTTGAAGCGGGACTGGCTCATTCCGGGACGTTTTAGCCGTCACAAGGTGAAGATCGGGTTGGGGGGCAGGGTGAGTGGGGGGTTAACGGCGGGACTTGGGGAATAGGGATGAGGGATGAGGGATGAGGGATCAGGTCCGGGATCAGACCCTGGGGGGCGGGTTGGGAACGGGGGCGCCGTTGCCGGCCGCGCTGTTCCCTCATCCCTCATCCCTCATCCCTTGCGCTCAGCCGCCCGCGAAACTTTGCCGGGCCTGCATCATGGCGGTGATCAGGGACTGCTCGGCTTCCGAGAGATAAGGATTCCAGACGTCGAAGATCAGGATGACCCGCATCGCGTCGGCGTCGTTCCAGGCCTCGTGGTCGATGGTGTCGTCGAAGACCCAGGCCTCGCCCATCTTCCAGTCGCGCACCGTGTTGCCGACGCGGAAGCGGGCCGGCCCCGGCAGGATCAGGGGCAGGTGGGTCAGCAGACGGACGTTCGACGAGCCCGTGTGGGCCGGGATGTGGGTGTGGGGCTGGAGCGCCGAGAAGACAGCGGTGGGGGCGAAGCCGTCCTGGCGGCACATGGGCAGGGATTCGAGCAGAGCGGCGGTCTGCGGGCAGCGCTCGCACACGGCGTCCTGCCGGGCACCGTCCTTCCACAGCCAGAGCGAGCTCCATTTGCGGGAGTGGTTCAGCTCGCCCCACTGATTGACCGGAGCCCCCTTGGGATAGGCGATATAGGGGGCGAAATCGTCCATGCCGCCGGCCAGCAGGGCCTCCAGCTCGGCCGTGATGATGGGGGTGGCGGCCTCCAGCGTCTCAAGCCAGGGGAACTGCGCGCGGTCGTAGAAGGGGATTGCGGGCAGGCGGGGGTAGTCCAGCAGGAGTGGCTCCTGCTTCGGCGCGGTCTTCAGGCCGGCGTAGATCTCCAGCCCCTCATCGAAGCGGTCGAGCGTGGCGGCGTCGACCTGGCCGCGGAGGGCGGCGACGCCGACGCGCAAATGGTCACGCAGGGCCTCGGCATGGCGGCGGACGACGCCGGCGGCATGATCGATCTGGGCCTGGATGACCGGCGGGCAGCGCTCGCGCGGCGGGGAGATCTTCAGCGCGTTGCGATAGACGTCGGCGGCGGACCGACCCTGGCCGACCTGCTCAAGCATGGACGCCTTGCCCAGCAGGGCGGCGAAATCATAGGGCTGCATCGCCAGGGCGTCGTCGAGCACCGTCAGCGCGCCGTGGAAATCGCCGAGCAGCCGCAGGGCCAGCGCCCGGTTGAGCGTTCCATCGTGGGTCGCGCCCATGGCGTCGGCCTGATCGATCAGGCCGAGGGCGGATTGCGGATCGCGGCGCGCGAGGGCCTCGGCGGCCCGGCGCAGCAGATCATCCTGAGCGCTTCCGCCCGACTGGTTCACGTGGGGTCCCCCGATCCCGTTTTATGAACTCAGTGTAATGTTGTTCCGGTCGTCCCGGTCAAGAGGAAGTCGCGCCTCCATGTCTCTCAGGGCACCGGTTTGGCCGGGATCGAAACGGCGGTTCGGCTGCCGCAGCCGAGGCGGTGGTCCGGCGTGAACCGGGCGGGCTGCTCGCCTTCCTCCAACACGAGGTCCGGCCAGGCCGGACGCACGGCGCGCAGGCGGCCCGTGCGCAGGGCCTCCCGCGGGTCGGACCGGGTCTCGCCCCGGCAGGTCTGGTCGAAGCGGCCGAGGCGCGTCCACCGGCCGGCGGCGAGGGCGTAGACCGCAATGTCATCGTGGCCGACGATCAGCAGTTCCGCCGCGCCGTCTCCATCCAGGTCCCTGCGCGTCGCCAGACAGAGATTGGCGTACTGGCAATGGTCGAGGTCGCCCTCGCCGTTGGCCGAGGCGACGAAGCCTTCGGGGAGGGGCTCAGCGCCGACGGGCCACATTTCTATGGAGAAGGCCCGGGCGGCCTCCTCCGGGCTGATGAGGTCCGCTGAACGACTGTCGGCTGTCTGCGCGGCCCTGGCCCGGGTGGCGGTGTCCGCGTTGCTCGACCGGGTCAGCCGCTCCAGCGCCGCCTCTCCGGCCTTGCCGCTTTCGAAGCGGAGGAAGTGGTAGTCGAATTCGTCGGGCGTGACCGCGCCGCGCTCCAGGCGGGCGACCTGGTCCATGACCGAAAGGCGGGACGGGTCCACGAGCGGGCTGAAGAGCAGGAGGATGACGGCCACGGCGAGGGCCGCCGTCCAGATGGTGGTGGGCTCCAGCGGGCGCATCCAGTCGCCCTTGCGCCAGAAGGGGCTGAGGGCCGCCCAGCCGTAGCCGGCGGCAAAGGCGGCTCCGACGAGGGCGCAGGCTCCGGCGATGATGCGGTCCGGCGTCAGGCCATGCTGGCCGATGCGCAGCGCCAGACCCCAGACGGCGATGAAGACGAGCGGTGTGATCAGGACGGCGGCGAGGCGCACGGCGACCCGCAGCACGGCGGGCGGGCGGTTGTCGGGGCGGCCGTCCTGATAGGTGGCAATGATGAGGAGGATCAGGGCCGCTGCGGCGGCGAGGACCAGGGCGGTGGCGCTGCCGGTCTCCCACAGGCCGTCGAGCCCGGTGAAGGGCAGGGCGGCCACGAAGCCGGCGGCGAGCACGGTCATGACCAGCAGCAGCCAGGACAGGAGCATCAGGCCGACCGTGCGGACACCCCGGATGAGGCCGTCGCGAACGTCTGTCAGGTGCACGGCGGTGGCGAAGACCAGGAAGGTGATGGGAATGGCGAACCAGTCCTTGCGGAGCAGGTCCTCGAGGAAGTTGAGACCGATGACCTTGAACAGGGCCGCGCCGAGCGTGAGCAAAATCCAGAAGGCACCGGTGAAGCCGATGGACAGGGCCAGCTGTACGACCGCCTTCGAGGTGACGTCGAACAGCGTCGGGAAGTTGGGGATGCGGCGTTGCTCGAGATCAGCGGCCGCCACCAGATGGTGGTTGATGAACAGGGCTGCGGCCGAGAACAGGACAACGGGGGCGGACAGGAAGGGCGAGCCGCGCAGGGTGTCGGCGCTCTGGCGGGCGATGTCGTGCAGGCCGAGCAGGGCGAGGGCGACGCCCGCCACGACGGTCCAGATCGCCAGGGTCACGGGGCGCAGGCGGCCGACCCCGGCCAGCAGCACCAGGGGCAGGAAGGCGACGATCAGCAGCAGGGGGCCGAACAGCAGGGGCTCGGTCGCGGGCCAGATCTTCAGATCGTTGTCGGCGCTGCGGTGCAGCCAGAACAGGCCGAGGCCCTGCAGCAGGCCGATGCCCAGCCGGATCGGGCCCAGCAGGGGGGACGCGGTGCCGCGGAGGCTGTCGCGGCCGGTGGCTTCGGTGGTCTCGGTCATGATCGCTGTCCCTCGATGCGCGGATGTGAGCCCTTTTCGACCCGCCTGCATAGTGTCCGCTTGAGTTCTGCGCGGTTGCGTGTATAGAGCGCGCCTCTTCCGCCGCAGCTTCGGCCGCGGCGGTCCTGTCCGAGAACTTCGGGGTCCGGGGGCCACCCAGACCGTAAATGCCAGAGAGCCCTCTGGTGCCGTGGGGAGATGGGGATGCAGACGACGCCAGACGTTCCGGTATCCGGGCGTCGGGGTTCGAGCTTCCTTCGGACATTACGACCGGCCTGAACGCCTCGCAGCGATGCGCGGCGCACTGGCCAATCCGTCGTCGGGAATAAGCCCGGCGGCGAATACAGACTGGAGACCGCAATGGACCGCGCACAAAAAGCCGAGTCGATCGAAACGCTGAAGGGCGTTTTCGCCGACGCGGGCGCCGTGGTCGTGACCCACAACCTGGGTCTGACCGTTGCGGATATGGAAGACCTGCGTGGACGCCTGCGTACTGCCGGCGGCACGTTCAAGGTGGTCAAGAACCGCCTGGCGCTCAAGGCGCTCGACGCCGCTGAAGGCAGCGAATACCACGGCCTCTTCAAGGGTCCCGTGGGCATCGCATACGCCGACGACGCGGTGACGGCCGCCAAGATCACCGCTGAATACGCCAAGGCCAACGACAAGTTCGTCGTTCTGGGCGGCTTCATGGGTGAGAAGATTCTGGATGCAGCGGGCGTGGGCGTTCTGTCCAAACTGCCTTCGCTGGACCAGATCCGCGCCTCGCTGCTCGGCCTGCTCAACGCTCCCGCGACCAAGGTCGCCGGCGTCGTGCAAGCCCCGGCGTCCCAACTGGCCCGCGTTTTCAGCGCCTATGCCGCCAAGGACGCCGCGTAAGCGGACCTGCCTCTTTCATCTCTGCAAACTCTCTACTGAAACCCAATCCTCCGAAGGAAACACACCATGGCCGATCTCGCCAAAATCGTTGAAGACCTGTCGAAACTGACCGTTCTGGAAGCCGCCGAACTGTCCAAGCTGCTGGAAGAAAAGTGGGGCGTCAGCGCCGCTGCTCCGGTCGCCATGGCCATGCCCGCCGGCGGCGGTGCCGCTCCGGCCGAAGCTGCTGAAGAGCAGACCGAGTTCACCGTCGTCCTGCTGGACGGTGGCGACAAGAAGATCAACGTCATCAAGGAAGTCCGCGGCGTCCGTTCGGACCTGGGCCTGAAGGAAGCCAAGGACCTCGTCGAAGGCGCTCCGCAGAACGTCGTCGAGAACGTCTCCAAGCAAGCCGCCGACGAAGTCGCCAAGAAGCTGACGGAAGCCGGCGCCAAGGTGCAGGTCAAGTAAGACCGAGCCTCATGGCTTGAGGACGCTACCTGCGTCCCGATATCGCGGGCCCGATGGGAAACCATCGGGCCCGTTTTCGTTTGGTCTGGCATGCGCGGGACCGACCCGCGCCGACGTCTCCCCGAACGAAGGACCTCCCGCATGAACATCCTGATGGTGCTGACCTCACACGACCAGCTCGGCGACACCGGCAAGAAGACCGGCTTCTGGCTGGAGGAGTTCGCCGCGCCGTACTACGCGCTGAAGGATGCGGGGGCGGACATCGTCGTGGCCTCGCCCCGGGGCGGTCAGCCGCCGCTGGATCCCAAGAGTGACGAAGCCGACGCGCAGAGCGAGGACACCGCACGCTTCAAGGCGGACGAGGCCGCACAGAAGGTCCTGGCCAATACGGTGAAACTGGACAGCGTCAGCGCGGCCGATTTCGACGCGGTCTTCTATCCGGGCGGTCACGGGCCGTTGTGGGATCTCGCGGAAGACCCGACCTCCGGCCGCCTGATCGAGGCCTTTGCACGGGCCGACAAGCCCGTGGCCGCGGTCTGTCACGCACCGGGGGTGCTGAAGTCGGTCAAGGGCACCGACGGCGCGCCGCTGGTGAAGGGCCGCAAGGTCGCCGGCTTCACCAACAGCGAGGAAGAGGCCGTCGGCCTGACCGAAATCGTGCCCTTCCTTGTTGAGGACATGCTGAAGGCCAATGGCGGCGACTATTCCAAGGGCGCGGACTGGGGCTCATATGTGGTGACCGACGGCAAGCTGGTCACCGGCCAGAACCCGGCCTCGTCACGCGAGGCGGCGGAAGTGCTTCTGAAACTGCTCTAGCCGGCAGGGGCCGGGCCTTGGGGCCCGGCCCTCACATCGTCAGCGCCGTCGCGGGGCGAAGATGTCGGCGAGGCGGTCGCGGGTGCCCTCGATGCGGACCAGACGCGGGTAGCGCAGGCCGTCGTGATAGGCGAACGACAGGGTGCGGAACTCGTCGCCGCGCTTGACCACGAGGACGATGGGATCCGCGCCGCCCTTCGCCGCCGTGACGGCGTCGCGCAGGACTTCGGCGGAGGCGACCCGGTCGCCGACGGCGATCAACTCCCAGCCGGCACCCAGTCCCTGTTCGAAGGCCGGACCGCCCCAGACAACGCCGCCGATGCGGTTGCCGGCGCCGAGGCTGAAGCCGAGCGAATACTGGAAGTCGGTCGCCCAGCCGCCGTTCATCCGCTTTTCGAGCGGGGTCAGTTCATCGACATAGGTCAGCCGCCAGCCGGCGCGTTCGATCCCGGCCAGAGGGGCGTCGGCGTCGGGGCCGACGGCGTCGAGGCGGGTACGCAGGAAGGTTGCCCAGTCATGGGGGTGGACCGCATTCAGGTGCGAGACCACATCCTCGAACGTATAGGGCCGGGCCTCCCAGACGCCGTCCTCGACGCCGTAGAAGGCCCTGGCGAAGTCATCGAGCGACTTGCGCTCGTTGGTGGCCTCGCGGATCAGGGTGTCGGCGTCGAGCCAGATCAGCAGGGCTTCGCGATAGCAGTCGCCGGTGCCGCGCATCCATGATGACCACGGATTGGTGGTGCGGTAGCCGAGCAGGTTGTGGTTGGTGGTGTCCTGCAGGGCGCGCCACTGGCGGCCGGGCTGCTGGTCATAGAAGCCGGCCACCTCGGCGAGGTTGACGATGGCCTCCTCGACCGTGCCGAGACCCGAGCGGGGGGTCAGGACATCGCCCCAGTATTCGGTCTGGCCCTCATAGACCCACATCAGGGTGTTCTGCGTGGGGACGTTGAAGTTCGGGACGTATTCGTCTGACGGGCGACGGAATTTTCCGTTCCAGCTGTGGACGTATTCGTGCGGCAGCAGGCCCCGCGCGCCATAGGCGGGATTGGCGGTGGAGAAGTAGTTGGGAGCCGCCGTGTTCTCGGACGAGCGGTGATGCTCCAGGCCGATGCCGCCCATCTTCGAGGTCAGGCCGAGCAGGAATTCATAGCGGTCATAATGGCGGGCACCGAACAGGCGGTCGGCCTGGTCGACGAGGGATTCGTATTTCGCGATCCACTCCGGGGTGATGTTCACCGAGGCTGCGGTGTCGCCGACGAGGTTCAGGTGCACGGGCGAGCGGCCGCCCGGATCGATGTCGACGCGGCGGTAGTGTTTGCCGGCGAACATCGGGCTGTCGGCCAGATGCTCGAGCGAGATGGGGGCGAAGGTCGCGACGTCGCCCTCGCGGGAGACGGTGTCCAGCGCCACGCCGTAGTTCCAGCCGGTCGGCAGGACGACCGAGGGGGCGAAGGTGATGCGGCTGTGGTTGTAGCCCGCCGGATAGAGCAGGGCCTTCTCCCACTGGAGGTTGACCATCTCGGGCGTCATGACCACGCGCCAGACGGCGTTGTCGGGCTGGGTCAGCCATTCGAAGGCGACCTCGATCGAGGTCACGCCCGCGGGGATGTCGAGGTGGAAGGCGTGGGGATCGACGGTGTCGCGCACCCATTCGATGCGCTGGCCGTTGCCGGTGACCGTGACGCCGGAGACCAGCTGGATCGGGCCGGTGTCGGCGTGGTTGCCGGGGATGAATTTCGGATACTGCAGGACCAGATGCCCGGCGCTGACCGGGATGGTCTGGCGGGTGCGGATGACCTTGTGATCGAGGTCGGTCAGGTCGACGCGGATGCCGATGACGCCGGGATAGTCGCGGTCCTGGGGCGCCGGGATCGGCGGCAGGGCGTGCGGCAGGCTGGTCGGGGCGGGCAGGGGCGTCGCGGCTTGGGAGGCCGGAACCTGGGCCAGGGCCGGCAGGGCGGCCGAGGTCAGGAGCAGGGCGAGGGCGGCGGTGCGGATCATCTTCGTGTCCCTCACGATCAACGGCGGCGGGGGGCGAGAATGTCGCCGAGACGGTCAGGGGTGCCCTCGATACGTTCGAGGCGCGGGTAGCGCAGACCACCGTGGTAGTCGAAGCGGATGGTGCGGAAGCGTTCGCCCCGCTTCAGCATCATCTCGATCGGCGTGGTGTTGCCGGCGGAGGCGGTAATGGCTTCGGCGATGGCCGTTGCGCTGGCGGCGCGGCCGTTGACGGCAACGACTTCCCAGCCCGAGGTCAGACCGGCCTCGAAGGCGGGTGATCCCCAGCGGACGGCGGTGACGCGGTTGGCGTTGTTCAGGCTGAGGCCGAGCGAATAGGCGAAATCGACCCGTTCGAGCTCGGTATTGAGCGCGCGGGAATAGGCGTTGGGCGTGGTGCTCCAGACGAGGCGATAGCCGCCGCGCTCGATGCCGGCGAGCGGCGTCTGCGCGTCCGGACCGACGGCGTCGAGGCGCGCGCGCAGGAAGGCGGCCCAGTCATTGGCCTGCACCCCGTTCAGCGTCGAGGTCACGTCGCTGAAGGTATAGGGGGCCGGATCCCAATTGCCGTCCTGGACCCCGAAGAAGGCCTTGGCGAAATCGTCCAGCGAGCGGCGGCCGTTGGACTGTTCCCGGATCAGGGTGTCGGCGTCGAGCCAGATCATGGCCCCTTCGCGATAGTAGTCCTCGCTGCGCTGGAAGCTGCTCCAGGGCTGGGGCTGACGCCGGGCGATGATCGGATCGTTGGTGGTGTCCTGCATGGCGCGCCAGGCGCGGCCCGGATTGTCTTCGGCATAGCTGGCGGCGGTGTTGGCGAGGACGTCCAGCGCCTGCTGTTTCGACATCAGGCCCGCGCGGGCGGTCAGGATGAGGCCGTAATACTGGGTCTGGCCCTCATAGACCCAGAGCAGGGAGTTCTGCAGCGGCTCGTTCAGGGTCGGCGTCAGCTGGTCGGCCGGACGCCGCCATTTGCCGTTCCAGGAGTGATTGTATTCGTGGCCCAGCAGGTCGCGGTCGGCGAGGGTCGAGGCGGGGGCGGTGAAATAGTCGGTGTCGACGCTGTTCTCGGACGAGCGGTGATGCTCCAGCCCGATGCCGCCGAGGCGGTCGCTGACGGCGACGAGGAAGTCGTAGTGGTTGAAGTGCCGCGCGCCGTACAGGCGGTCGGCCTGGCGGACCAGTTCGCGGTGGCGTTCGATGTGTTCGTCGGTGGCGGCCAGCATGTCGGCGTCGTCGGCGACGATGTTCAGTCGCACGGGCGACCGCCCGCCCGGATCGAGGTCGATCTGGCGATAGTGGGCACCGGCGAAGACCGGGCTGTCGGCCAGATGCTCGAGGGTGATCGGGGCGAAGACCGCGACACCGTTCTGGAACGAGGTGGTGTCCAGCGCCGCGCCGTACTGCCAGCCGGCGGGCAGGCGCAGGGTCGGCTGGACCGTGATCTGGCGGGAGTAGTAGCCGGCCGGATAGAGGATGGCCTTTTCCCACTGGATGTTGAGCATCTCATCGGTGATGACGACCCGCCCCTGGGCACCGTCGATGGGGGTCAGCCATTTGAAGGCGACCTCGACCGAGGTCGCGCCGGCCGGGACCTCGACCTGGAAGGCGTTGGTGTTGGCGGTATTGCGGACCCAGCGCAGCGGCTGGCCATTGGCGGTGATCTGCAGGTCGGCGATGTCGTCGACCGGGCCGACCGGGCCGTGATTGCCGGGGATCCACTGCGGATAGAGCAGGACCAGCGGGCCGGGTCCGGCGACAGGGATGGTCTGGCGCACCGAGACGATCCGTCGGTCGATGTCGGTTGCGTCCATGTCCAGGGTGATGACGCCGGCGTAGGCCACATCGCGCGGTGCCGGGATCGGGGCAAGGGCCCGATCGAGGGCAGGCGTCCCGACCTGTGCGAGGGAGGGCGCGGCACCGAACAGGAGGGCGGCGGCGCAGGCGGTCAGGAACAGACGCTTCATCGATCACTTCCGGCTGGGACGGGCAGGGGGCGCAGATCACGCCGCGCGCAGGCGGGGGTCAACCCGGCGGAGGGCCCCCGGGATAAAATCGCTGTCATCCTGGCGGTTCCGCCGGTCAGGATGCGGGAACGGACGCCGGTTTCACTTCCAGCAGTTCCACCGTGAACAGCAGGGTGGAGTTGGGCGGCAGTTCGCCGCCGCCGACCCAGCGCTCGCCGTAGCCGAGGGCGGCGGGGATGACGAATTCGAACTTTTCGCCCTCGCGCATCAGGGCCACGCCCTCGGTCCAGCCGCGGATGACGCGGTTGAGCGGAAACTCTGCCGGTTCATTGCGGCTGTAGGAACTGTCGAACTCGCGGCCGTCGACGAAGGTGCCGCGGTAGTGGACCTTGACCGTATCCGTCGCGACCGGCTGGCGGCCGTTCGGCTGGGTGCGGCCGACGCGGCGGTACTGCAGGCCCGATTCGGTGGTGGTCCAGCCGCGCCGGGCCCCGTTGACGACCAGATATTGCGCATTGCCGGCGGTCCAGCCTTCCAGCGTGCCGACGCCGGGCGTGGCAGCGGGTGCCGGGGCCTGGGCGGTGGCGCAGGCGGCGAGGGACAGGGCGGCGGCGGCGATGAGGAGGGTGCGGGTCATGGGGCGACGCTAGCAGCACGGCGACGCTTGAGGAACAGGGTCTCTGCCGGCGACGGACCCAGCGCGAGGGCGGCGTCATATTCTGCGACAGCGGCTTCGTTTCGACCCAGCCGGGCGAGCAGATCGGCACGGGCGGCGCGCCAGGGCAGCCAGTCCGCGGCCGGGGCCCGTTCCAGGGCGGGCAGGGCGGCGGCCGGCCCCTCGACCTCGGCAAGGGCTACGGCACGGTTGGTGCGGACCACCGGGTCGTCGCGGAGGCTGAGCAGGGCGTCGTAGAGCCCCAGTATCCCCCGCCACGGCGTGATCCCGGAGTCGCGCCGGCTGGCATGGGCGGCGTGGATGGCGGCCTGGAGGGCGCGGGGCCCGGGAGGGCGACGCGATCGGCGGGACAGGTCGACGGAGGCAGCCAGGGAGGCCAGGCCCTGGGCGATCAGGGCCGCATCCCAGTCGCGAACGTCCTGCTCCGACAGAGGGGTCATGGCCCCATCGCTCCCGAGGCGGGCGGGGCGGCGCGCCTCGGTCAGGCGGACCGTTGCGGCCAGGGCCTGGACCTCCGCGTCGTCGGGGGCCAGTCGGGCGAGGAGGGCAGTGAGGGTCAAAATCTCATGGGCGAACCCGGCGCGGGGACCGGCGAGGGCCGCGTCTGCATGGGCCTGGGCGTAGGCGACCTCCAGGGTCGACAGGACGGCGTCGATGCGCTCGGGCCAGCGGTCCGGTGCCGGGACCTCGAACGGCACGCCCGCCCCGGCGATCTTGCGTTTGGCGCGCACCAACCTCTGGGCCAGAGTCGGCTCGGGCAGCAGGAAGGCGTGGGCGATCTCGGCGGTGGTCAGGCCGCAGACGGTGCGCAGGGTGAGGGCGGCGCGCACGTCCGGGGCTACAGCCGGATGGCAGCAGACGAAGATCAGCCGCAGCCGCTCGTCGGGAATGGGATCGTCGAGGGACATGGCATGGTCCTCGGGTGTCGGCGCGGGCACCGGATCTTCCGGGCGGTGTGCGGCGGCGGTGGCCCGGCGACGCAGGCGGTCGAGGCCCCGGCGGCGAGCGACGGCATAGAGCCAGGCGGCAGGGTCGGCTGGCGGGTCAAGGGTCCACAGCTCCGCCGCCCGGGTGCAGGCGTCGGCGAAGGCTTCCTCGGCCAGGTCCAGGTCGCGAAAGGCGGCGGCCAGGGCGGAGAGCACCCGGCCGCCGGACTCGCGAAAGACCCGGTCGAGCGCCTGGCTCACGCCGCGTCGGGCATGCCGAGGCAGGGGCGAATCTCGATCGAACCGGTGCCGGCGACCGGAAGTTTTTTCGCCCAGGCGATGGCACCGTCGAGATCGTCCGCCTCGACCAGATAGAATCCACCGAGTTGCTCGCGGGTTTCGGCGAAGGGGCCGTCGTGGACGGTACGGCCGTCAGCCGACACACGAACCGTGGTGGCGGTTTCGGCGCTCTTCAGCCCGGCACCGCCGCGCATGGCCCCGGACTGCGCCAATTCACCGCCGAAGGCGTTATGGGCGTTCAGGATGTCCTGCCAGGCCTGGCCGGCCTCGCCGTCGGCATAGGCCTCAGCGGGCTCATAGATCAGAAGGGCGTATTGCATCTTTGTGGCTTCCCCATCGCCGGATCGGACCATCCGATCATGCGCGACAATGGGGAGACGCGCGAGAGGGGCGGGATTCGACAGCCGGCAGAAGATTTTGTCCGGCGTCTTTATTTCGCCGTCAAAGCGAGTATATGACCCGGTTCCGCTAACTCAGTATGAGACACGCGCGAAAGCGCCGAGGCCCGGTTTGTCGCCCTCCGACCGGTGCGAAGGCGCGCTCCTTCCCAGGGAGCCCTGCAATTTCAGACGTCCTGGTGCCGCAAGGCCCGAGGGTGGACGTCGAAACCGATGGTCACGGGTCGCCCGAGAGGCGGAGCCGTGGCTGCTGCATTGATCGCCGCCTGCCCGGGCGGCGTATTGGGAATACAGAATGGCCAAGTCCAAAGCCGAAGTCGCCGTCGCCAACGGCCAGTTCGCACACGCCACGACCTTCACCGGCAAGAAGCGCATCCGTCACTCGTTCGGCCGCATCCCGGAAGCCGTGCAGATGCCGAACCTGATCGAGGTGCAACGCGCCTCCTATGAGCAGTTCCTGCAGCGCGAAGTGCGCAGCGGTCCGCGCAAGGATCAGGGCATCGAGGCGGTCTTCAAGTCGGTCTTCCCGATCAAGGACTTCAACGAACGCGCCATCCTGGAATACGTCTCCTACGAGTTCGAGGACCCGAAGTACGACGTCGAGGAATGCATCCAGCGCGACATGACCTATGCCGCGCCGCTGAAGGTCAAGCTGCGCCTGATCGTGTTCGAGGCGGATGAGGAGACCGGCGCGCGCTCGGTCAAGGACATCAAGGAGCAGGACGTCTACATGGGCGACATCCCGCTCATGACCGTCAAGGGCACCTTCGTCGTCAACGGCACCGAGCGGGTCATCGTCTCGCAGATGCACCGTTCGCCGGGCGTCTTCTTCGACCACGACAAGGGCAAGACGCACAGCTCGGGCAAGCTGCTGTTCGCCGCCCGCGTGATCCCGTACCGCGGTTCGTGGCTCGACTTCGAGTTCGACGCCAAGGACATCGTCTACGTCCGCATCGACCGTCGCCGGAAACTGCCAGCCTCGACCTTCCTCATGGGTCTGGGCATGGACGGCGAGGAGATCCTCAAGACCTTCTACGAGACCGTGCCCTACGAGAAGCGCGGCGAAGGCTGGGTCACCCCGTACAAGGCCGAGCGCTGGAAGGGCGTGAAGCCCGAGTTCGATCTGGTCGACGCCGACACCGGTGAGATCATCGCCGCCGCCGGAACCAAGATCAGCGCCCGTCAGGCCAAGAAGCTGGGCGACACGACCACGTCGCTGTCGCTGGCCGCCGACGCCCTGCTGACCAAATACCTGGCCGCCGACGCCGTGAACTACGAGACTGGCGAAATCTACGCCGAGGCCGGCGACGAGCTGGACGGTCCGACGATCGAACTGCTGGAAAGCTTCGGCTTCACCACCATCGACGTGCTGGACATCGACCACGTCACGGTCGGCGCCTACATGCGCAACACCCTGCGCATCGACAAGAACACCGGCCGCGAGGACGCGCTGTTCGACGTCTATCGCGTGATGCGCCCGGGTGAGCCGCCGACCCCGGAGGCCGCCGAAGCCATGTTCAACTCGCTGTTCTTCGACAGCGAGCGCTACGACCTCTCGGCCGTGGGCCGCGTGAAGATGAACATGCGTCTGGAAACCCCGGACGTGTCGGATGAAATCCGCGTGCTGCGCAAGGACGACGTCCTGCGCGTGCTGCAGATCCTCGTTGGCCTGAAGGACGGCCAGGGCGAGATCGACGACATCGACAACCTCGGCAACCGCCGGGTCCGCTCGGTCGGCGAGCTGCTGGAGAACCAGTACCGCGTCGGTCTGCTGCGGATGGAGCGCGCCATCAAGGAGCGCATGTCCTCGGTCGATATCGACACCGTGATGCCGCACGACCTGATCAACGCAAAGCCGGCCGCCGCGGCCGTGCGCGAGTTCTTCGGTTCGTCGCAGCTGTCGCAGTTCATGGACCAGACCAACCCGCTGTCCGAGATCACTCACAAGCGTCGCCTTTCGGCGCTTGGCCCGGGCGGTCTGACGCGTGAGCGCGCCGGCTTCGAAGTCCGCGACGTGCACCCGACCCACTACGGCCGCATCTGCCCGATCGAAACGCCGGAAGGTCCGAACATCGGCCTGATCAACTCGCTGGCCACCCATGCCCGGGTGAACAAGTACGGCTTCATCGAGAGCCCGTACCGTCGCGTGAAGGACGGCAAGGCCACGGACGAGGTGGTCTACATCTCGGCCATGGAAGAGGCGAAATACACGATTGCCCAGGCCAACATCGAGCTCAAGGACGGCATGATCGTCGAGGAGCTGGTCCCGGGCCGGATCAACGGCGACTCCCAGCTGCTGATCCGCGCCGACGTGGACATGATGGACGTGTCGCCGAAACAGGTCGTTTCGGTCGCCGCCGCCCTGATCCCGTTCCTGGAAAACGACGACGCCAACCGGGCCCTGATGGGCGCGAACATGCAGCGTCAGGCCGTGCCGCTGGTGCAGTCGGACGCGCCGCTGGTCGGCACCGGCATGGAAGCGGTCGTGGCCGTGGATTCCGGCGCCGTCGTGGTTGCCAAGCGTGACGGCGTCGTCGAACAGATCGACGGCACCCGCATCGTGGTGCGCGCCACCAACGAAGCCGACGCCGGCCGTTCGGGCGTCGACATCTACCGCCTGTCCAAGTTCCAGCGTTCCAACCAGTCGACCTGCATCAACCAGCGCCCAATCGTGCGCGTGGGCGATGAAGTGAAGGTCGGCGACGTGATCGCCGACGGCCCGTCGACGGACCTGGGCGAACTGGCCCTGGGCCGGAACGCGCTCGTCGCCTTCATGCCGTGGAATGGCTACAACTTCGAAGACTCGATCCTGATCTCCGAGCGCATCGTGCGCGACGACGTCTTCACCTCGATCCACATCGAGTAGTTCGAGGTCATGGCCCGCGACACCAAGCTGGGGCCGGAAGAGATCACCCGCGACATCCCGAACGTCGGCGAGGAAGCCCTGCGCAACCTCGACGAAGCCGGCATCGTGGCGATCGGCGCCGAGGTCCAGCCGGGCGACATCCTGTGCGGCAAGGTCACGCCGAAGGGCGAAAGCCCGATGACGCCGGAAGAGAAGCTGCTGCGCGCCATCTTCGGCGAGAAGGCGTCCGACGTCCGCGACACCAGCCTGCGCCTGCCGCCCGGCGTCGCCGGCACGATCGTCGACGTGCGCGTGTTCAACCGCCACGGCGTCGACAAGGACGAGCGGGCCATCGCCATCGAGCGTTCGGAAATCGAGCGCCTCGGCAAGGACCGTGACGACGAGCTCAAGATCCTCGAGCGCAACGTCTATGGCCGCCTGAAGCCGCTGATCCTCGGCAAGAACGCCACCTCGGGTCCGAAGGGCCTGGGCCGCGGCGTCGTGTCGGAAGACAAGCTCAACGAGCTGTCGCGCGGCCTGTGGTGGCAGATCGCCCTCGACGACGAGAAGGCGATGGGCGAGCTCGAGGCCATGAAGAAGCAGTTCGAGGACGCCCGCAAGGCGCTCGACCGCCGCTTCGAGGACAAGGTCGAGAAGCTGCAACGCGGCGACGAACTGCCCCCCGGCGTGATGAAGATGGTCAAGGTCTTCGTGGCCGTGAAGCGCAAGCTTCAGCCCGGCGACAAGATGGCCGGCCGTCACGGCAACAAGGGCGTCATCTCCAAG
>Ga0187842_1000197_pt1 | contig 32933 bp, 23 predicted proteins | sample SpaLakP09_SKY_41_FD_134514 | JGI IMG/M metagenome (GOLD analysis project Ga0187842, IMG submission 134514) | Oligotrophic lake water microbial communities from Sparkling Lake, Wisconsin, USA - SP09_SKY_41 | ecosystem: Environmental > Aquatic > Freshwater > Lake | place: USA: Sparkling Lake... | reverse complement strand
GCCGACGGCACGCGCTGGAACGGTTCGGCCAATATGCGCTGGCACACGGATGGCAGCCAGTATCAGGCGTCGGTGGAGGCGGGCCTGAGTCTGCTGGTGACGCGCCTGAACCTGCTGGTGATGCGCAGCAGCGGCAGCATAGACGATTACGGTATCGCTCCTGAGACCAGCACCCAGAAGCGCGCGCGGCGGGCCGAAACCGCCACCCATTTCAACCGCGATGCGGCCACCATTACGTTTTCTGCCTCCGAACGCAGCTACCCGCTGCTGGTGGGGGCACAGGACATGACCACGGTGCCATTCCAGCTGGGCGGCATAGGCCGTGCCGATCCCAACCAGTTTGCCAGCGATATCGATATGCAGGTGGGCGAGGACCGCATGGCGAATATCTTCCGCTTCCAGCTGGTAGGCGAGGAAGAACTGGAAACCAGGATGGGCAAGCTCAAGACCTGGCATCTGACCCGCCCCCCCCGTCCCGGCAGCTATACTTCCAGACTGGATATCTGGCTGGCGCCGGGCCTGAACTGGCTGCCCATCCAGCTGCGCAATACCGAGGCGAGTGGCGCACTGACCACTCAGACCGTTTCCCGCATCACGACTAACGTAACCGGAAAATAATATGTACCCATCGTCCCATCGTCGTTTGCTTATGTTAGGCGCTGCGGCGCTGCTGGCCGCAGCTCCGCTGGTCCGCGCTGCCGAGGATGAGCATCCCAGCATCAAGCGGCCATACAATCTGGCGCCGTCGGCGGAGCTAAGCTATAGCATCAAGGCCAAGCAGCGCGGCATCACTCTGAATGGTTCTGCCACCGTGCAGTGGCGGGCCGCCGATGGGGCCTATTCCATCGCCACCGAGAGCCGGGTCAGCCTGCTCGGCAAGATCCTGGAAAACCGCAGCGAGGGCAGTATCGATGATTACGGGCTGGCGCCGGTGCTGTTCTACGAAAAACGCTTCCGCAAGGACCCCAGCCACACCACATTCAAGCGCGATATCAAAACCATCACTTTCAGCGAAGGCGACGACAGCTATCCGATCAAGGGCGGCGAACAGGATCGCACCAGCATCCAGTGGCAGCTGGCAGCCCTGGCCAGAGCTACGCCGGACAAGTTCAAACCGGGTAGCGAATGGGCATTTTTCGTCGCCGGCCGGCGCGATGCCGAGGTGTGGCGCTTCAAGGTGATGAAAAATGAGGCAGTCCAGATCGGTACGGGCGAGGTTAATGCCGTCCATCTGGTCAAGGCGCCGCCGCCGGATGCGCAGGGCCAGCAGGTGGACCTGTGGCTGGCGCCGTCGATGGACTGGTATCCGGTACGGGTACGCTTCAATGACGACGATGGCGACTTCGTCGACCAGACGCTGGAAAAGGTCGTGCGCAAGTAAGCTCCTGCTATACTGACGCCCCCGCAATCGGGACGGGGCCGCCCACGGGGTTTTCACCTGCGGCGCTGTCTTTGTGTATGTTGCGTACGAATTGATAAAGAATGATAGAACCTATAACAAGCGAGACCACGCCTGACGGGGCGCTGGATCAGCAGCAGGACGGCCTGCAAGCCCACTTCAAACCGAATGTGTCGGTGGACGAGATCGAACAGGTCTACCACCTGAAACGCGCGCAGCCGCTGCTGCAGGTGTTCACAGCCCTGTTCCACGGCGGGTTTGACGGTGTGCTGGTGCGTCTGCTGGTGCTGCGCGAGCTGGCCTCGGATACCAGCTCGTCGACCTTCTCGCGCGCCGACATCAACACCCGACTGGCCTATCTGCTGCCGGAAAGTCTGGAAACGGTGCTGATGCGCCTGCGTAGCAACCAGTTGCTGGCGTGGGATGCGCAGCAGGCCGTGTATCGCGTTACGCCGATGGCGCGTAACGTGCTGTCGGCGATCGATGGCTTGCTGGCGCTGGGCAACGACGAAGATGAAGCGGATATGGGCTTCCTGCTGTCGCAGGTGGCCGGTGCGCAGGTGATGGGTGGCGTGACGGTGGAACAGCTGCAGCACCTGCTGGGCCGTCTGGTCGATCTGACGGAGGAATTCTCCGATGCGATTGCCTCCGGTTCGGAATTCCGCCTGCGCGCTTCGCAGGCCAAATGGCATATGGCCTGCGACTGGGTGGAAAAAGGCTCGGAAATCCTGCGTGCCATTACCTCCGATGAAAATGCCGATGCCGCCACCCACCGGGCAGCGCAGGCGATAGGCCGTGCCCAGTCGGCGCTGCTGAATATGCAGGGTATGTTCTCGCGTGCGCTTAACCAGATCGAACGTCAGCGCGTGCATCTGGGCCAGTCTGGCCTGTCCACCACGGACATCAAGCGCTGGCTGCTGCTGCACGAAGATCTGGCTTCGCTGGCGATCGATGCCATCGATCAGCCGGTGGTGCCGCTGTTTATTACCCCTGCCGAGATGATAGACGTAGCTGAAACCGAGCTGCTGGCCGACCGTGCTGCCAGTGCCGTCAGTGGCGGCTTGCCAGCCGGTACCGATGCTCCCACCACGGTGAGCGATGCGCCACAGATGCAGCGCGAACTGGACGACTGGCTGGAGCGCCTGTCCGATTTCGCCGCCTTTGGCAAACAGGCCACGCAGAACCTGCCGGCGGGAGTGGATGCGTCCGAAGCTGCGCCGCAATCCATGCCGGTGCACGAAACCCTGCTGCCGGCGACTTTCGCCGTGGCGTCCTACCGCGCTTCGCTGCTGCCCCTGCTGGGCGATGCCGACGAAGCGCGCCTGCAGGGCGCCACCGCCGAACTGGCACGTTTGCCAGTGCAATTTGCACCGACGGATGAAATGGTCGAGCTGCCCGATTTGCATGTGGCAGCAATGTCCATGGCCTCCCTCTCACTTACTCTGAATCCGGAAGGCGACAAGTCCGATGAATGACGATTCCCAAATTCTGATCGCCCGCCTGCTGACGCACCAGAGCCTGCGCCGCGATGACAAACTGGTCAAACGCGTGCTGTCGGACGAACAGTTCCGCGCCGAAGTCGATGCGCGTCTGCTGGCCACGGGCCTGAAGCTGCTCGATAACGTGTATGCCGACCATGTCACGCTGGCGCTGCATCGCGCCATCGAACCGAAGATTTTCGGTGCGCGCGATATCTGGCAGAACAATAACTTCGGCCTGTCGCGTGACGGCGTAGCCCTGCTGGTGGTGCTGTGGGCGCAGATCATTCTTCCCAAGCGCGAGCGGCAGGAAAGCCATACCCATGCGGACGACGACCAGAACGATATGTTCGGCGTGGAGAAGCCGCTGCCGCGGGCAGAAGATACTTCGATCGGCATTGCCTACAAGGCGCTGCTGGCCGACTTCGGCGACAAGCTGGGCAAGAAAACCCGTCTCGATATGAATCTGGGCATATTGGCCAAGCTGGGCTTCATCGAACGGCGCGGCGACGTGATCGTGGAAGGCCCGCTGCTGGACCTGATGATGGATACCGATCTGCTGAAAGAGCGCATCATCAATGGCGCGCTGGCCGATGTGTTCAAACGCTCGCCGGCACAGATGGTGCCGGTGCCGCGCCAGACTGTGGCGGTGGAGCCGGAAGCCGAATCTGTCCACGCTGTGGCCAGCGAGGCACACCACGATGCGGCCAGCGAGTCCGCCGCCGACGCCGCAGGCGAACCTGCTGCCGATGGCGCGGCCGATACCGAACTTCCAGACGAGAGCTAAGCCATGTTTCACATTAAATCGTTAGAGCTGGTCCACTGGGATTACTGGCAACGTATCAAGAATATTCCGCTGGACGCGAAGATCATCACCATCGCGGGCCAGAACGGTTCCGGCAAAACCACGTTGCTCGATGCGCTGCGCACCCTGTTCGGGCTCGATTGCTCGATGGGCCGCACGTATAAGCACTACGCCCGTCACAGCGGCCAGCAGACCGCGTGGCTGCGTGCCGTGGTGGATAACCGCGCCGTGGGCCGGCAGCTGTCCAATCGTCCGTTCCGTAGCTCGGGCTTTTTCAGCGATGATGAAGTAACGCTGTTCTGCCAGATCCAGAAGAATGGTGGCGACTGGAAGCGCCAGTATCTGATGCGGCCGGGGAATGTGCAGATCGAAGACATCGGTGAAGTCGGTAACGACTGGCTGGGTGTGGAGAACTACCGCAAGCGTCTGGCCAGTGCCGGCCTGTCGCCCGCCATGGCCAAAGTGCTGGCGCTGGAGCAGGGCGAAACGGACAAGCTGTGCGAATACGCACCGCGCCAGCTGCTTGATCTGGTGTTCCAGGTATTCGGTGACAAGGAAGTACTGGATGCCTACGACGAAGCCAAGCGCCACCAGCGCGATACGGAAACCGAGCTGAAACGCTTCGAGGCCGAGCTGGAATCGTCCAGGACCAATCTGGAAGGCTTGCGCCTGCGCGTGGCCAACTACCACCAGTGGGAGTCGCTCAACAAGGAACGCCGCAATCTGCAGGAAGAGGTGCTGCCGACGCTGGAATACCATGAGGCGCGTGAGAAGCACGGCACCGTCAGCCGCCAGTTGCGCGATGCGCGCAAGCCGCTGATGCAGGCCGACCAGCAGCTGTCGGACAAGCGCAATGCGCTGGCTGCACAGGCCAAGGCACTGAGCGACGCGCAGCAGACGGAAACCGTGCTGGAACAGGAGTCGACCGCGCTGCAAAGCCGGCTGAATCTGATCAACGGCAAACTCAAGCCGCTTGATTCGCTGCTGGAGCAGAAAGCCCGTTTGCAGAAGCTGGCCGCCGATTCCGGCGCCGATCTGGCCGAGGTGGCGCAGCAGCTGCAGGAAAAGGAAATCGAGTTGGCGCGCCAGCGAATGGCGCGCGACGCCATCGCCAGCAAAATCGCCGGCGAGCAGGCCACCATCGCGGCACTGCAGGGCAAGACTGCCATGCCGGAGCCGGAAGTGCAGCGCGCCATGCGCCGCGCCCTCAACGATGCGGGCATAGGCCACGCCATGCTGTCCGATATCGTCGAGGTGACGGATGCGCGCTGGCAGGGTGCTATCGAGGGTGTACTGGGCGGCTATGCTTCCGTGGTGCTGCTGGATAAATCGTCCGATGCGGCGGCAGCCTACCGGCTGGCGGAGAAGGAGCGCTATCGCCACTTCATCGTGCCGGATCTGGTGCACGCGCCCAGCGTCAAGGATGACAGCCTGATGTCGGTGGTGAAGTTCTCGGCCAAGGTGCCGGCATGGCTGGTGGAGCAGCTAACCCGCATCACCCGCGTTGATTCGGTTGATGCTGGCGCCAAACTGGGCAGCCAAGAAGAATGGATTACACCTGAGGCCTACCACCGCGAGCGACGCGGTGGCCGTTCGCTGTTTGTTGAAGCGTCGCGCTACCGCTTCGGTTCCGCTGGCCGTACCCAGCGTATGGAAGCCATCCAGAAAAGCCTGCCGGCTCTGGAAGCGCAGGAAGATGCGCTGACGCTGGTGGTATCCAAGCTGGCATCGGAAATCAGTGCGCTGAAAACCCGTCTGGCCGGTGTCGATGCAGCCAAGGAGCTGGCCGCGCGTCAGGAGGAATTCGACGAAGCGGCGCGCAACGCCGGTCCGCTGCGTGAAGAGCGTACCGAAGTCGGTTCGCGTCTGGGCGAACTGCAAACGCTGATCAAGAACGCTGTGGTGACCCGTACCCGTGCCGACACCACGTGGCAGAACGCCCGCTTTGCGTTGTCGGAAGCGGAAGCTGGCCTGCGTCTGAACAACCGCCGCCAGTTGGAACAGCGTAGCGATCACGCGCGTGCGCTGCTGGCGCTGCGCAAGAGCTGGCGCCACCTGCCGAAAGGCTGGAAGCGTCAGGCCCGTCGTCTGGCGCTGGCCGACGAGCATCAGAACACCCATCAGGTGCACCTGCGTATCCACAGTCTGGAAACCAGTCTGGCGCGCAGCGACTGGGAGCTCGATGCCACGGTGATCGACCAGTACCAGCGCCTTAACGACCAGCTGCATGGCCGTCAGGCCGAAACGGAAGAGCGCCGCTACCAGAACAATCGCGCCATCGAAGCCACCGGCAACGCCCGTGGCGCTTACATGGAGCGGCTGCGCTACACCATCAAGACCTATGCCAAGAACATCAAGGAGCTGGGCGAGCTGGCCGGCATCGAGGTGCATGCCGATCCGGTGCGGCTGGAGAACGACGATATGTTGCTGGCGCAGGCCGGTCTGCATGTGCGCTTCAAGTTCGACGGCAAGGGCATCATCGGCATGAACGACGGCGAGGCATCGGGCGGCCAGCAGGTGATGAAATCGCTGGTGCTGCTGATTGGTCTGCTGAAGTCGGAAGATGGCTCGGGCGGTTTCGTGTTCATCGACGAACCGTTTGCCCACCTGGATATCCGCAACATCCAGCTGGTGGGCGAGTTCCTCAAGAACACCGATGCCCAGTATCTGATGACCACGCCGCTGACGCACAACACCGACGTGTACGATCCTTCCGAACTGACGCTGATCACCAGCAAAAAGAAGAAGGATACCGAGTGGGCCCAGCCTATCTTCGTACTGCAGCGCCGCACCGCCGAGGCGACACAGGCCGCCTGATCGCCAGCGCACGCTGCAAAAACAAACGCCCGGAGCAGCAATGCATCCGGGCGTTGTGTTTTCTACGGCGGCTTTATTTGATGTCGAAGATGTCGATGGGGCGCGGCACCGGCCTGGTGCTGCGGCGCCAGCGGATCAGCCGCACCGAGAAATACAGGTAGAAGCCGCCCAGCAGGCCAAACAGCACGGCCGTTACCGGCTGGCCGAGGAAATCGGGGTCCAGCGGCAGCTGGTTGTGCATGTGCAGATAGGCTTCGAACAGGCGGTAAATCAGGCGGCTGATGAACAGCATCAGTATCAGCAGGCTGATACGGCGGTTAGGCGTATAGAAAAAGCCTTCGGCAGTGTTTTCCAGCCGCGTGGTGCGCACGTTGTGGCGGCCCAGCATGGCACCGATGGCGGCACCGGCCAGGAGCGCGCCCAGCGCCTCCCATTTGCCGAGCAGGGTGGCGGCGATCACACCCAGGCTGCCGGCGCTGATTACGGCGGTGCTGTAATGGCGCCACGGCTCCGAGCGGGTGCGCCCGAGCAGCGTCTTCAGACGCGAATAGATGCGCCACACGGCCAGAGGCACCAGTAGCAGCAGGGTGAGGGTGGTCATTTCTATATTCATTTCAACAGCATCTTGAAGTCAGTCGAGAAGCGCGATTGTACGCCAGTCTGCGCTGCCCCTGCCTTGACAATCCATATCGGCGTCAGCAAACTGGGCTCAGCTAGCTCTACAGGCGCAGTCTTGCGGCCTTGTAGCAGTGACAAGGAACCCCATGAATCAAGCATTACCCAAGCTGCCGCTGACGGCAGACCTGCTGGCGCCGGCCCCGCAGTTGCAAGTGCCCGCCGATGGCTACGGCCTGCCGCCGCTGGCATTGCAGCAGATAGTCGACGCGCCGCGCGCACCGTCCATGAGCCTGAGCCCGCAGCGCGACCTGCTGGCGGTGGTGCAGACACCCGCGTTGCCCGGCATCGCCGAAGTGGCGCAGCCGGAACTGAAACTGGCCGGCCTGCGCATCAATCCCCGCATCTATGCGCAGTCGCGCTTCTCTTTCGGCACCGATTTGTCGCTGCTGGAAGTGGCGACGCAGAAGCCGCGCCGCGTGCGCGGCCTGCCGCGCAATCTGCGGCTGGCCGATATGAGCTGGTCGCCCGACCAGCGCTATCTGGCGTTTTCCCATGTGGCGTTCAAAGGCGACAAGGGCGCGGTGGAACTCTGGCTGCTCGATATTGCGGCAGGCAAGGCGGCGCGGCTGTCGGCCCAGCCCCTGTCGGCGGTGCTGACGCGCGGCTTTAGCTGGCTGCCCGATAGCAGCGGCTTGCTGGTGCACTGGCGGCCCGCCGGTAGTGGCAAAGCGCCAGTGTCGGATGGGATACCGCGTGGTCCGGTGATGCAGGATAGCGATGCTGCTGCCGGTCTGCGCCAGCTGCGCACCTATCAGGATTTGCTCAAGAACGAGCACGATGCGCGCCTGTTCGAGCATTACATCACGGTGCAACTGGTGCGGCTGGACCTGCACGGCAAGGCGCAGCCTATTGGCGCGCCTGCAGCCTATGCACGCACGGCGATTTCGCCGGACGGCCAGCACATTCTTAGCCAGTGCGTGACGCGGCCATACTCGTATCTGGTGCCGGCTTCGAATTTCGGCGAGCGCATCGAAGTATTGAATCTGGCCGGTGAAGTGCAGCATATGGTGGCCGATCTGCCGCTGGAGGAAGGCCTGCCGCCGGGGAACGACGCTGTTCCGGCCGGTGTGCGCAATGTAGGCTGGCGTGCGGACGCTGCCGCCACGCTGGTGTGGGTGGAAGCGCAGGACGGCGGCGACCCCGCCCGCGCCGTGGCCGATGGCGTACGCGATGTGCTGTATCAGCATGCTGCACCCTTCGCCGCGCCGCTACAGGTGCTGGCGCGGCTGGCCATGCGCTATGCCGGTGTGGCATGGGGGCGCGGCGATCTGGCGCTGGTCAACGAGCGCTGGCACAAGACGCGCGACTTCCGCCAGTGGCGCTTGCAGCCCGACCATCCGGCTGTGGCGCCCCAACCGGTGTATGCGGGTTCCTATGAAGACCGCTACAACAGCCCCGGTGCGCCCGTGCTGCGTGCCGATGCCAACGGTTTCGCGCGGCTGCTGATAGGTGCAGACAACAGCATCCTGCTCGATGGAGCCGGTGCTACGCCGGAAGGCGACCGGCCTTTCCTCGACCGGCTGTATCTCGATACGTTGCGCAAGGAACGGCTGTTCCAGAGTGCGGCGCCGTACTTCGAAAATGTGGCGGCAGTGCTGAATCAGGATGGCACGCTGCTGCTGACTACGCGCGAAACGCCGACCGAGCGGCCCAACTACTACCTGCGCGATCTGCGCCAGCCCGAAGGCCAGCAGCTGCTGGCGATTACCCATTACCCCCATCCGACACCGCAGCTGCGCGCAGTGCAAAAGGAGCAGATCCGCTACCAGCGCGCCGATGGCGTGGAACTGACAGCCACGCTGATGCTGCCGCCTGCCTATGATGCCCAGCGCGACGGCCCGCTGCCGCTGTTGATGTGGGCCTATCCGCAGGAATTCAAATCTTCCGGCGCGGCCAGCCAGACCACCGGCTCGCCGTATCGCTTTAACGCCGTCAGCTACTGGGGACCGGCAGCGTTTCTGGCCATGGGCTATGCGGTGCTGGATAACCCGTCGTTCCCGATTATCGGCCATGGTGAAGAAGAACCGAACGACAGCTATCTGCCGCAGCTGGTGGCCGATGCCGAAGCGGCCGTAGAGGAAGTAGTACGGCGCGGAGTGGCCGAGCGCCACCGGATCGCGATCGGCGGCCATTCATATGGCGCGTTCATGACAGCCAATCTGCTGGCGCACACGCGGCTGTTCCGGGCTGGCATAGCCCGCAGCGGCGCCTACAACCGCACGCTGACGCCGTTCGGTTTCCAGTCCGAGGAGCGGCCCTACTGGAAGGCGCCGCAGGTGTATCAGGCCATGTCGCCGTTTAATTATGCCGACCGCATCAAGGATGCGTTGTTGCTGATCCACGGCGCCGAAGATGCCAACTCGGGGACTTTCCCGGTGCAGAGCGAGCGCATGTTCCAGGCCATCAAAGGGCTGGGCGGCACAGCGCGGCTGGTGATGCTGCCCAACGAGGCGCACGCCTACCGGGCGCGCGAATCGATCCTGCACATGCTGTATGAAACCAATCTGTGGCTGGACAAACACGTCAGACACGCGCAACCCTGAGGGCCGGCAGGCGTACAATGAAGGCTACCCTGATGCAAGGAGAGTGTTCATGCTGACGCCTGCTGCAATGTCCAAGCCCCATCCCTATCCACATCCGGCCGCGTTGTACCTGCACCGCGCGCCCGACCCCGTGCCGGCCGATGATCCGGCACCGCCCGCCGTGCCCCACCCTGTACCGCAGGATGATCCGGTGCCAGACCACCACCCGAGCTAGATCGACAGGCTAGCCCGACACCTCGGATTAGTCGAATGCCCAGTTGTACAGCACGTCCAGCGCATTGTTGGTGCCGGTCTGGAATTGCAGGGTAATGCGCGGGTTCAGTTTGTATTTGAGTTTGACCAGACTGGTGGCCGTGCCTGCACCCTGCTCGAAGCTCAGGTAGGCCCGCGCCGACAGCCGCTTGCCGACCGTGACCACGGTGGACTGCAATCCGGTAGCTGCACCGGCTGCCGTGCCGGCTGCCTGCTTCACGCCCAGTTCATCCACGCCCAGCGCATTGGCCAGCCGCCCTTGTCCGCCGCCGAACAGGGCACCCGCCGCAGTGCTGAGCAGGGCCATATCGTTGCCGCCCGTGCTGTCGATGCCGTGGCCGAGCACCAGCCACGCCAGCTTGTCGCTATCCGATACATTGGGTGTGGACACCAGCTTGGCCACTGGCGCCAGCGCCGTACCGCGCACTTCCACCCCGGCCTCCACATTGGTATCGCTCACTGCCTCGCCTTCCGGTCCGTGGCGCACTGCCAGTATGTTCAGGCCCGGATTGTCATAGGAGCCGCTGAAGTTGATAACGCCCCGTTCGATGCTGAGCTGCTTGCCATAGGCGGCATACGTGCCGTTGACGACGCGGATGCTGCCCTGCACGCGCGGTGCGCGCCGCTCGCTGACCCGGATGCGCAGCGTACCGGCCAGCTGGGCATTCAGGCCCTTGCCTTTCAGGCTGAAGGAGTCGCCCAGGTCTGCTTCCAGATCAATATTGAGCGGCATGCCTTGCGCCGCCTTGCCCGCTGCCGTACCTCGGCCAAGGATGATGACGTCGTCGCTCAGGGTAGGGGTGTTTTCGTCGGCCAGTTCGATGATGGCCCGTTCGGCGCGGTATTTGCCATTGAGCTGGAACTGCCTGGCATCGCGCGTCAGGCTGCTGCTGCCGCTTACCACCAGGATGCGGTCGGGGCGGGCCAGCACTTCCAGTTTGTCGGCCACCAGTTTGAGATTCATGCTGGCCTGATTGTCGGCGTAGCGCATCCAGCCATCGGCACTGGCGCGGCCTTCCGCACCGTCGAAGCTGAGGTTCTGCAAGGTGAGCTGGTCGCCGCTGATGCGGGCCTGCAGCAGGCCGTTACGCAGCTTGATGCCCTGTTCCGGCAAAGTGAGCAGCAGCTTTTCACCATTCAGGTCGCCGTTCAGCTGGGGCGCGGCAAAGCTGCCGCTACCGGCCACATTGGGCTTGAGCACACCGTCGATTTCCATGCCCGGCTGGCCCGCCAGTGGCGCCAGCCATGCGATCGAGCCCATATTGGCGCTGCCGCTCAGCGTGAACGGGCTGTGCTGGTTCAGGTGGCCGTCCACCAGCCGTGTGCTGGCATCGAAGCGGGCCTGCCCGGCGCGGCTGCCGTCGAGATTGAGCTGCAGGCGCAGATTGCCGTCGGCAAGGTCGGCGCGGACATCCAGCAGGCGCAGGCCCAGCGCCTGCGGCAGGTCGGCGCCGGTGATGGTGATATCGCCCGATTCGCGGTACACGCGCAGCATGCCATCGAGCGCCGGTGCGGCGCCATTGCTGGCCGCCTGCAGGTTGAACGACCACTCGGCGCCGATATTCAGGGTGCTGCGCACGAAGTCATGCCATGCCGGTGACAGCTGGGCCAGATAGTTGACGGGGATGGCTTGCGCCTGCCCCTTGCTGCGCCAGCTGGCACCGTTCTTTTCCAGCTGGTCGAGGCGGATACTGCCTTCCGGCAGTTGCAGGCTGGCGCTGCCCACGCTGATCTGTTGCGGGTGCAGCAGGCCGGCCACGCCGCTGTCGCGTGCTGCCGTGACTTTGAAACTGGCGGGAGCGGCCAGCGTGAAGGCGAAGCGGCCACGGTTCTGCAAGCTGCTCAGGGTGCCGTTCCAGCTGTCGCTGGCCCAGCTACCGGCCAGCCGCATGCTGGCATCGAAGTCGCCATTGCTGGCGCTCAGTTGCAGCGTGTGGGCGCTGCGGTTGCCGCTGGTCTGCAGGCGCAAGCGGTTCAGGTTCAGGGCGGGCGAGCTAAAACGGCTGATGTCGATATCGGCCACCATCGGCACATCGCTGCTGCTTTCCGTGCTGCCCAGCGTGGCGCTGCCACGGATGCTGGCGATCTGGCGTGCGCCGGGCAGGTGCAAGTTGCTGCCATCGAGCGTGAAGCTGAGGGCGGGTTTGGCGGCCGTGCCGGCCAGTACTCCGGCGGCCTGCAGTGTGCCGCCGAACTGTGGCCCGAGCGGCCCCAGTTGCGGTGCTGCCAGCTTCCATTCCAGCTTGTCGCCGCTTTTACCGAAGCTGCCTTTGGCGCTCAGCGCCATGCTGGCCAGATGCAGATCGATATCGGCATTGCTGATGCGCTGGCCATCGGCCTGCAGCGTGGCTCTGCCGCTGAGGGGTGCCGTGCCGAGTGTGGACGGCTGGAGCGTGAGACTGAGAGCGGCGCGCCAGTCCTGCGCCAGTCTGGCGTCAGCACGGAAATCGGCCTGTATGTTGCCGCTCTGGGCGCTGCCGAAAGCGGCGGGGTCCAGCTTCTGTAGCGTGCCCTGTAGATTCAGTTCCGGACGTCTGGTGGTGCCAGTCAGCGCCAGTTCGCCGCTGGCGTGTATCCGGCTATCGGGATTTGCATGCTTGCTGGCGTTCAGCATCAGGCCGCGCATATCGAGTTCGAAGCTGCTGCGCGGAGCAGCCATGCTGCCGCTGATGGTGCCGCTGGCGCTGGCCGCGCCGCCGATCTGCGCGCTGACGGCGTTCAGTTGCGGCGCATCGACCAGCCAGCGTAGCTGTTCGCTCGCCGCGCCGAAGCTGCCTTTGATGCTGGCGCTGTTCTGCGCCAGTTGCAGGCGCAGGTCGACCTCGCTCAGGTGGCGCGCATCGGCCCGCAGTTTGCCGCCGCCCGTCAGCGGGTGGCCTTCCAGCTTGCTGGCCTGTAGATCGAGCGTGGCGCTGGCTTGCCATGCCGGCGCCAGTTTGCCCTCCACGCCCACCACGCCATTCAGATCGGCAGCCGGTAGCTGCGGGCCGAGGGCTGCCGGATCGAAATGCTGGCTGCGCAGGCTCAGGGCGAATTCACGCTGGTCCTGCAGGCTGGCCTGTCCGCTGATGGCCAGGCTGCCCTGACGGGCCTGCAGGCGCGCCTGCTGCAACTGCAGTTTGCTTGCCGTGAGCAGTGCCTGTAGCTCCAGCTGGAGCTCCTTCTGCGCCAATCGGACCGTGAGGGTTTGCTGTTTTGCTTTGCCGTGCAGGCTGATGTCGCCGGCCAGACTGGTGGCGTGCAGGCTGCTGTGTACTCGGCGCAGATCGAGTTTGTCGGTGTGCAGGGCAAACTGGGCGCTTTCCAGTCCGGCCGGATTTTTGTACAGCAGCTTGCCGCCGCCCGTGAAGCGGCCAGCGGCACCCAGGTCTATCACTACGTCGTCAAGACTGGCCGTGTTGAGATTATCCTTGATGCTGCCGCCTAGGCGTGCTGCCAGTGTTTGCAGAGGTAGTGCCTGCTGGTCGATGGGGCCTATTTTGCCGCGGTTGTGCAGCGTCGCGCTGCCCGCGAGTTGCTGCTGTGCGCTCAGGCTGGCCTGCACGTCCAGATCGAGCAGGGCGGCAGGCAGGCCAGTTTGCAGGGCCGCCGGATCGATATTGCGCGCCTGCAGGCTGAGGCTGCGCACGGGCAGCGGATCGAACGGTGCGACGGTAGCGCTGGCGCTGGCCGTGGCGCTTTGCAGGCTGGCCTGCACTGTCAGCTTGAGTGCCGCCAGCGTGCCGCCCGCATTAAGCTGCGCGCGCGCACCGCTGGCATGGACTAGCGTGGCTTTACCCTGCAGAGCAAAGGGTGCGTTGGCATCCAGTTGCAGTTCGGCGCCGATGTCGCCATAGTCGGTGCCGGCGCTGGCCTGACGCAGCTGCCAGTGCTGCTGGTCGGCGTCCAGTTGCAGACGCAACTTGCGGATGACATCTTGGCTGGAGGATTTGCTGCTGCTCAGGGTGAGCAGATCAATGCGGGCGTCGGCCAGATGCAGCACAAACGGCAGCGACAGGCTGGCGGGCAGGGTAGGCGGCGTCGATTCTTTCAGGCTCTGCACGGTCAGTGCCGCGACGCGCAGTTCGCTGACCGACAGTCCTGCCGAGAAGTACTGTAGCGGCGACCAGTTGATGTCGATCTGTTCGGCCGTGATGATGCTGTCTTCGCTGCGGTAGACCAGATGGCCGATGTGCATGCGGTGGTAGAGCGAGCCGCTGACATCGCTGACGGTGATCTGGCCGCCGCTGGCACTGGCGATACGCTGCACCAGTTGCTGCAATGTGGATTCGCGCCCCAGCAGCCAGAATGCTGCGGCCAGCATGGCCAGTAACAGCAGGCTGCCAAGCAGCAGGCGGCGTGGCCAGCGCCGTGCCGGTGCAGCGGGTGCGGCAGGCGGTTTGCCTTCGGCAGGTGGCGTAGTGGTATCGCTCATCAGAAGGTGAAGCCCAGCGAAAAGTGCAGGCGGTATTTGTGCACGGCGTGGCCATAAGCCATGTCGACGTTGATCGGGCCGACCGGGCTTTTCCAGCGGGCGCCCAGGCCGTAGCCGGATTTGGGGCGCAGGGTGCTGAAGGTGTCGCTGGCATTGCCCGCGTCGTAGAACACTGCGGCGCCCCAGCTAGGGCGGAACCAATGCTGGTATTCGGCGCTGGCGGTGGTCAGATAGCGGCCGCCAGTAATCGCATCGCCCACGCGCACCCCCAGTTCCTGGAATGCATAACCGCGTACCGACTGGTCGCCGCCGGCACGGAACAGATATACGGCCGGTACGCCGTTCTTGCTGCGCGATGCCAATGCGCCCGCTTCGGCGCGCAGGATGATGTTGTCGCTGCTGCCCAGCGGAGCGTACAGCACGCTGCGCGCGTAGCCGCGCACGAAGGCTTCATCCGTCAGCAAGGGCAGCAGGGCCCCGCCCAGCTGGGCGCTGAGGGCATAGCCCTTGGTGGGGAACAGCAGGTTGTCGAGCTTGCGCCATGTGACGCCATAGGTGAGCGGCAGGCTTTTGCTGGTACTGGATGGGATACCGTCCAGCGTCTTGGTCTCGGTCAGCAGCTCGACCGACAGATTGCGTTCCAGTAGCGGCGTGCCCCAGCTCCGTTTGGCCGCCACGCTGGCCACGCTGGTGACCTCGCCGGAAATGTCGCTGCGCTCGAAGGCGGCGCCTAGGCTGTCGTTATAGCCTTCCGGCGTGGTGGGGAAATACAGTGTGCTGTGGGCCGACTGCTTTTTGGTTTCCAGCGTCATCGCGCTTTTCATGCGTAGGCCGAACACTGACAGATCGTCGTAGGTGAGCGAAGCGCGGTTACCCGTATTGGTACTGAAACCCAGACCGGCGCTGACGTTGCGCTGCTTGTTTTCTACCACGCGCACCAGCAGCGGTAGCGGCGCCATGCTGCCATCGCGGCTGGCTGGTGCTTCGGCGGCAGCCAGCTGTTCGCTGAGGATGGCGCTGCTGTCGGCGCTCACTTCCACGCTGCTGAAGTAGCCGCTGTCCTGCAGGCGGGTTTGATAGGCCTGCAGCGCTGCCTCGTTGTAGTAGTCGCCGGGCTGGATCTGGTTCAGATTGGCCACCACGGAGAGCGGGTAGCGCTTCAGCCCCTCCACCCGCAGTTCGCCGAAGCGCAGTTCTGGCCCGCTGTCGAGCAGCACGTGCAGCAAGGCCACATGCTGGTCCGGATCGACGGTGGCACTGCTCTCGGCGATCTGGGCACGCGGATAGCGGCTCTGCACCACCTGCCGCAGCAGGCCGCGCTTGGCCTGCTCCCAGTCGTTCTGGCGGAAGATGGCGCCCTGTTTGAGCGCCCAGCTGGCCTTCAGCGCGGCGGGATCGAACTGAAGTGCCGGCGCCAGTCCCGGCGCATTGTTAAAGCCCTGCAGTTCCAGTTCCACCTCGCCTACCCGTACCGGCTCGCCGGGGCTGACCCGGATCTGCACCGTGGGGCGCTCGCCGTCGCGCTCCAGCGTGGCGCTGACTTCGGGCGAGTAATAGCCTTCGGTTGCCACCAGTGTGCGGATCTGTTCGGGCGCTACCCGCACCAGCCGCTGCAGCTGCTCCAGATCCATGCGCGGGCTGTCGCGGAAACGGCGCAAATCGAGGTTCTGTTCCAGCAGGGTGTCCAGTGGCGCCGGTGCGCTGATGCGCAGCGCATAATCAAGCTGCGCCTGTGCCGGGGCGGCGGCGAGAGCCAGCAGGGCGGCGCTGGCGCGCCAGCAAGGCAGGGGGGGCGTTACACTGGATACAAGATTCGCCACTACTTTTGCCACAACTTGTGCCAAAATTCGTGATCCTGCTGATAATTTTGCGGGCAATGCCGGTAGCATGAGATTCCATTAGGGGTAAAGCATGTTGCCATGTTACCGGATTGCCCCAATTGATGGCGTACTAATAACGTTGCATATCTTTGCAAGAACCTGAAAGAACACTGTAATGCTGCCTACCGATTCCGCCCTGGTCCTGTTTAGTGGGGGCCAGGATTCCACTACCTGCCTGGCCTGGGCGCTGCAACACTACGCCCGGGTGGAAACCATAGGTTTCGACTATGGCCAGCGCCATGCCATCGAGCTGACCGTGCGGCCGGCGGTGCGCGAGCAGCTGCGTGCCTTTTCGCCCGAGTGGGCGGCGCGGCTGGGCGAAGATCACATGATCGATCTGTCGCTGCTGAAAAATATCGCGCAGACCGCCATGACGCACGATATCGCCATCGAAACCCAGGCCAATGGCCTGCCGAATACCTTTGTACCGGGCCGCAATCTGCTGTTCATGACGGTGGCGGCCACGGTGGCCTACCGGCGCGGGCTGACGGTGCTGGTGGGCGGCATGTGCGAGACGGATTTCTCCGGCTATCCGGACTGCCGCGACGACACCATGAAAGCGCTGCAGGTAGCGCTCAATCTGGGCATGGATAGCCGCTTCAAGCTGGAGACTCCGCTGATGTGGCGCGACAAGGCGCAGACCTGGGAACTGGCGCAGCAGCTCGGCGGCAATGCGCTGGTGGATCTGATTCGCAGCGGCACCCACACCTGCTATCTGGGCGAACGCGGCGAGCTGCATGACTGGGGTTATGGCTGCGGCAAGTGCCCGGCCTGCGAGTTGCGCGCACGCGGCTACCAGCAGTTTGCTGCCAGCGGTGCCTAGATGAAGCCGCGGCCGGGCCAGCGTTGGCAGGAGGTGCTATCACCGCACATTCTGGCTTCGCTGGTGCTGGCCATCTGCTTAGGCGCTACTGCCATACTCTGGCGCGGGGCGCACTCCGATGCCGAGCGCGATGCCCGCAGCGAATTCGAGACGCGGGTGCGCGAACTGGTCGGCAATCTCGATCAGCGCATGCAGACCTACGCGCAGGTGCTGCATGGCGTGCAGGGGCTGTTCGCCAGCTCGGAACTGGTCAGGCGCGAGGAATTTCATACCTATTTCGAGGCCCAGCATCTGCAGCAGAATTTTTCCGGCATACAGGGGGTAGGCTATATCGCCTTGCTGGCGCCGCAACAGATCGACGCCCATGCCGAACAGCTGCGCCGTAGCGGCGTGGTTGGCTACCGCGTACATCCGGCCGGCCAGCGCGAGTGGTATGCACCGATTACCTATCTGGAGCCGGGCACGCTGGCGAATGCCCGTGCCATAGGCTACGATGCCGCTTCTGAACCGCTGCGCCGTGCCGTGCTGGAACAGGCACGCGATACCGGTCTGCCTGCCTTGTCGGCGCGTATCCGTCTGGTGCAGGAGTTGGAGCAAGAGGCGCCCGTGCAGGCCGGCTTTCTGATGGTGCTGCCGCTATACCGGCATGGTGCGCCTACTGCCACGCTGGCGCAGCGCCGCGCTGCTATAACGGGCTGGGTGTATGCGCCGTTTCGCATGGACGATCTGATGGCTGGTCTGGGCGGGCCGCGCGCCGGTGGGCTCGACGTGGAAATTTACGATGGCAGCAACGCCACAGCGGCGAACCGCATGTATGACAGCCAGCCGGACCAATTGCTGCGTAGCCGCGTCAGCCAGCAGCAGTTCAACATCGGCGGCCGGGTCTGGACCCTGCGGATCAGCGCCACCGGCGGCAATGCTTCCGGCGAGCGCAAAGCCACGCTGCTGGCGCTGGCCGGGACGCTGTTCAGCGTGCTGGTGGCCGGACTGACCTTCCAGCTGGCGCTTAGTCGCGTTCGGGCGCGCGCCGCCCAGGCCTATGCCGAGACGCTGGCTGGCGATCTGCGTGAGCGTGAGCGGGCGTTGCTGGCGCTGGCCAGCGAGGAACAGCGCAGCCAGGCCACCATCCGCAGCATTCTCGATGCAACCATGGACGGCATACTGGTGGAGGACCCGCAAGGCGAAGTGCTGAATGTGAACCGGCGCTTGCGCGAGATGTGGCATCTGCCCGAGCATCTGGACTGGCAGAGCGACGGCGCGGCCCTGCGCAGCCATATGGCGCAGCAGCTGCGTCCGCCCGTGCAGGCCCAGTTGTTGGCAGCCCCGCCGGACCATACGCGCGGCTGGCCGGCGGAAGGGGAACTCTGTCTGCTGTATCTGCAGGATGGCCGGGTGCTGGAACAGCATACGCGCCAATTACAGCTGGGGGCGACGGCAGCGCGCCTGCATTCCTTCCACGATATTACCGAGCGTACCCGCGCCATCCAGCGCGAGCAGACCCGCCGTCAGGTGCTGGAGCTGCTGGCGACGGGGGCGCCGTTGCAGACCATACTGGAAGGGGTGGTACGCGGTGTCGAAGCCGGCAACGACGATATGCTGTGCAGCGTACTGCTGCGCGAGGGCGATAGCCAACATCTGCTGGTAGGCGCTGCGCCCAGCTTGCCGGTATTCTTCAACGCCGCAGTACATGGACAGGCGCTGAGCGCTATGTCCGGTCCCTGCAGCCAGGCGGTGCAGCTGGGGCGGCGCATCATCGTGGCCGATATCGCCAATACGCCGGAACTGGGCGAATACCGCCAGCAGGCCATGCGGGCCGGGCTGGGCTCGTGCTGGGCCGATCCCATCTTTGGCGCCAATGGCAATGTGCTGGGCGCGTTCGCCATCTATCACCGCTGCGCGCGGTTGCCGGGCATGGCACATATCACGCTGATCGAACAGGCAGCGCAGCTGGCCGGTATCGCCATCGAGCAGGCCCGCGCAGCGCAGGCCTTGCGGGTAGGCGAGGCGCGCTTCCGCAGCCTGTACGACCATGCGCCGGTGGCCCTGTGGGAGCAGGACTGGTCGGCCGTAAGGGTGGCGTTGAATGAGCTCGATCTGACCGGCATCGACGATCTGGCCGCTTACCTGCAGGCCAATCCCGCCCAGCTCGACTATCTGGCGGCACAGGTGCGCATTGTCGACGTCAATGCCGCCGGACTGGCACAGGTGGGCGCGCGGGCAGACCGGCAGGATCTGGCGCAACTGACGTTGGCACAGAACTTCGATGCCGCCGCCATGCCGAATTTTGCACTGGCGCTGGCAGCGCTGGTACGGGGCCAGCAGATCTTCAGCTGCGAAGGCAGCTTCCGTCGCCTCGACGGGGTGGCGCGCCGCAACGAATTGACCCTGCTGGTGATGCCGGGCCATGATCATAGTCTGGATTTCCTGATCGTTTCGACGCTCGATACCACTGAGCGCCGCCGCATGCACGATGAGCTGCATCTGCTGGCGACTACCGATGCGCTGACCGGGCTGCCGAACCGGCGCGAATTCATGGGCCGGCTGGAACAGGAGCACGGCCGGCTGCATCGCACACCCGAGCAGCCAGCCAGCGTGCTGCTGCTCGACGTCGATCATTTCAAGCGCATCAATGACGAATATGGCCACGCGGCCGGCGACCGTGTGCTGCAGCAGTTGGCGGAACGCATGAACGCTGCCAGGCGCAAGATCGATATGCTGGGCCGCATCGGCGGCGAGGAGTTTGCCATGCTGCTGCCTGCTACCGCCTTGCCGGCGGCGCAACTGATGGCGGAACGCTTGCGTGCGCAGGTCGCCGATACGCCCATGCAGCTGACGGAGCAAGTGTCGATCACGGTGACTGTGAGTATCGGGCTGGCCCGGCTCGATGCAGGCGAGCCGCAGGGCGCGCATGCGCTTAGCCGTGCAGATCAGGCACTGTACGGGGCCAAACGGGCCGGACGTAACCGGGTATTGCTGGCACAGGAGTGAGGCCGAGGGGGCAGAAGGCGGATCGGCCGGGAGTGCTAGTCCCGGCCGCTTCCGGTTGAAACGGGTGGAGCTGGCAGCGTGGGCTAGGCGCGCTGCGCAGCCGTTAGATCAGACTGCCTGGTTCAGTGTCAGATGCTGGCGGCGCTGCTGGCGTTTGCGAACGTAGTAGATGATGCCGACCACTACCAGCAGGGGCAGCAGCAGCGGCGAGACAGCCATGATGCAGATGAAGGCCAGCAGTGCCATGCCGCCTACCATCAGTACCCCCAGACCGGCGAACAGCACGCCGAGGAAGATCGCCACACCGACGCAGACCACGGCAGCGATGGCCATGCCGCCACTGGCAAACAGCACCCCGAGGATGGCGCCCAGCGGACCGTCGATCTGATCGCCATCGATATTTACGTTGATGCCATCACCAAACATTACCTGCCATGCAGAAATGGCCAGGAAGGTGAACAGCGTAGCGATGAACAGATATTTTGCGGTGCTTTTCATGATGGACCCCGATTCTGGTTAAATTCTTATTTGCCGTCTGGCATGGTTGAACTGTACGCGCGCCGTCCTTGCACAGCCAGCGACGTGCGACAAAGCGGCGATTTGACGGGATGGAATGCATGCAGGCCGTACCGAATGGCGGCGCCTTGTAATAGGCCGGTGCCGGCCTATACTGAAAGTTCGAGTTCTGTCAGGAGGGGCGTATCATGGTTGCTGTAGAGCGAGTGCGGGCGGCGTGGCGCCGGATGCGGCGCCTGTCCGGTGGCGGGCCGAAAAATCCTCCGTCGGCACCGCCAGCCATCCCGCCCATCATCATCAACCCCTACACTTACCAGATGCCGCAGCCGGCTATCGATCCCCGTAGCACACCGCTGCGGCCCCCACCCCAGCCGCCTGCGCGGCCTTGCATCGCCCTGTAGGGCAGATAAAATCGGGGCCGGTGAGGTTTCCATACTGGAAAACTCTACCGGCCCCCAAGCACTCCGCACTGTATGCCGCTACGCCCTCGGACGGCGCGGCACTGTTATGGTTTGCTGATTAGTAGAAGCACTCTTCGCTGCTAGGACGGCGGCGACGGCTGGCGAAGCCTACCAGACCCAGGCCCGTCAGCAGCATGGCATAGGTTTCTGGTTCCGGTACGGCAGCTGCGTAGGAGTGGTTGTCGGTCTCGAAGGCATTGGCGCTGGACGAGAAGGTCACGCGCGAAATGGTGGTGCCGCTGTTGGTGAAGAAATTCATGTAGAAGCCGTGGCCCTGATTGCCGTCTGCCAGCACGGAGGCAGCTTGTGCCATGTTGGTGCCGTTAATTTGCAGCAGCATGGTGTTGCCGCTGTACAGGGTGACGACGTTGTAGCTGTCTGGCGAACCCATGTAGTAGCCGAAGTAGCTGGCGCCCTTGCCGGCAAAGTCCACGCTCGACGAGCTTACCTGGCCGCCGCTAACACCGACCGAGAAGTAGCGGGTGCCGTCATTCGGTGGCGGGGCCGATTCGCCCGGCAGACCGCCGATAGCCATGATGGCATGGGCCGAATCATAGGTGGCATAGCCGCTAGGCAGCACGCCATCATCGAAAGTGATGGTGCTAACGCCGGAAACAGCCGAGGTAGTGCCGCTAGTGGCCGTGTAGGTGACGCCTGCCTGTGCGCTCAGTGCAGCGCCAGCGAGGGCGATGGCCAGCAGGGTTTTGGACAGAGACATGATCGGTTCCTTATCGATAGGCTAGCTGGTTCACGGCTAGCGAAACTTGCATTGACAACTGGAAACTGCTGATTCTGGATTGATAATAATAATATTCGTGTGGCAATGTCTAGTGCTTTTTTTGCAGCAAAGCCGCACCAGACGGGCGCCGGAATGCTTAAACCAGACTTAAGTTGCTGATTTCTAGTGAGTTTTGGATATTGATGCCGATTAAAAAAATTTCCATTTAATATTATTCCTGGGAAATCTTTGTTGTGTTTACGGTTCTATTGTTGCTGTATTTACCATGTTTTTCTGACCTGGCTCAAGGTGGTAGCGGCATTGTTGATCTGCCGCACAGGGCGTATCATCTTGCTCCCCCACAGAACCGACAGGACACCCATGGAGCAAGCACTGCACGACGACGATAGCCCCGTACAGGAGGCCAGACTGTGGCAGGGCAATGGCTGGACCGCCCGCGTGATCAAGAACGAAGATGACGATGGCTGGGCCGTGGCCATGATTAAGGACGGCGAGCCGGAGCCCGCGCTGGTGGGACCGTGGACCATGGGGCGCGACAAAAAGAATCCCAAGCCGCTCGACTTGCCGGCCTTCCACACTTTGGTCAAAACCGCCAACGAAGTGCTGCGCCGCCACGAACAGCAATTGCACGCGCAGCTGCACAAGCAGGTGCAGGTGAATACGGCCGCAGGGCAGATCAAGGTGCTGCTCGATATCGTGCCGGACGAAGACGATCCGTATGCCACCCTGAGCGCTGTCGATGCCGATGGCGAACAGCTGGCGCAGGTGCGCGTGGCGCCCGACTTCAAACTGAGCGCCAGCAGCGCCGAGCGCTGGATAGATGGCGGCTACCGTCGTCCCTGAACCACGCTGCGCGCTTCCCAGCCGCGTCTGACGCCGGCAGCGTGCCGCCGCTATGGCCGCGCGCGTAGGGAACTGCTAGTATTTTCCTGTTCATAGTCCGATTCAGGAAACTCGATGGAAAGTCGTCTCGCCCGCCTTGAAGCGGTTCAGGCCATGCTGCTGGAAATTGGCCAGAAGGCCAGTAGCTGCACGGATATCAGCGAATTTCTGCAAGCCGTGCACGCAGGGCTGGGGCGCATCATGTACGCCGCCAACTACTTTGTGGCCCTGAGCGATCCCGATGGCCCCGTCAATCAGGTGCGCTTCGTGTACTTCGTCGATGAAGTCGATGATCCGCCGGGGCGCGACGAGCTGTTCGAACTGATAGAAGGCGAGTCGCCCACGGCCGCCGTGATCATCAACGACCGCAGCATGGTGATGACGGCAGCCGAGCATCAGGCGCGCCGGCTGGACAATGCCGGCTTCGGCATCGGCACCATCGCCGAACACTGGATGGGCTGCCCGCTGCATGACCTCAACCATCAGGTGCTGGGCGCCATGGTGATGCAGAGCTACGACAAGGAACACACCTACAGCGCCGAAGACCAGGCCCTGTTCGCCCAGATCGCCAACCATGTATCGAGTGCCCTGCAGGGCCTGCGCAGCATGGACCGGCTGGAGCGCGCCGTGCAGGAACGCACGGCTCTGCTGGCGCACGAAGTGGCCGAGCGGCGCCGCGCCGAGAATATCCAGCGCGCCCTGTACGAGCTGGCCAATCTGTCGGCTACGGCCACCGGCGGCAGCCGGCTGAATATGCGGCTGCATCAGATTATCAGCGAGCTGGTACCGGCGCAGAATTTCCTGATGGCGCTCTACCATCCCGATACCCAGGAAATCAGCATCCCGTATTTTGTCGATGAAAAGGACGAGCAGGCACCCGTCAAACGCTTCGATTTCGGGCTGGGCATGTCGTCCTACATCCTGCAGCGCAAGCAGGCGCAGATGCTGGACCGGGCCGGACTGGAAGCGCTGATCGCCAGCGGCGAACTCAAGCAGCCGCTGGGCAGCGTCGACATCGCCAGCTGGATGGGTGCGCCCATGCTGCTGGGTGACACGGCCTATGGCGTAATCATCGTGCAGAGCTATGACGACAAGGTGCTGTACACCAAGGCCGATCTGGATATTCTGGCCTTCATGGCCAGCCACGTGGCGGTGGCGATAGCGCGCATGCGCGCCGACCGTGAAATCCGTCGCGCCAAGGAGGCGCTGGAAGTGCAGAATGCAGCACTGGAATCGGCGCTGGAATCGCTCAAGGAAGCGCAGGGCGAACTGGTGCGGCAGGAGAAGCTGGCATCGCTGGGCCGGCTGGTGGCCGGAGTGGCGCACGAAATCAATACGCCGCTGGGCATCTGCGTAACGGCTACCAGCCATCTGGTGGAAGAGCTGCGCCTGACGCGCGAAGATATGGCCAATGGCACGCTGGATGAAGAAGGTCTGCAGCAGTTCTTCGGCATTATCGACCAGTCGCTGCGCATCATGACCACCAACACCCAGCGTGCGGCGGCACTGGTACGCAGCTTCAAGCAGGTGGCGGTGGACCAGTCGGCCGACGATATCCGCAGCTTCAACCTGCGCCGCTATCTCGATGAAGTGCTGCTGTCGCTGCAGCCCAAGCTGAAAGGCAAGCCGGTCACGCTGGAGATCGAGTGCCCCGAGCAGATCAACATGGCCAGCTTCCCCGGCGCGCTATCGCAGGTGGTGACGAATATGGTGGTGAATTCGCTGGTGCATGGATTCGAGCAGGGCGAGCCCGGTGTCATCCGCATCAACGTGGCGCTCGATGGCGATCTGGTCGAACTCAATTACAGTGATGACGGCATCGGCATGGACAGCGCGGCGCTGGCCCAGTTGTTCGATCCCTTCTACACCACCAAGCGCGGCACCGGCGGCAGCGGGCTCGGTGCGCACATCCTGTACAACCTGGTGACGGGGGCACTGGGCGGCACCGTCAAGGTACTGAGTTCGCCGGGGCTGGGGCTGCACTACAAGCTGCGCTTCCCCAAAATCCAGCGCAAGGTGGCCGCCTGAGGCAGGGGAACCGGCGCTGCAGCGCGGCGCCTAGTCGGGGAAGCGCTGGTTGATTTCCAGCGCCTGGTCGATGTTCTGCACCAGCAGATCGACATAGTGCGGGTCGAGATGCTGGCCGGCCACCGAGCGCAGGTGGGCTATCACCTGTTCCAGCGGCCAGGCTTCCTTGTAGCAGCGCTTGTGCATCAGCGCGTCGAATACATCGGCTACCGCCACGATGCGCGCATACAGGTGGATCTGCTCGCCCTTCAGGCCTTGCGGATAGCCGCTGCCATCGTATTTTTCGTGGTGCTGGTGGGCGATCACGGCAGCCGCCTTGAGGATGGGGCGCTGTGAACCGTTGAGGATGGACAGCCCCACGCTGGGGTGCTGCTTCATGATTTCCCATTCGTCCGCATCGAGCTTGCCCGGCTTGAGCAGTACCGCGTCCGGCGTGGCGATCTTGCCGATATCGTGCATCGGTGCAGCGTGCTGCAGCACGGCGGTTTCTTCCTCGCTCATGCCGCTGGCGCTGGCCAGCAGGTGGCACACTTCGGCCATGCGGCGCACGTGGTTGCCCGCTTCGTTGGAGCGCGATTCCACCACGTCGCCCAGACGCAGGATCAGTTCGGCCTGGGTATCGGTGATTTCCTGGGTCAGCAGGATGTTATCGAAAGCGATGGCCACGCCCGAGCAGAATACTTCCAGCAGCTTGATATCGAGCTCGGAGATTTCTTCCACCCCTTTCAGGATCAGCAGCGAATGCTTGCCGCTGTTGTTGGGGAAGTAGCCGATATAGGTATCGCCTTCCAGGTGGCTGATCTTGTTGACCTTGGAGTGATCGAGCTGGGCCAGCAATTCGGGGCTGAGCAGCGGGCCGTCGATGTCGCCGATGCGGGCCAGAATTTCGTAGTTGTTCTCGCCGCTGATGGCAGTGGCAGCGCGCAGGCGCAGCAGCATGCTCTGCTCCAGCCGCAGTAGCGCCACCACCTGCTGCAGCAGGCCGTTGGCGAAATCCTGCAGATTGCGCTGCTGGAAAATGTGCGCCGACGCGGCGATCACCCGTTCCAGCCCTTCGCGGTAGTGCACCTGCTGCTGGCGCGCTTCTTCCACCTTCATGATGTCGCGGTAGGCGCGCAGGGCGGCAAAGGTGGTGGTGAACAGCTTGGTGCGATCGAGCTCGGTCTTTTCCTTGTAGTCGTTGATGTCGAAATTGACGATCACGCGTTCTTCCGGCGCCTGTCCCGGCTGGCCGGTGCGCAGCACGATGCGGGTGAACTGGTTATTCAGCTCCTGCCGCATCCAGCGCGCCACTTCCAGGCCGCTATCCTCGGTTTCCATCACCACATCGAGGAACACCAGCGCGATATCGCTTTCGCGCGCCAGTACCTCTTTGGCTTCGGCGCCGCTGTAGGCATGCACAAAGGTGAGGGCGCGGCCATCGAGCCGGAAGCGGCTCAGGGTCAGCTTGGTGATATCGTGGATGTCGGGTTCATCGTCGACCAGTAGGACTTTCCATGGTGCCAGCTTAGGCGACGACGATGACAGAAAAGACATAAGAGCGAGTTCCGCAAAAGGGCACGAGGTTGGGGTTATCCGATTGTAGACCGGGCTTATCGCCGTTGACAACAAGCAACAATCCGAGTTTTTGGGGAGTGTTGCAAAGCCGCAGTGGCGTGCTCAGGGCAGCAGCAACAATACTTCGTTTTAAGCAATATTGCCATCGCATTTACACAACATGGCGCGCTAGCCAGCAAAAAAGCCCGCAAGGAGCCGGAGCTCGTTGCGGGCGGGGGACAGCTGGGGAAAATCAGCTCAGGGTGGGCAGGCCGGTCAGATAGCCGACGGCAGCGCCGAAACGGTCGCGGTAGTTGGCGCGGATCAGCGGGTCCAGCGTGGCTTGCACTTTGCCATGCAGGGCCGCGTCCCAATCGCCCGGGTGCTGGAAGTTGCTCATCACGTAGGCGTAGCCGTTGATATCGTCCACCGCATGCAGGCCGGTCGATTCGACGCCTGCCGGGGTGGACAGCACGCGCGTCAGCGTCTTGCTATCGACGTTGTAGGCCCACAGGAAGTTATTCACGTGCAGGCCGCTGTCTTCGCCGATGAACAGGGTACGCAGCTTTTCCGAGAATTTAATATTGTCTGGATTGGCGATCTTGTCCGGATTGGCCAGATTGCCCAGCGCGTCCGGCGTGGCCAGATCTTCGCCCACCAGCGCCGGTACGGCAGCCATATCGACCGGCACCCATTCGCTGTTGATGGCGGCGCCGGTGTCGTCGCTCTGGCCGCCTTTCAGGTTGAGGGCATACACGATACCGGCGTTCGGGCCTTTGATGCTGATGCCGCCCGAACCGTTGGTCATGGCGGCCTGGATGTAGCTCATGGCCGAGTAGGCGATCTTGTCCTTGGCGTTGACGGTGGTGCCTTCCATCTTGGTGAAGCCCATGCTGGCGCCCTTGAAAGCGGCATAGCGGTGGGTTTCGAGGAAGGCCGCGGCCTGCTCTTTGCCGGCGACGAATTTCACCCAGTTGGTTTTGCCGCTGAAGGGGATCTTGGTGTAGCTGGCATCAGCCGGATCGGTGGTTTTCACGCTGACGATGTCGGCCGCTTTCAGGCTGTCGGCCAGTGCCTTGATTTCGGCGCTGGTGGCGCTTCCCAGTTTGATCCACGAGAGCTTGGCCGAGCCGCCGTTGTCGGCCGTCAGCTGGGTCCATTTGGCCACGTACAGGGTGCCACTGGACAGGTCCTGCGCCTTGTCGGCCACGAACATGAACAGGCCGCCGTTGGTGGCGTCGTCGCCCATCAGGGCGGTGCGCTCGTCCGGCATGACCTGGACCAGTTCATGCGAGATGCGACCCATGCAGTAGTGTTTCTTGATGCTGCCCGTACCGTCCGGATTGACGGTAATTTCCGGCAGGTGGCCGTAGTGGTAAGGATTGGCCTTGGTAGCGTCGCCGAACAGATTGGTGCTGAAGCTGGCGAACTGGCTGTTGCTGGCGATGCTGCTGGCATCCGGTTCGTATTCTTCGCTCGACAGGTGGGTGTTCCATGGCGAACGCGAGGCGCCGCAGGTAATCCACAGGCCGTTGACGCTGCTGGTGTCGACGTTGTGGTACTTCACCAGCGACAGCGCGCCGGTGGTCGGGCTCTGGTCCAGCGTCAGCACGGCGATCGGCGAAGGCAGCATGCCGTACATGGAATCGCCCTTGACGTTGCGGGTGGTGTACTCGAACTGCACCACGGCGAACACGGTATTGCCCTTCACGCCGGCCACCGTGGGATTGGCCAGTTTCAGCAGCGAGGAGCCGTCCGGGCAGTCCGAGTAGAACTGGCGCTGGCCGGCGTCGGTGCGGTCGAGTATGGGCTGGTTCTTGATGTCGTAGTAGCCGCCGGCCAGTAGCGTGCCGCCGCTGCCATTGGGGACCATGGCGCCGGTGATGAAGAAGGTCTGGTAGTTCAGCGCATAGGACAGGGTCTGGCCGTTCGAGTACACTGCGTTGAGCGAGGAGGTCACGGTGGTGCTGGCCATTTTGGCCGGATCGGCCAGCGATGGCGCGGCCATGCCGCTAAAGCTCATCGACATCAGTGTACGTGGCGCAGTGGCGGTATCGCCGCCGCCGCAGGCGCTGAGCAGGGCAGCCGTGGCGCTGCCGCCGGCCAGGGGCAGCAGCGGTGCGCCCGAAAGGAATTTGAGTAGCTTGCGGCGGGATAGATCGAGCGAGTCGGTCATGGGGAATCCTGTGGTGGTTAGCGCCAGTCTGGTAGCTGCGCGGCAGGCGCCAGCTTGCGAGGAGCTGGCTAAGCCTCGACGGATGCAACATTAACAATTTGGTATGACATTGGAATGACAGGACCGGACGGCAGGATTTGGTAACAAACTTATTCAGGCGGGGCCGAGGTGCCTGAAAGCGGCTATATTGCAGCTATATTGTTTGCAGCAATGAGCGCTGCACCGACTGTGAAGGAGTTTCCCATGCGAGCAATGACACCAAGCCTGCTGGTCGCAGCGCTGCTGGCCTGTGGCGCCGCTTCGGCGCAAGTAAGCGTCAGCTATGTGAAGCCGGAAGACTATGCCGATGTGCCGCGCAACGCCATCGAGCGCGAGCGGGTGCTGAAAGACTTCAGCAGCTATTTCGAAACCTGGAATGCCAAACTGCCGGCCGGGCAGACCCTGAAAATCGAAGTGCTGGATATCGATCTGGCAGGGCGCATGTGGCCGCGCCGCAATGGCGGCGAAGATATCCGCGTGCTCAACGACGGCGCCGACTGGCCGCGCATGCGGCTGCGCTATACGCTGGAACAGAATGGCCAGACGCTGCGCAGCGGCGACGAACAACTGTCGAACATGAGCTATATGCAGCGCATCAACCGCTACTGGGAAACCGATACGCTGCGCTACGAAAAGCAGATGCTGGACGAGTGGTTCGACAAGACCATCGTGCCGAAAGTGGCGGCACGCTGATCTGTCGCACGCCGCTGCCGGTTTAGTCGAGCCGGTTCACGTTGGGGAATTTGGCGCGGAATTCTTCCGGCATCGGCGTGACCTTGCTGGTTTTGTAATTGAAGAAGACAAAGCCGTATTTGGCCATGGCGATCAGTGCGCGGTCGGCCGGACGGGTGACACGGAAGATGATGTCGCCGCCGTAGCTGTTAAAGTCCATCACACCCACTTCGAAGGTCAGCACATCGCGTGCATGGGCTTCGGCGCGGTACATGGTGGACAGGTCGGTGACGATGATGCCCAGCCCCGTGCCATCGACTTCTTCCACGCCGTATTCGAACAGGAAGCGCGCGCGTGCTTCCGACAGCATGGAGATCATGGAGTCATTGCCGAGATGGTTGCCGGCGTTGATGTCGGTCACGCGGACCGTGAGCTGGGTGGAGTAACAGAACTGGTTTTCTGGGAAATCGAGTTGCAGACGGGCCATGCTTACCTCACTTAGGAAGCCTTCATTCTAGCGCACGGCCCGCGCCTATTTACAGCTGTTCGGCCAGGAACTGTAGTGTATGTCCTCTAGCCAGTGCCGAGCTGGGCTGGTGGTAGGAGCTGCGATGGTTGCAGTTAAAGCCATGTTCCGCCTGCGGATACACATGGATTTCCACCTGCTCGTTATCGTCAAACTTCTCCGCAATGCTTTGCACTGCCGTCAGCGGGATATGGGTATCGTGCGCGCCGAAGTGCATCAGCACCGGCCCCGTGATCTCGCCTGCACGGTCCAGCCCTAGCTGGATGCCACCGCCGTAGTAGCACACGGCCGCATCGACCACGCCGTTGGCCGCCGTGTGATACGACAGCTTGCCGCCGAAGCAGTAGCCTATCGAGGCGATGCGCGGCCCCACGCCCGGCATGGCGCGCAGGGTTTGTGCGGTGGCGGCGACATCGGCCTGTGCCAGCGCGAAGTCGGTGGCATTCATCAGCGCCACGGCGCGCTGCCAGTCCGGCCCTTCGTAACCGAGTTCGATGCGCTCGCCCTGACGCCAGAAGATGTCGGGCGCCAGCACTACATAGCCATCGGCCGCATACTGGTCGGCCACATTGCGGATGTGCTGGTTGACGCCGAAAATTTCCTGCAGCAGTACGATGCCAGGGCCGCTGCTGCCGCGCGGCAGCGACAGATAGGCGCCGAAGCTGCCGTTAGCACTGTCGATACTGATCCACTTGCTGTTGGTTTCCATTCGCTGCTCCTTTAACGTTTAACCTTGCCGAAGGCATCGCCTGTCTTCCAGCTCTGCATTTGCGCCGCATTGCCGACAGCGTAGCCTAGATTGAGCGTGAACTGGGCCTGCTGCACCATGCCCGACAGATCCCAGTCCGCATGGTATTCGTCGCTGGTCTGGTGGTAATCCTTCTTGAACGAGACCATTTTTGCGCTCGAATGTTCCTGATCGTGCTCGAATTCGAAGTGGCCGTCGCCCGAGAACACGGCCGAACCCACGTTAAAGGCCGGTACGCCGGCCTTGGCGAAGTTGAAGTGGTCGGCACGGAAGTAGGCGCCCGACAGATCGGGAATGGTAGGCGCCAGTTTCAGGCCCATCTTGCGCGCCACCTTGCCGGCAGCTTCGTACAGGCTGCTGCGCTCGGCGCCTGCCACGCCCATATCCGTGGTGCGGCCGACAAAGTTCATGCTATCCAGATTCAGGTCGGCCGTGGTCTGGTTCAGGGGCCAGGCCGGATTGCGCACATAGGCAGCGCTGCCCAGCAGGCCCTGTTCTTCGGCTGCCGGCCACAGGAAGACCTGGGTGCGTTTGGCCGGATGCTTGACGGCTTCTGCCGCCATGGCCAGCAGTGCGGCCGAACCGGATGCGTTGTCGATGGCGCCGTTCCAGATATGGTCATGGCCATCTTCCTTGCTCACGCCTTCATCCATGCCCAGATGGTCCCAGTGGGCCGAATACACCACGGCCTGCTGTTTCAGCTTGGGATCGGTGCCCGGAATGATGCCGGCCACGTTGAACTGCTCGATCTGGCGGATCGCGCTGTGGATTTCGGCGTGTACGCTCAGCTTCAGATCGACCGGCCGGAAGTCGCGTTTCTCGGCCTGGGCGCGCAGCACATCCAGATCGAAGCCGCCGGCAGCGAACAGGCTGCGCGCCACTTCTTCCTGCAGCCAGCCTTCGATCGGGTTGCCCGAACCGGCCAGATGGAAGCGCTCGTGGCTGAAGCCATTGGCCGGCACGCTCCATGGATAGGAGGCCGACGGCGTGGTATGTATCAGCAGGGCGCCTGCTGCGCCCTGGCGCACGGCTTCCTCGAATTTATACAGCCAGCGGCCATAGTAGGTGTAGGCTTTACCGGCGAAGCGGTTGGGTTCTTCGGCAGTGGGCTGCGGGTCATTCACCATCATGACCAGTATCTTGCCCTTCATATCGATGCCTTTGTAGTCGTCCCATTTTTCTTCCGGGGCGATGGCGCCGTAGCCGACGAACACCAGCGGCGCATCGATGCTGATGTCGGTTTTGCCGCCCGCCGTGCCGAATACGATCTCGCTGCCGTTCTGCGGCGTGATCTGCTTGCCGTCGGCGTTCTGGAAGCGTACAAAGCTATTAGCCAGCAGTTTGGTGCCTTCGATCTTCACCGGCAGGCGGTAGCCGCCGCCAGCCAGCGGCTTGAGGCCGATGACGGCGGCCTGGGTTTCCAGATAGCGCACTGCCAGATCGCCGCCGCGCTGGCCGGTGCCGCGGCCTTCGAGCAGATCGTCGGCGAGGAAGGACAGGTGGGCGCGCAGCGGACCTTCGGTTACGGTCGGCGCGTTCTGGGCGTGGGCGTGGAAGGAAGCCAGTGCGAGGCTGGTAGCGATGGCGAGGGCCGGAATGCGCATGTTTACTCCATGAAGTGTAATTCGGTGCAGAAGGCAGTAATCTTACTTTACTTGTGGTAGTAACTGCACACTGTGCCCTTGCAAAAATAATCGGATCGAATCAGGGGAGAACTATGAAAGTCATCATCATTACCGGTAGCTCGGATGGTATCGGAGCGGAAATGGCGCGCCAGCTGGCGCAGCGGCGTGGCAGCGCGGTGGCGCTGGTGCTGGCTGCGCGCAATGCCAGCCTGCTGGAGCAGGTGGCGGCTACGTGTGCCGCCAGCGGTGCGCAGACGCTGGTAGTGCCCACCGATGTCTCGGTGCAGGCCCAGTGCATTGCCCTGATCGAGGCCTGTGTGGCGCGCTTTGGCTGCATCGATGCGCTGATCAACAACGCTGGCCGTTCCGCCCACGCGCTGTTCGAGGAAGTGGAGAACCTGGCGTGGTACGAAGAGCTTATGCGCATCAATCTGTGGGGCAGCGTGTGGTGCACCCATGCCGCACTGCCGTATCTGAAGCAGACGCGCGGCAGCATCGTGGCGGTGTCCTCGCTGGCCGGTCTGGTGGGCGTGCCGGGGCGTACGGCCTATGGTGCCAGCAAGTTCGCCATGGGCGGCTTCTTCGAGGCGCTGCGGCCGGAACTGCGCGGCGCAGGCGTGAGCGTGACGGTGGCCTATCCCGGTGTGGTGGCGACGCAGATTCGCCATCGCGGTTTCAATGCCGCAGGCGGGAAACTGGGTCGCAGCAGCCTGAAAGAGGACAAGGCCATGCCGGTGGAGCAGTGCGCGCAGCTGATTATCAACGGCATGGAGGGGCGCCGGCGCGAGGTGGTGATGTCGGCCAAGGGCAAACTGGGGCGCTGGCTCAAGCTGATAGTGCCCGGACTGGTGGAGCGCATGGCGCTGGCCGCGGTGAAAAAGGAGGCGCAGCCTCATTGAAGTGGGGGG
>Ga0187842_1000196_pt1 | contig 33041 bp, 15 predicted proteins | sample SpaLakP09_SKY_41_FD_134514 | JGI IMG/M metagenome (GOLD analysis project Ga0187842, IMG submission 134514) | Oligotrophic lake water microbial communities from Sparkling Lake, Wisconsin, USA - SP09_SKY_41 | ecosystem: Environmental > Aquatic > Freshwater > Lake | place: USA: Sparkling Lake... | reverse complement strand
TCCTCGCGTCCGGGGCGGAGTTTGCGGTCGCGACAGCTACGGACGCCTTGCGCGGGATCTTTCATCGCGCGGGGCTGGGATCACTCAAGCTGGCGACAGCCAATCCGGATCGCCTAGGCGATCACGGCCTCAGCTGGGGTGCCTATTACCAGGCCAATCCCGAGGTTCTGGCGGGTTCGATCCGCGCCGCCTGCGATCCCCTCGAACGGTTCGCCGACGAAACCGAGGTCGCGCGCGCGGTCCGGACCCGGCTTCATTTCCGGGGCCGTCCGTGAGCGCGGTGCTTGCCGCCGTCCGGCGGGCGGCCCGCGAGACGCCGCAACGGATTGTCGTGACCTCCGCCGGGGCCGCCCTGAGCTGGGCCGACCTTGAAGCCCAGGTCGACCTGTTGGCGTCGAGGCTCACGGGTGATGACAGTCCCGTCGGTGTGGCACTCGACAACGGCCCGGACTGGGTGGTTGCCGATCTGGCCCTGATCGCGGCCGGCCGCGTGTCGGTGCCCATCCCGCCCTTCTTCACCGCGGAACAGCGGCAGCACGCCCTTGCTGACGCCGGAGCCGGCCTGCTGATCTCGGCCGGCGAGGCCGGGGTGCGGCTCGACCCGACGGGCCTGCCGCGACGGCCGCTGCATCCCGGCACCGCCAAGATCACCTACACTGCGGGCTCGACCGGCCAGCCCAAGGGCGTGTGTCTGTCGCTGCACCAGATGGAGGCCGTCGCCCAGGCCCTGGTCGAGGTACTCGGACGCGAGCGGGCCGGCGTACACATGGCCGTCCTGCCGCTGGCGGTGCTGCTTGAGAATGTCGCCGGCCTGTATCCCATCCTGCTGGCCGGAGGCCGCTATCACGCGCCCGGTCTGGCGGAGATCGGCTTCGCCAACCCCTTCATGCCGGATGTCGGCCAGCTTCTGGCGGAGGTGGTCGCAAGCGAGGCGACCAGCCTCATTCTGGTCCCCGAGCTTCTCCGCGGCCTGGTCGCGGCCAAGGTCATGTCCGGTGCAGCCACGCCCGCCCTTGATCTGGTGGCTGTCGGCGGTGCCCGCGTCTCGCCGGCCTTGCTGTCCGCCGCGGCTGACGCCGGGATCCCCGTCGTCGAGGGCTACGGTCTGAGTGAATGCGCTTCGGTCGTGGCGATGAACCGGCCCGGCGACGCCGCGCCCGGAACCGTCGGCCTGCCGCTGCCGCATCTCGATGTCAGCGTGGCGGATGATGGCGAGATCATCGTCGGGCCATCGCCGTTCTTGGGCTACGTCGGCGGCCCTCCCAACGACGGCCCGGTCAGGACCGGCGATCTCGGCTCCCTCGACGAGGCCGGCCGCCTGCGGATCGAGGGTCGCAAGTCGAACCTGATCATCACCGCCTTTGGCCGGAACATCTCGCCGGAATGGGTCGAAAGCGAGCTGCTGGCCCACCCGGACATCCTGCAGGCCATGGTGTTCGGTGAGGCCCAGGCCGGCCTGGGGGCCCTGATCGTCCCGCTGCCCGGCCGGACCGAGGCGCAAATCAGGTTCGCCGTGACCCGGATCAACGCGCGCCTGCCCGACTATGCCCACGTCATCCGGTGGCGCCTGACAGCGCCGTTCGATCCGCGCGCGGGCCAGGTGACCGCCAACGGCCGGCCCCGCCGCGCGACGCTGCTCAGCGCCTATGCCGATTTCGTCGCCGAACCCGATCCCATCCCTTCCACAGGAACCGCGATGTCATTCTTCGACCAGCTGGCGGCTGACACCGCGACCGAGCGCGCCGCCTTCGCGGCCGTACCCCAGATCCGGGACGGCCTTCAGGGGCGCATCTCCCGCGAGACCTATGTCGCCTATCTGGCCCAGGCCTACCACCATGTCCGCCACACCGTTCCGCTGATGCAGGCGACCAAGGCCCGTTTGGGTGACAGCCATCAGACCTACCGGCAGGTGCTCGACGACTATATCGCCGAGGAAACGGGTCACGAGCAGTGGATCCTGAACGACATCCGGGCCGCCGGCGGTGACCCCGGCCGGACCGTGCAGGACGGCCCCAATGCCGCGACCGAAATGATGGTCGCCTATGCCTATGACTATGTGACCCGCGTCTCGCCGATGGGCTTCTTCGGCATGGTGTTCGTGCTGGAGAGCGTCAGCATCCAGCTGGCCAGTATCGGCGCGGATGCGGTCCGCGGCTCGCTTGGCCTGCCGCCGGCGGCCTTCACCTATCTGGTGTCGCACGGGGCCCTCGACCAGGACCATATCGCCTTCCTCAGGACCGTTCTGGACGGGGTGACGTCGGACGAGGACCGGGCGGCGATCACCCACATGGCGCGGCGCATGTTCGGTCTCTTCGGGGACCTGTTCCGCTCAATCCCCCACTACGCCGAAGCCCCGGCCGCGCGGGAGCTGTCCCATGCGGTTTAAGGACAGGCGCGTGCTGCTGACGGGCGGGTCCGGCGCCATGGGGCGTCTGATCGCGCGCGACATCCGAAAGGCGGGCGGGCAACTCACGATCGTCGATCTCAACCCGCCGGAGGACGGCGGCGCCTTCATCGCCGGCGACCTGTCGACCGCCGCGGGCCTGGATGCGCTCTGCGCCCGGGTTGCCGCCGAGCCTTGGGACATTCTGATCAATCTGGCAGGCATTCAGCATTTCGGTCCGCTCGAGGCCCAGACCCCCGCGCATCTCAACGCCACCTATATGGTCAATCTGGTCGCGCCGGCGCGCCTGGCACAGGCCGTTCTGCCGGGCATGAAGGCGCGGGGCAGGGGACAGATCGCCAATGTCGGCTCGATCTTCGGCTCCATCAACTTTGCCCATTTCGCCACCTACTCCAGCTCCAAGGCGGGCCTTCGCGCGCTCAGCCAGGCGCTTCGCCGCGAACTGATCCAGACGGGGGTCGGCGTCACCTACGTCGCCCCACGCGCCGTGCGGACGCCCCTGAACAGCGACGCCGTCAACGCCTGGGCCAAGCTCACCGGGATGACGATGGACGAGCCCGAGGCGATCGCCCGGCGCATCGTCCGCGCCATTCGGGACGGTCGCAAGGACGTCTACCTCGGCTTACCCGAGGCGCTTTTCGTGCGCCTCAACGGCTTCGCGCCCGGTCTGATCGACGGTGCCCTGCGCGCCAATGACCTGAAGGCCCGGGCCCTGTTCACCCCCTCACAATCGCATTGAAGGAGACCGCCATGAAACGCCTGATCCTGGCCCTGGGCCTCACCTCGGTCCTGACGTTCGCCGCCGTCCAGCCGGCTCGCGCCGATGCGGTGGATGACCGGGTCGCCGTGCTTCAGCGAAGCTGGGACCACATCAACTACGAGGTTCCGCAGGGGGCGCGGCTGGCCGAGATGGCCCGGCTGAACACCCAGGCGGATGCCGTCGTCGCCGCCTCTCCGGGGCGCGCCGAGCCCCTGATCTGGAGTGCCATCATCACGGCCTCCGAAGCCGGCCTGCGGGGCGGGCTCGGGGGGCTGGGCCTCGCGCGGGAAGCCCGGACCCTGCTGGAACGCGCCGAGGCGATCAATCCGCGCGCACTCAACGGCGCGGCCCTCACCTCGCTGGGATCGCTTTACGCGCAGGTCCCCGGCGCGCCGATCGGCTTCGGCAATCGCACGCGGGCGCGCACCTATCTCCAGCGCGCCCTGACGATCGCCCCCAATGATGTCGACGCCAACTACTTCATGGGAGACCTGCTCAACCGGGAGCACGACTATGCGGGCGCCGCGCGCTCGCTGGAACGCGCGCTGGCAGCGCCGGCGCGCCCGGGCAGGGCGGCGGCCGACCGCGGACGCAAGGCCGAGGCCCGTGCCCTCCTCGCCCAGGTCAGGACGCACCTGTGACTGACTTGCTTGCCGAACCCGGAACGGCCGAGCAGGGGGTGACCGAGGCGGCGCTGACGAACGACGCGCGGCCCGATCCCGGTGCCATCCAGCGCGTCCAGCGCATCCGCAAGGCGGTGCTGCTGGTCGCAATAATCGCGGTCATCGGCCTGTCGGTGGTGACGGCCCCCGTCCTGACCGGGACGGCCGCGCACGCAGTCATTCTCGGTGCCGGCGTGATGACGCTTGTGGTGGCCATCGTCGGGCGCGCCTGGTGCTCGCTCTATATCGGCGGCCGCAAGAAGTCGGAGATCGTCGACCGGGGGCCGTATTCGGTCTCCCGGAACCCCCTCTATGTCTTCAGCTTCCTGGGCGCCTTCGGCATGGGCGCGCAGACCGGAAGCCTGACACTCGCCGGCCTGTTCACAGCCATCGCGATGACCGTGTTTTTCGCGACGGTGCGGCAGGAGGAGGCGTGGTTGATGGGAGCGTTCGGCGACGACTACCGACGCTATCACGACAAGACGCCGCGGTTCTGGCCGCGCTGGTCCGGCTGGCGTGACGAGCCCGCGCTGGTAACGGCACCCGAGTATTTCCTGACCACCCTGCGTGACGGGTCGGTGATGCTTCTGGCCATCCCCCTCTTCCGGGGGATTGCAGCCCTGCAGGAACTCCATCTGCTGACGCCGGTCCTCCGGTTGTTCTGAGGCCGCGGGAAGGGCGCTCGCCGCCGTGCCGTTCCGGTGCCCGACAATCTGCCGGCACCCAGGCGTCCCGTCAGAGGCCTTCGCCCTTGCGCGGATCCCTGAGCCAGGCGCCGAGGATGTCGTGCCGCATGGGGCCGCTCGACATCGAGATGCCGGGTGACGCTTCCGGGCCGCTCACCTCACTCGGTGAATAGCCGTAGCGGGTCCTGAACAGCCGACTGAAGTGGTTGGGGGAAGCGAAGCCGTAGTCGTGGGAAATTTCCGCGATCGTGGGGCTTGGCCCCCGGCGGCGGCGCAGGGCGCTCCGGGCCTGGTGCAGGCGGCGGTCCTGGATGTACCGGTTGACCCCACCCTCGCCGTCGAAGGCTCGATAGAGCGTCGCGCGCGACACGCCGCCGGCATGGGCGACCGCATCGATGTTGATGGGCAGGTCCAGGGCGTCGATGCGCCCCTCCACGTATTCGGCCGCGGCCCGGCGAACAGCGCCTTGCAGGGCCGCAAGCTCGGGCCCCCCGATGGAGACCCTTGCACCGGCGATATGGGCTGCAACGAGGAGGAGCGCTTGCACTGCCGCCTCCAGCTCGGCCTCGCCGAGGTCCTCAGCCAGGTCGAGCAATGTGATCATCTGGGCGTTCATCAGTCGGACCCCGGGGCTTTCCGTGGGGATGACCAGCCCATGGATGTCGGGTCTCAACAACACCAGCGGGACGATATGGCGGGGGACCAGGACGGTCATGACGTCGACGGAGTCAAAGCGGGAGGTGGACGGCCGGCTCATGTCACGGAACTGCAGGGCGCCAGGCTGGGCGTCCACCAACCTGCCGTCACAGTCCCCCAGCAGGGCGGTGCGGTTGATGAATATGTTGAGACCGTCGACGTCAGACCGCCGCAGCGTGGTAGGGCCCCGTACAAGTGTCTGGCGCACGGACCGGCCCTTGCCGATGGAGCCTGAGGGGGACAGCGTGGCCCTTGTGGTGTTGAAGAAGTTCCGACGATCTGCCTCGCTGACGTCCGCAACGTCATACAGGTCCGCTATTCCCGCGAGATAGCGCTCAAAGGCGTCGGGCAGTGTGCGGGTCGAAACATCCCAGGAAAGCGTACGCGAACTCGGCAACTCAAGAACCCTATACAACCGCCGGAATGTTGGACGGTCCTCACACGACTACAGGGGTTCGATTGGCCTAGTGGGCGTTGAATTACCAATGAATTGCCAAGGAATACAAAATATTGCCTGTAAGTCTCAGGTGGTGAGACGGACAGGCAAGGACAGGGGCGTTCGCCCGCCTGCACGGACAGGTCACAGGGACGGACTTGCAGGTCAGGGGCGTGCGCGTGCTTCCCCCGGGCGGTCGATCCGGCGCTGACCTGTGGAAAGCCGGGTCGTGTGATGCCAGGCCTGCCGCTGACGAATTGCTCGTAATGGTTGATGACCCAGCGGTGTAACCCGCCCACCGCTCGTGCCCTGCCCGGCAAGCCTGAGAGTCCGGGTGCAGGACGGGCTCTGCAGTAGGGCCCGATGATGCCGCGAGGGATGGAGTGCCGTCCCGCGGCTCAACAAACTCAACTATTTCCGGAACTTCGTCTGGCGTCGCCACTGCCCGGACGGCGGTTCCTGGCCTTGATTGGCATCTGGGGCACTGATGGAGGGACGCCGGAGATGTCAACCGGACATGGTTACTGAAACCTTGCCTGAACGTCTCAATCATTGAGATTCCCAGACATTCCTCACCTTGGAGACCGGTGTTAGTTCCGCACTGGGGAGTTGTAGGTCCCCACGGCATGTCCGCGTTGGTCCGCCGTTTTTTGGCGACCCTGTCCGATGGACGGGGTCGGGTAGGTGGGCGACATGACCAGCAAGATTTCGAAACGCGCCGCCGGCGCGGCCGCCCACTCGTCCATCGCAGCCTCCGAGCGCACGCGTCGCCGCGTCCGCGCCGGACTGCTGGCCTCGACGGCCCTGGTCGCGGCTTCGGTGGCGGCGACCGGCGCGATGGCGCAGACGGCCAATCCTGCGGGCGGCGGCACAATCTCAACCACCAGCGGTTCGATAACCGGGGGCGGCGCCAACCAGGGCGTTCAGGTTCAACAAAGCGGCAGTGGCGGCGTCACCGTCACGGGCGTCAACGTCGTGAATACCGGCACCACACCGACCAGTGATGGCCTTCAGGTGGTCGGCCCGGGTGGGCAAGGCGTCGGCCTCAGCATCGCCACGACCAGCACGTTCACGTCGCAGAGTGGCGATGGTGTCCGGTTGCAGGGCGGAAACGGGGAAAACGTCGGCTTCGGCGTGACCGCCGGGCAGACACTCAACGTCACCGGCATCAACGGTCTCAACATCTCGAGCACTGGAGGCTTGTTCCTCTCCAACACCGGCGACGCCGGAGCGATCGTTGCGACCGCTCGAACGAATGGTGTTGGCACGGGTGTGCTCATCTCTACCGGGGGCGGCTTCGGAGGGTCTCTGGGCAACGTCACCACCAACGGGTTCGCGACGGGCGTTGGTTTGAGCGGGGCCGGGGTCGGGATTGTGATCGAAGGCGGTTCGATCAACGCGACCACGACCGGCATCAACGTATCGTCGACACAGAATGCGATCATTTCTTCAAGCGCGGCGATTGTCGCGGCGACCGGCATTGATGTTTCGACCGCGACCGGAGCGTCGGTCACGACCCTGGCCGGCGGCACGATCAACAGCACCAGTGCGGGCAGCGGCACGGGCATCATCGCGAGCAGTTCGGGTGGAGCGGGTGCGGTCACGGTCAATGTGGGCGCGGCGATCGGCGGTGTCACCGCCTTCGGAACGGGCGTGCTCGCCTCGACCACCGGCACATCCACGGGTGCCATCAACATCACGACGACGGCCGCTATTACAGCGACGGGTCGCGCCATCAGCGCAACGGCGGGGACGTTCGGCAACACGGGCACAATTACCCTCGGCGGCAACGTCACCGGCGCTACCGGCGTCTACACGAATATCGGCGACTATACGGTCAACGTCGGTGCGGGCGTGACCGTGACCTCGACCGGCAACGCCCTGTCGAACTCTGCCCTGTATCTCGTCAATGGGAGCAACACCGTCACCAACAACGGTGCCCTGGTCGCCAACGGCACGGGCAGCGCAGGCCTGTATTTCAGCAGTAACGGCCTGACGACCAATACAGCGACAGGAACGATTACGGGTTCGATCGGTGTCTACTACCAGAATCTCGCCTCGCTCACGAACGCGGGGACGATCACCGGTACCGGAGTCGGCGCAACCGATTCCGGGGTTCGCTCATTGGGCGGAACATTCAATAACACCGGTTCGATTAGTGGAAATATCGGGCTCTACAATAGTGGAAACGGGTTCACCGTAAACAATACCGGTGGTTCGATAACGGGCGCGATACACGGAATTCAGATTCAGAGCGGGTTCCTGACTCTCGCAAATACAGGAACTGTCACCGGAACGAGCCGGTCGGGCGTCTATCTCAATTTCGCTCCGACCGGGAACAACCAGCTGATCACGAACAGCGGCACGATTACCGGCGGCAACGATGCCGTGGACGGATTCGGCGTAAACTTCGCCGCCGGGGCGCTGGTGCTGACCAACCAGTCCGGCGGCACAATCAGTGGCGGCACGGGCGGGCTGCGCCTGGCCAGCGCTGGCGCAGCGACACTGAATCTGAACCTTGGCTCCACGGTGACCGGGGGCATCCTTTCCAGCGATGCCGGCGCGCGCACCACGATCTTGGCTGGTCTTGTGACTGGCGGGTACGACGCCTCCGCCGGGACCGGTATCGACACCTTCACCCTGGCCTCGACCGGTTCGATCACCGGTGCCGTCACCCTCGGCGGCGGCGATGACATCTTCAACTGGCAGGGCGGGACGATCGGCTCGACGATCAACGCCGGCACGGGCTCGAACGACGTCTTCAACAGCGCGCTCGGCACCGGGGTCAGCGGTTCGCTGAACCTCTCAAACCTGAGCAATTTCGACAGCTACAACCACCAGTCGGGCAACCTGACCCTGACGGGCACGCGCGCCACCGGCCCCGGCTGGACTCTCGTTCCCGGATCCAGCCTCACGCTGGACGGGTCGCTCACCGCGACGACCGGGACACAATACGGCATCACCATGAACGGCAACGGTTCGCCGGCGACGGTGTCGATCCTGACCGGTTCAACGCTCAACGCCTTTGTGGGCGTCTGGTTTAACACCGTGGGCGGGCACATCTTCAGCAACGCCGGCACGGTGACCGGCTCGAACACCGGTCTCCTCACCAACGGCGGCCTGACGGCGACGAACACCGGAACAATCACGGCGGGCACGGACGCGGCTTTCGGCACGGGCTTCGGCGTTTCGACGATCACGAACTCCGGCACCCTGACGGGCGGCAACAATGCCACCACGGGCTTCGGCGTGCTGTCGCGGCTTGCGGGCGTCACCGTCACCAACAATGCCGGCACGATCAGCGGTGGAGCCGGCGGTATCCTCAGTGGTTCCGTTCAGGGCGCAACGAACTACGGCGGTCTACTCTCGGTCACCAACGCCGCGGGCGCTGAGATCAGCGGCGCTGTCGCAATCGCTACGGGCGGCTCGTCGCGTCTGACACTCAACAACAGTGGCCGCATCCTGGGCGGTGCCAACGGCGGCATCTTCGCGGCGGGCAGCGGCGCGGTCTCGATCACCAACAATCTCACGGGTCAGATTGTTGGCAGCGACGCCGCGATCTCAACCATTGGCACGACCACCATCACCAACGCCGGTCTGATCGGCCTCGGCTCGGTAGACGGTTCGGGCGTCTACACGTTCGGCGGCACCGGCTATGCGATCAACCTCGCCAACGGCGGCACGATCACCAACAGCGGCACGATCCGAGGCGGCGGCGCCGCGATCTTCTCCAACGCCGGCACGCTGAACCTGACCAACACCGGCGCGATCCGGGGCGGCCAGGGCTTCGCCGCCAACACCCAGGACGCCATCTGGGCGCTCGGCGCGACGATCCTGAACTCGGGCTCGATCACCGTCACCGACCGCGCAGGGACGGGTATCGAACCGACCTATGCGGCGATCAACCTGAGCAACGGCGGCAGCACGGTCACCAACGCCGCGGGCGGCCTGCTGGAGGGCGGTACGCACGCAACGTTCGGCAACGCGATCCAGACGTCCGGCGTCACCACGTTCAACAACTACGGAACCGCCATCGGCGGGGCGACCGTCGGCGGAGGCTTCCGTAAATTCGCCGACGCAGCGACCACCCTCAACCTGTATGCCGGCTCGACGACCGGCTCGATCCTGACGGGAGCGGGCGACGATAGCCTGTCGATCTACAGCGGGCGAGGCACGGCCGGTCTGGCGACGACCGACGGGACCTCGGGCATCACCCTGCAGAACGCCGGAACCCTCGGCGCGGCCGTCTTCGGCACGGCTGACCTGGGAGGCGGGACCAACACGCTACGTCTGCGCGGAACCGGCGACGGCACCGCGGCCAATGGCGCAATCGGGACCTATGATCTGGGCGGGGGCTCGGTAATCGGCGCCTCGATCCTGACCAAGCTGGACCTCGGCACCTGGACCCTGACCGGCGATGGCGCAGGCATCACCACGATCAACGCCGGTGACGGCGGAGGCAATGACGGCCTGCTGATCCTGAACGGCACGGGCCTGACGGCCGGCATCACCATCAACGGCGCGACCGTTCGCGCCATGAACGCCGCCGCCCTGGGCACGGGCCTGATCACCATGATCAACCCGACGCTGCAGTTCGGATCGAGCGGGACCTATACGAACGCGATCTCGCTGGCAGCCTCGGACACGGTCAACGATCCGACCAATCTGCAGACCTTCGGCACCGGGATCATCGCCACGCTCAGCGGTGCCATCACCCAGGCGACCGCCGGCCAGCCGCTGGTCTTCAGCAGCGTGGACGCGAATGGCGTAGCCAATGCGGGGACGTTCGTTCTCACAAACACAGCGAACAGCTGGACCGGACAGACGCGGATCAACTCCGGCACGACGCTTCAGGGCCTGACGACCACCATTTCGGGCGGCAGCGTCCTCAACAACGGCGCGCTGGTGTTCAACCAGGGTTCGGCGGGCAATTTTGCAGCGGCGATTTCAGGCTCGGGCTCGTTGCGGATGACTGCCGGCGGGGCGGTCACCCTGCTGGGGACCAACACCTTCACCGGCGGGACGACGGTCGACGGCTTCTCCAATCTGCTGATCGGCAATGGCGGGACGACCGGCTCGATCACCGGCCCGATCTCACTGGTCAACAGCAACGTCTGGTTCAACCGGAACGACGGCTATGTGAACAGCAGCAACATCACCGGAAACAGCGGTTCCCAGGTGTTCCTGGCCGGCACCCTGACCCTCAACGGGTCGATCACCGGTGCGGGCGTGGTTGTCCAGGGCGTCGGCACAAGCGTTACCTTGGGCGGCGCCGTCAGCGGTGCGAACGCAAGCGCGGTGACGGTCAATTCCGGCAATCTCTCGGTCGCAAACACCGGCTCGATCCAGGGCGGACAGTTCATTGCGGTGCGTCTGGCGAGCCCGGGCTCGACGCTGAACAACCTCGGCTCAATCACCAATGTCGGCACGGGCGCTGATGGCCAGATCGGCGCGTCGGTCTATGTCTCGAGTGCGTCCGGGACCACCACGATCAACAACGGGTCGCTGACCGATACCGGTGCGGGTTCGTTGATCCAGGGCAGCAACGCCGGCATCCGGCACCAGGGCGGCTCGGACACGCTGGTCGTCAACAACTACGGCAACGTGATCGGCAACCTGTATAACGGGATCGAGAACAGCGCCGGCAACCTGACGGTCAACAACTTTGCGGCCGGCCTGATCCGGGGCCGGTATACCGGGATCGTCGGCGGCGGCGTCATGAACTTCACCAACGCCGGTGTGATCTCATCCACGGATGCCTCGGGCAACGGCATCACCAGCGCCGGTGGCACCCTGATCCTGGCCAACCAGGCCGGCGGCCAGGTCACCGGAGGCGCGATCGGTATCCTCGCGAACGGCGGCTCGACATCCATTGTCAACGCCGGGACGATCACGGCCCAGACCGGGGCCGGCATCCAGGCGGGGGGCGGCGCGCTGGCGCTCAGCAACCAGGCCGGCGGTTCCATTTCCGGCGCGACCTTCGGTGTCCGCTCGGTCGGCGCGATCAGCGGATCGAACGCGGGGACCATTTCTGGATCCAGTGGCGATGGCCTGAACCTGTCCAACGGCGGCAGCTTCACCAATGCGCTGGGCGGCACGATCAGCGGCCTCGGCACCAATAGCTGGGGTATCCGCAACACCGGAAGCGCGCTGACGCTGGGCAATGCCGGCGCGATCTCCGGTTTGGGCGACGGCATCTCCTCGACCGCGGGTCTGATCCTGACCAACTCGGGCGCGATCAGCGGCACCAACTACGCGGGCGTAGCGATCCGGGGCGGCGGTTCGGTGACGAACTCCGGCACGATCACCGGCAACGGCTTCTACGGCATCCAGAACGCCACCAATACCGGCACCGTCACCATCACCAACCAGTCGGGCGGCGTCATCGGCGGCGCGGGCTCGATCCTGATCGATGGCTCAAGCGCGACCGTCATCAATCTGCAGGCGGGTTCGACCACCAACGGCGATATCCGCGTCGCCGCTGCCGGCGGCGTCACGGCGACCATCGCCGGAACCCTGAACGGTGCCTACAACGCTGGGTCGACCTCAGGCATCGACATCCTGACCCTCGCCAGCACGGGGTCCATGACCTCGGCCAACCTCGGGCTGGGTAGCGATACCTTCACCTGGCAGGGCGGCAGCTTCAGCGGTTCGCTCGAGGGCGGCGCAGGCTCCGACACCGACACCTTCAACTCCAGCCTGGGCGGCCTGACCCGCACCCTGAACCTGAGCTCAGTCACCGGCTTCGAGGCATTCAATCACACTTCGGGCGGCCTCACGCTGACCGGCTCCGGCGCGTTCGGCGCCGGCGTCAACGTCACGGGCGGAAGTCTGACCGTGAACGGCGTCCTGCAGGGCGCGACCGACGTCGCCGGCGGGGCCAGCATCGGCGGTTCCGGCACGATCGACGGCATCCTGACCATAGCCAACAACGCGACCCTCGTCGGCGTCCAGGGCTCGACCCTGGCGATCGACACCCTGGTCCTGAACTCGGCGGCCATCACCAATGCGACCTTCTCCGGCGCGGGCGGGCCGGCCCTGTTTGCGGTCACCAACGACCTGACGCTGGATGGCGTTCTGAACGTCGCCAGCACGGGTGCCTACGGTTTCGGCGTCTATGGTCTGATGACCTACGGCGGTGCTCTGGACGACCGCGGCCTCACCGTCGGCACCACGCCGGGCGGCGCGCAGCGTGTCCTGGTGCAGACCTCCGTTGCGGGCCAGGTCAATGTCATTCACGCGCCGACCACCCTGTTGTTCTGGGACGGCGGAAACGGCGGTCAGCATGACAACGGTGCCGTCAACGGCGGCGCGGGCGTCTGGACGGCGGCCGGTTCGGAATGGACCGATGCCAACGGTCTGTTCAACGGTGCCATGGAGCCGCAACCCGGCTTCGCCATCTTCCAGGGCGCGGGCGGCCTGATCACGGTTGATGACGTGGCCGGCGCAGTCGGCGTCACGGGCATGCAGTTCGCGGCCGACGGCTATTCGATCCAGGGCGACTCGATCAACCTGGCGGCGGCGACCACGACGATCCGCGTCGGCAACGGCAGCCTGGCGGGTGCCGGCTGGACGACCACGATCGGATCGGAACTGACCGGTGCCGGCCAACTGGCGCGGACCGACCTCGGCACGCTGATCCTGACGGCCGAGAACACCTACACCGGTGGTACTTCCATCGACACCGGCCGTCTCCAGATCGGTGCCGGTGGAACGACCGGTTCGATCCTCGGCGCGGTGACGCTGGCAAACGGCGGAACCCTGGCCTTCGCACGCAGTGACAACCAGGTGTTCACCAATGCCGTGAGCGGCACGGGCACGGTGGTGATCAATGGCGTCGTGACCCTGACGGGCCCGATCACCGCCACGAACGGGGTGAACGTCGGTGCCGGTTCAGTGGCGACGCTGTCGAACGTCAGCCTGACGACGGGCAATGCGGTGGTCATGAGCGGCGCGAATGCCACCGTGAACGTCGCGAACGGCGGCGTGGTGCAGAGCCTGAACGGGACCGGAATCTTCGTCACGGCCGCCAACGGCTTCGTCGACAATCTGGGCACGATCAGCGGCACCGCTACTGCTGTGTTCGCCAATGCGGACCTGACCCTGACCAACGGTGCGTCGGGCAGCATCACCGGTCTGTTCGCAATCAGCGCGCTGCAGAACCTGAACCTGACGAACAACGGTTCGATCGATGCGACCGTCGCCAACTTCAACAACTCGGGCATCTATGCCGGCGGGACCGGGACGATCCTGAACACGGGCTCGATTACCTCGGGCACGAACGCGATCTACACCCAGGGCACGGGCTCGGTGACCAACAGCGGTCTGATCCGGGGCGGCGGAGCCGCCGCGACGATCCGGCTGTTCGGCGCGAACTCGATCGTGACCAACGAGGCCGGCGGCGAGATCAACACCTCCGGAACGGGCACGGGCGTCTATCTGGACGGCACCGGCTCCACGGTTCTGAACGCCGGCACGATCCGGGGCGCGAATGCCGTGAACCTTGTCGGCAGCGGCGGCGCGTTGACCAACAGCGGGACCCTGATCGGCCTGGTCGGCTCCGGCGTCGTGGGTAACGGCGGCGTGGTGACCAACCTCGCCGGCGGCTCGATCACCGGTCAACTCAGCGGAGTCACCTTCGTTACGGCGGCGGGCTCGGTGAACAACGCGGGCTCCATCGTCGGCACGACGGCGCATGGCGTGAACCTCAACGCCGGCGGCCTGGTCGACAACAGCGGGTCCATCTCCGGTGCCCTGGTCGGCGTTCGCTCGCTGGCGGGTCTCAACCTGACCAGTTCGGGTTCGATCTCCGGCGGCGGCAATGCCATTGAGAGCGCCGGCGCGTTCAACGACACCCTGACCTTCCTGACGGGTTCGACGACCACGGGCTCGGTGCTGTCCGACGGTGGCGACGATCTGATCTCCCTGGCGGGCCTGCTCACCGGCTCTGTCGGCGCGGGCGCGGGGACGGACACCGTTACCCTGTTCGACACCGGCAGCTTCAGCGGCATCCTCGACGGCGGCGACGGCATCGATGCCTTCGTGCTGGACGGCGGTGGCGTCGGTACGGTCGATATCGGGACCGTCGTGAATTTCGAGAGCCGCACCATGCAGGGTGCCGGCGTCTTCGTCCTGACCGGGGCGGACACGTCCAGCGCGGAATGGGCGATCAACGCAGGGGTCCTGGCGGCCTCTGGCGGTCTGGCGATCGGCGATGACGTCACGGTGACGATCGGTGCCAACGGCATCCTGGCCCTCCTGTCCGACGAGGCCATCGGCTCGCTGATCGGCTCTGGCGCGGTCGATCTCGGTGCCAGTACGCTGGGCGTCACGAACGGCGGCACCTATGACGGCGTCATCGGCGGCTCCGGCGGTCTGGCCCTGCTCGCCGGGACGCTGACGCTCTCGGGGGCCAACACCTATACCGGCCTGACCAATGTTCTGGGCGGCACCCTGGCCTTCGGCGCATCCGACGTCCTGTCGGACCTGACCTGGGTCAGCGTCGACACGGGCGCGACGCTCGATATCGGTGCGTTCAGCGACACGGTGGGCCTGCTGGGCCTGTCGGGAACCCTGGACGGTACGGGTACGCTGACGGCCGGCGAGTACCAGCTCAACGGCGCGACCGTGAACGCCAACCTCGGTGCCGGAAACCTGTTCCAGGTCTCGGGCGTGTCGACGCTGAACGGCACATCCGCTTCCGAAGCGGTCACCATCGCCGGCGGCACGCTGTCCTTCGGCCAGGCAGACCGTCTGTCCGACACCGCCACGGTGGTTGTCGCCAGCGGCGCCGAGCTGAACCTGAACGCCTTCGACGACACCATCGGCCTGCTGGGCCTGTCGGGGACGCTGAACGGCACGGGAACGCTGACCGCGGGCGAGTACCAGCTCAACGGCGCGACCGTGAATGCCAACCTCGGTGCCGGAAACCTGTTCCAGGTCTCGGGCGTGTCGACGCTGAACGGGACCTCGGCCTCGCAAGCCGTGACCGTCGCCGGCGGCACGCTGACTCTCGGTGCCGCTGACCGTCTGTCCGACACGGCTACGCTGATGGTCGGTGCGAGCGGGGTTCTGGACCTCGGTGCCTTCGACGAAACGGTCGGCATCGCCGGACTGTCCGGCACGCTGGACGGGACCGGCACATTGACCGCGAGCGAGTACCAGCTCGATGCCGCGACGGTGAACGCCAACCTGGGTGCCGGAAACCTGTTCCAGGTCTCGGGCGTCTCGACACTGAACGGGACTTCGGCTTCGGAAGCCGTGACCGTGGCCGGTGGCACGCTGACCCTCGGTGCCGCTGACCGTCTGTCCGATGCCGCCACCCTCCTGATCGGTAACAGCGGGACGCTTGATCTCGGTGCCTTCGACGAAACCGTCGGCATGGCCGGACTGTCCGGCAACCTGGACGGAACCGGCACGCTCACGGCGAGTGAGTACCAACTGACCGGCGCGACGGTGAACGCCAACCTGGGCGCGGGGAACCTGTTCCAGGTCTCGGGAGTCTCGAGGCTGAACGGCACGTCCGCGTCCGAAGCGGTCACCATCGCCGGCGGCACGCTGACTCTCGGTGCCGCTGACCGTTTGTCCGATACCGCCACGCTCGTGGTCGGTGCGGATGGCACGCTGGATATCGGCGCCTTCGACGAAACGGTCGGCATCGCCGGGCTGTCCGGCACGCTGGACGGAACCGGCACGCTGACGGCCGGCGAGTACCAGCTCACCGGCGCGACGGTGAACGCCAACCTGGGTGCCGGAAACCTGTTCCAGGTCTCGGGTGTCTCGACGCTGAACGGGACTTCGGCTTCGGAGGCCGTGACCGTGGCCGGGGGCACGCTGTCCCTCGGTGCGGCGGACCGGCTGTCCGATACCGCCACGCTCCTGATCGGCACCGGCGGAACGCTCGACCTGGGCGCCTTCGACGAAACGGTCGGCCTGGCCGGACTGAACGGCACGCTCAACGGCACGGGGACGCTGACGGCGAGCGAGTACCAGCTCAACGCCGCGACGGTGAACGCCAACCTGGGCGCAGGAAACCTGTTCCAGATCTCCGGCATCTCGACGCTGAACGGCACCTCCGCTTCTGAAGCGGTGACCATCGCAGGCGGCACTTTGGCCCTCGGTGCCTCGAACCGTCTGTCGGACACCGCCACGGTGGTGGTCGGCAGTGGTGCGGTGCTGAACCTCAATGCCTTCAACGACACCGTCGGCCTGTTCGGTCTGTCGGGTACGCTGAACGGCACAGGCACGCTGACCGCCGGCGCGTACCAGCTCACCGGCGCGACGGTGAACGCCAACCTCGGCGCAGGGGACCTGATCCAGATCTCCGGCGTCTCGACGCTGAACGGGACCTCGGGGTCACAGATGGTCAGCATCATCGGCGGTACGCTGGCCCTCGGTGCTTCGAACCGTCTGTCGGACACCGCCACGGTGGTGGTCGGCAGTGGTGCGGTCCTGAACCTGAACGCCTTCAACGACACCGTCGGCCTGTTCGGTCTGTCGGGTACGCTGAACGGCACCGGCACGCTCACGGCCGCGGAAACCCATCTGAGCGGCGCGACCGTAAACGCCAATCTCGCAGGCGCGCGTCTCTTCAACCTGGCCGGTGTGTCGACCCTGAATGGATCGGCCGGCCAGAACCTGGTTTCGGTCCAGGGCGGGACGCTTCGCCTGGGGGCCTCCGAGCGCCTGTCCGACACGGCGACGGTTTCGGTCTCGTCCGGTGCGACCCTGGCGGTGGGTGCCTGGCAGGAGCGGATCGGCTCGCTGTATGGCATGGGCGATGTGAGCATTGGCTCGACCGGCCGCCTGACGCTGGGCGGAGCCGAGTCCGGCTTCGGCGGGCGGCTGAGCGGCGCGGGCACGCTGGCGCACGCCGGCGGCCTGTTCACCCTACTGGGCGACCACACGATCGCAAACATCATCAACCAGTCGGGTGAACTGCGCTTCCTCGGCTCCACAACCGGTGCCGTTTCGGTGACCGGTGGAACCCTGACGGGCGCCGGCACCATCGGTGGGGCCCTGACGGTGTCGAATGGCGCCGTGCTGTCGCCGGGTCTGGCGGGTCAGTTGAACCGGATCGGCGGCTTCACGGTCGGCGGCCTCAACCTCACGGGCGGTCGCCTGAACCTCGATGTCACCGGCACAGCCGCCGGCAGCCTGATCGACCAGATCCGGGTGCTCGGCACCGCCACCCTGACCGGCGGCACGGTCTCGCCGCTCTTCCAGGGCCCGGCCTCGGGCTTCGACTTCTCGACCCGCTATCTCTTCCTGCAGGCCAACCGCCTCGTGGGCACCTTCTCCAACGGTTCGGCGTTTACGGCCGCAGCCCAGGACGGCCTGTTCTGGCGGGTTCGCTACGATCTCGCCCCCAACAGCGCGGTCCTCGAGCTGCGTCAGTTGACGGACTTCGATCCGGGCCAGTCGGGGACGGCCAACCAGGGTGCGGTCGGCATCGCATTCAGCGGCGGCCAGCTCGAGGCCTCCGACGACTACGCCGGGGTCCTTTCGATCCTCGCCGGCCTGTCCGATGCCGAGCGCAACACTGCCTTAGACAGCGTCTCCGGCGAGGCGCTGGCGGACATGACCACCTCGCTGTTCTCCGCCAACGACCACTTCATGCAGACCGTTCAATCCTCGGGCGGTCGCGGCGACAACACCTCGGGCTCGCTCAGCTTCGCCAGCCAGCTGTCGTTGACCGCCGACCGTGCCAGCCCGGCCAGCCAGCTGGCCGGCGTGCTCAATGCCTATGATCCGGGCGCGTCCATGAACGGCGCGAGCGGGGGCTGGGTGTCGGTCTTCACCGGCGACCAGGAACTGGAAGGCAAGAAGCCCGGCCAGGCCACGGTCGACAGCCGCCATAGCGGCTTCGCGGGCGGCTATGGCGTGTCCAACGGACCGTGGAGCTTCGGCGGCGCGGCCGGGGTGTCGCGGATGGAAGGCGATGTCGTGGACCGCGCCTCCCGCTATGAGACCGATCTCAGCCATGCGGCCGGGTATTTCGGCTACGATGACGGCCAGTGGGCCGCCGACGTGACCGCATCGGTCTTCGGTGGCGAGGCGGACACCCGTCGTACCGTGAGCGTCGGCTCGTTCAGCGGCACCGCAATCGGTGACACCCACGCAGAAGGTCAGGCGATCGCCGCCAGCGTGGCCCGCCGCTTCCACCTCGAAGGTGATGGCACGATCGCCCTGGGCGTCATCGGGACCTTGTCCAACGCTTCCGTCGACGGCTTCACCGAAACCGGTGCGGGTGCCCTGTCCCTGACGGTCGCCGGACTGGAGCGGGACTGGCAGACGCTGAACATCAGCGCCCGCGCTGCCCAGCCTTATCGGGTCAACGGTCGCGAGATGAAAATCTACGGCGGCATGGGCGTCCTCCTCACCACCGGCGACCGGCAGGCCACGGGCGACATGCGCTTCAGCGGCGCGCCGACGGGCTTCGGAGCCTTCACCATCGAAGGGGCAGAAGCCCCGCCGTTGGCCGGCGTGACCGAGTTCGGACTCGAGGTCGAGGCCGCCGACGGCGTCTCCATCTCCGCCGGATACCGCGGCCTGTTCAGCGAGCGTCTGAACGACAACCAGTTCGGGATGAAGCTGAACGTTCGCTGGTAGGGGTACTGTCACTGCGCTGACAATCCGGACCTGCCCTTGGCGGCAGGTCCGGAGGGCAGGGGGTGCTTTCCGGGGCGGGCAGGTCTTACCTCCCAGCCCAAGGCGACTCGCCGGTGCTGTCAGACCAACGGCAGCGTGTCGTCACGCGCGTGACCAGCAGGCTGACCGGTTCGCTCAGGCCAAAAGCCGATATCCGATCGCCGGTTCTGTCTGGATCAACACGGGATGCGCCGGGTCTGACTCCAGCTTTTGTCGAAGCTGTCCGACAACGACCCTTAGATACTGGGTGTCATCGGCATGGGCGGCGCCCCAGACCGCCACCAGCAGGTCGCGGTGGCCGATAACCTTGCCTGCGTCGCGGGCGAGACGGGCGAGCACCTCGTATTCCTTGGGGGTCAGGCGGACTGGGTGGCCCGATCGCAAGACCTGCCGTCGGTCCAGATCGATCGTTACATCGCCGGCCACGACCGGTCCGTTACTCTCGGGACGACCTCCCGACTGGCGCAGATTCACCCGCAGCCGCGCGAGGAGCTCGCCGACACCGAACGGTTTCTCGACATAGTCGTTGGCGCCCAGGTCGAGGGCGGCGATCTTCTCGGCTTCCTTGTCCCGTGCGGAAAGGACGATGATCGGGCCTGTGTAGAACTCGCGGGCCCGGGCGAGGACATCCTTGCCGTCCATGTCCGGAAGGCCGAGGTCCAGCACGACGGCGTCAGGCGACCACAGGGCGATGCCGCGCAGTCCTTCCTGTCCACTGTCGGCGCGTCTGGGCTCGTAGCCCGCAGCGTCGAGCGCCGGAGACAGGAACCGGTGGATCTGGGGCTCGTCGTCGATGACGAGGATGACGGGTCTGACGGCGGGCATCGGCGCTCTATAGCAGGTCGCCCATCACAAGAGATCGCGATGCGTGGCGATCGCCTTGGGCAGGCTGATCAGGATACGGGTGCCGCGGCCGTCGGCGATCGGGCTGGCGGCAGCGATGCGGCCGCCCATGGCCTCCACGAAGCCCTTGGCGATGGCGAGGCCGAGGCCCGCGCCCTTTGACCGGTCGGATGGCTCCTCCATGCGGCGGAATTTGTCGAACACCCGTTCCAGCTCGACGGTCGGGATGCCCTTGCCCTCGTCCTCGATCGAAAGGACCACCGAGCCGTGGTCCTCGTAGGCTGCCAGTTCGATGCTCGATCCGTCCGGGCTGTAGGCGACCGCATTCTCCAGGATGTTGACCACGGCCTGCTCCAGCAGGCCCTGATCCAGCATCACCAGACTGAGCTCGGCAGGGAAGTCGCGGACCAGGCGTCGCGCTTCCAGCCGCCGTGCGATCCGTCCGGCGGCCGCGTTCAGAACATCGCGCACATCGACCCAGTCAGACCTGATGTTGAGCCCGCCACCCTCCAGCCGCGTCATATCCAGCAGATCGCCAACATAGCGGTTCAGCCGCTCGGCCTCCTCGCGAATGCTCAGCAGCAGGTCGGCGCGGACTTCGGGTTTCAACGTGTCGCCGTAGTCGATCAAGGTGGTCGATGCCCCCAGCACGGTCGACAGGGGTGTGCGCAGGTCGTGGCTGACCGAATTCATCAAGGCCCCGCGGAAGCGGTCGGCACGGCGGAGGCTCTCGGTCTCGACGGCCTCCCCGGCCAGTTGCGCCCGCTCCAGGGCCACGGCACCCTGATCCAGCAGGGCGAGGGCAAGCCGCTCTTCGTCAGAGCCCGGGGCAAGGGCATCGGCTTCGATGCCCGCCACGCCGGCGCGACCCCGGACTCCTTGCAGGGGACGGAAGGTCCAGCTGGTCTGGGGCAGGGTGCCCGTACCGTGGCCGGCAGGTTCCCCTCGCTCCCACGCCCAGCGCGCGGCGGCCATGGCGGCGGAGCCGAGCGTCTCGGATGCGGGGGCGCTGGCGGCCAGCACAATGTCGTCCCCTTCGGGCAGCAGGACCACCGCCCGGGCTCCGGCGGCCGCGGCGGTCTGCTCGGCCAGCACCCGGGCGGTCTCCGGGCGTCCTTCGGCGGCGGACAGGGTCTGACTGGCCGCCAGCAGGGCGGATACGGCTGAGGCGCGGCGTTGTGCGCGTTTCGCCTGTTCACGGACACGGCCCGCCAGCACGCCGGTCACAAGCGCGACGGCCCAGAAGACGATCAGCGTCAGGATGTCTGTCGGCGAGCCAATGGCGAAACTGTAGCGCGGCTCAAGGAACAGGAAGTTGTAGATCAGGAAGGCCGCGGTGGCGGCGGCCAGCGCCGGACGAAGACCGTAGAGAACTCCGGCCGCCAGCACCGCCGACAGATAGATCACCCCCAGATCGACCCGTGCGAACGACCGGTCCAGCAGCAGGGCCAATCCCGTAGCCGCCGCGACGAAGCCCGCCCCGATGGCGTAGCCTGCCCAGCCTCCGACGCTCAGGCGTGTATGGGCGACGGGCGTCGCCGGGCCGGTCGCAGGGTCGGTGACGATATGGATCGCCGCGCCCTGCGACGAGCGCAGCAGCTCCGCCGCGAGCGACCGGCCCATCAGTTCGCTGAACCGGCTGTCGCGTCCCTTGCCCAGCACGATCTGGGTGACGTTGTTGCGATGGGCGTGATCCATCACCGTGCGCACCACGTCATCGCCGCTGAGCACGACGGTGCGGCCACCGAGCTGTTCGGCCAGTTTCAGCGCCCCTGCGAGGCGCGCAGCCCGCGCGGGATCGCGGGTCGCAGCGCTGGGGCGGTCGACGTGGGCGACGGTCCAGGGTGCGTCCATCATCATATCGGACAGCCGCCGGCCGGCGCGCACCAGCATGTCGGCCATGCCGTCGCCGCCCACCAGAACGAGAATGCGCTCGCCCGCGGCCCACGGGCCCGACACGCCCTTCTCACGCAGGGTCGCGACCAGCTGGTCATCCACGGTCTGGGCCGCCCGCCGCAGCGCCATCTCGCGAAGCGCCGTGAGGTTCTCGACCTTGAAGAAATTCTCCGACGCCAGCCGCGCCGTCTCGGGCACATAGACCTTGCCCTCGGCCAGCCGCTTGCGCAGTTCCTCCGGGGTGATGTCCACGACCTCGATGTCGTCGGCCTTGGACAGGGCACCGTCGGGCACGGTCTCCCGCTGGCGCACGCCCGTGATGCGCAGCACGACGTCGGACAGGCTTTCCAGATGCTGGACGTTCAATGTGGTCCAGACGTCGATCCCGGCTGCGAGGATTTCCTCGACGTCCTGCCAACGCTTCGGATGGCGAGAGCCCGGGACATTGGAGTGGGCGTATTCGTCCACCAGCAGCAACTGGGGACGACGGGCGATGGCGCCGTCGATGTCGAACTCCATCAGGGCCCGCGCCTTGTAGTCGATCGGCTGGCGCGCCATCACCTCCAGCCCGCGAAGCAGGCTCTCGGTCTCGCGGCGACCATGGGTCTCGACGACCCCAACCACGACGTCGTCGCCCTCGGCCCTTCGGCGACGGGCGGCGCGCAACATTTCATAGGTCTTGCCGACCCCCGGCGACATGCCGAGGAAGACCTTCAGCCGACCCCGCTTTCGCGGGGCCGACTTCGGGCGGTCGGGATCGTCGGCGTCGGCCAAATCAGGCGTCCGGCGAGCCAGGGAACCGGGCGTCGAGTGCCCGGTTGGTCAGCAGTACATTCACGTGCGGCTGCCCGATGAAGCCGAGCAAGGCACCCCGGGTATGCTGGTCGATCACCCTCTGGATCTCCTTGGCAGGCACGCCGCGCGCTGTGGCGATGCGTTCAGCCTGAAGGCGAGCGTAGGCCGGTGAAATGTCCGGGTCGAGGCCTGAGGCTGAGGTGGTCACGGCGTCTGCCGGGATCACGCCGGCGCCATTCTCGATGCGGATCGCCACGGCGGTTTCGGCGACGCGGGTCTTCAGGTCGTCATTCAGCGGCCCGAGGTTCGAGCCCGACGACCCGGCGGCATTATATCCGTCTCCCGCGGCCGAGGGACGCGGGCGCAGATAGCGGGCTTCGGCGAAGGGCTGGCCGGTCAGGGCGGAGCCGATGACCGCGCCGTCGGCATTGCGCACCAGACTGCCATTGGCCTGTCCCGGGAAGGCCGCCTGGGCGACTCCGGTCACCGCCAGCGGATAGGCGACGCCGAGCAGCAGGGTGAACAGGGCGATCATGACGATCGCCGGACGAAGGGATCTCAGCATCAGAACACCGCCTTCAGGCTGGCGACGGCGCGGCTTTCGTAGATCTGGCCGAAGTCGTGCTCGTCGGTGTCGTGGTAGCGCAGGTCCAACGCCAGAGTGTCGGTCAGCTGATATGCCGCGCCGAGGTTCCAGGTCGTGTAGTCGAAGTCGGACGACAGGAACTGATGGCCGACCGCGCCGGAGACGGTCCATTTTTCCGCCGGGCTGAAGGCTGCATTGGCCTCGACATAGGTCGCCTCGTCCTCGGCGGCACCGAAGAAGTCGGGCGACCAGTAGACCGCCCCACCGAGTGTGGCCGGACCGAAGGCGCGCGAGGCCGCGACCTTGGCCTCGACGTAGTCATAGTCCGCGCCGCCCGGCTGTCCGGTGTAGAAATAGCCGACCGCACCGAAGTCCCAGTTCCAGCCCGCGAACTCGGGGCGGATGCCCGCATAGAGGTCGATCTCGGCGTTGGTGTCAGGGTCGCCGGGGAAGGCCACGTTGGAGGCCCAGGCGCCGGCGTAGAGGGTCCGGCTGGTCAGATCGACGCCGCCAGAGATCGCGGCATCCTCTTCCGTCTGGCTGACGCCCCGGAAGACATAATCGGAAGTGGCGGCCACGTTCCAGGCGATGGACGGGCTGGAGGGTCCAGTGGCGGTCTGGGCGTCGGCCTGGGAGGCGACGCCCCAGACGACCAGACCGATCAGGCAGGCACCGGCGAACCAGAGGTCGTTGCGGCCGGCGGCCTTGAAGCGGGATTTGCGGGTCATGGAAATCACTCTGTTTCTGTGTGGGTCAGGCCAGGCCGAGGCCGGAGATGACGATGTCGATGAGCTTGATGCCGACGAACGGCGCGATGAGGCCGCCGAGCCCGTAGATCAGCAGGTTGCGGCTCAGCAGCTTGCCGGCTCCGACCGCGCGGTATTTCACGCCGCGCAGGGCCAGCGGGATCAGGGCGACGATCACCAGGGCGTTGAAGATCACCGCCGACAGGATGGCGCTCTCGGGGCTGTGCAGACCCATGACGTTGAGCGCGCCGAGCGCCGGCAGGGCGACCACGAACATCGCCGGGATGATGGCGAAATATTTGGCCACATCGTTGGCGATCGAAAAGGTGGTCAGGGCGCCGCGCGTGATCAGCAGCTGTTTGCCGACCTCGACGATCTCGATGACCTTGGTCGGGTCGCTGTCGAGATCGACCATATTGCCGGCCTCGCGGGCGGCCTGGGCCCCGGTCTGCATGGCCACGCCGACATCGGCCTGTGCGAGCGCAGGCGCATCGTTGGCGCCGTCCCCGCACATGGCAACCAGCCGGCCCTTGGCCTGTTCCTCGCGGATCAGGCGCAATTTGTCCTCGGGCGTGGCCTCGGCGAGGTAGTCGTCCACCCCGGCCTCAGACGCGATGGCGGCGGCGGTCACCGGGTTGTCGCCGGTGATCATGACGGTGCGCAGGCCCATGCGGCGCAGGTCCGCGAACCGCTCCTTCACGCCCGGCTTCACCACATCCTTGAGGTGGATGACGCCGACCAGAACATCGTCCTGGGTCACCGCCAGCGGGGTACCGCCTGAGCGGGCGATGCGGTCCACTGCCGCTCGGAACTCCGCGGGCGTGTCGCCATCCTTGAGGTTCAGGGATTTCAGCACCGCATCCACTGCGCCTTTGCGCCAGGACGCCTTGCCGGACTCGAGGCCCGACTGACGCGTCACTGCGCTGAACGCGACGGCTCTGGAGCCCTCGGGCTGTTCGACGACGATGCCGGCGTTTCGGCCCAGTTCGACGATCGAGCGGCCTTCCGGCGTCTCATCGGCCAGCGAGGCGATGACGGCGGCGCGCAGGGCGACTTCCGGGCGCACGCCGGGAACCGGAATGACCTCGGTGGCCATGCGGTTGCCGAAGGTGATGGTGCCCGTCTTGTCGAGCAGCAGGGTGTCGACGTCGCCGGCAGCCTCGACCGCCCGGCCCGAAGTGGCCAGCACATTGACCTTGAGGAGCCGGTCCATGCCGGCGATGCCGACCGCCGACAGAAGCCCGCCGATCGTTGTCGGGATCAGGGTGATGAACAGGGCACCCAGCACGATCGGATCGAGCGTGATGCCGGAATAGGCACCCAGACCCAGCAGGGTGACCACCGCGATCAGGAACACCAGCGTCAACCCGGCCAGCAGCACGGACAGGGCCAGTTCGTTCGGCGTCTTGCGGCGGTTGGCACCCTCGACCATGGCGATCATCCGGTCGAGGAAGGTCGAGCCCGGAGCCGAGGTGATGCGCACCTTGATCCAGTCGGACACCACGGTCGTGCCGCCGGTGACGGCCGAACGGTCGCCGCCGGCCTCGCGGATGACCGGCGCGGATTCGCCGGTGATGGCGGCTTCGTTGACCGAGGCCACGCCCTCAATGATCTCGCCGTCCGAGGCAATCACATCGCCCGCCTCGACCAGGATGATCGCGCCGACCATCAGCTCGTGCGCCGGGGTAGGCACCACCGTGCCCGTCGCGGGATCGACGATCAGCTTGGCCTTGGTGGTGACGCGGGTGGCCCGCAGGCTGTCGGCCGCCGCCTTGCCGCGCCCTTCGGCGACGCTTTCGGCGATGTTGGCGAACAGCACCGTGGCCCAGAGCCACAGCGCCAACTGGATGGCGAAGCCTGCCGACTGACCGGTGGAGATCGCCGCGACGGCCGAGACGGTGGCCAGCAGGGCGACGATCCAGGTGGTGAAGATCACCAGATTGCGCAGCAGATGCTTCGGATTCAGCTTGATGAAGGCTTCACCCATGGCGCGGCCGATCATCGAGCCCGTCAGGCCGCCCACAAGCGAGGGCTGGCGTGGCTTCTCGCCCATCTGGTCGGGGTTTGCGAAAGTCATGTGCGGGGTCCGTTCGGATCAGGACCGGGCCGCACCGTCGAGCATCTGGAAATGCTCAACGATGGGTCCGAGGGCGAGGGCGGGGAAGAACTGCAACCCGCCCAGGATGAGGATGACGCCGATCAGCAGGCCGATGAACAGCGGTCCGTGGGTCGGCAGGGTGCCGGTCGAGGGAGCCAGCTTCGGCTTGACGACAAGAGCGCCGGCGATGGCCAGCACCGCGATCGCGGGCACGAACCGGCCCATCAGCATGGCCAGGCCCAGTGTTGTGTTCCACCAGGGCGCATTGGCGGTCAGGCCGGCGAAGGCCGAGCCGTTGTTCGCCGCCGCCGAGGTGTAGGCGTACAGCATCTCCGACAGGCCGTGCGGCCCATGGTTCAGCAAGCCTTCCATGGCGGTCGGCAGGACCGCCGCGACGGCAGTGAAGCCGAGGATGGCCAGCGGCAGGACCAGCACGGCGATCATGGCGAACTGGATCTCGCGCGCCTCGATCTTCTTGCCGAGATATTCGGGGGTGCGACCGACCATCAGGCCGGCCACAAAGACCGCCAGCATGGCCATGACGACCATGATGGCGATGCCCGAGCCGATCCCGCCGGGCAGGATCTCGCCGAGCTGCATCAGGAACATCTGGATGCCGCCCGACAGGGGCATGTAGCTGCCGTGCATCGAATTGACAGAGCCGTTCGAGGCGCCGGTCGTGGGGCCGGCCCAGGCGACGGAGGAGGGCACGCCGAAGCGGACCTCCTTGCCCTCCATATTGACCGGCTGCTCGATCCCGGCGGCGACCAGGGCCGGCGCGGGCTGGCTTTCGGCCGCATAGAGGCCGGCGGTGCAGGCGGCCAGCAGGACGAAGGCCGCGATCACGAGGGCACGCACCTCACGTCTGGCCAGCACGCTGCGGCCAAAGGCGAAGAAGGCGGCCCAGCCGAGGACGTTGATCGACACGGCCGTGATCAGATTGGTCAGGGCCGAAGGGTTCTCGAACGGGTGCGCCGAGTTGACGTTGAAAACGCCGCCGCCGTTGATGCCCAGCTGTTTGATGGCGAGCTGACTGGCCACCGGGAACAGCGACAGGGTTTGTTGGCCGCCCTCCATGCCGGTCGCCGTGACCGACGCGGCGAGACTTTGCACCACGCCCAGACCGGCGAGCGTCACCGCAAGGATCAGCGAAGCGGGCAGGAGCAGGTACAGGGTGGTGCGGGTCATGTCGGCCCAGAAATTGCCGACGCCCTCGCCGCGGTTGGCGACAAAGGCCCGGGCCAGAGCGGCCGCGATGGCCGCTCCGGTGGCTGCGGACAGGAAGTTCTGCACCGTCAGGCCGGTCATCTGGGTCAGCGTCGACATCGTCGCCTCGCCGCCATAGCTCTGCCAGTTGGTGTTGGTCACGAAGCTGACGGCGGTGTTGAAGGCGAGGTGAGGCGATACGCCCACGAACCCCTGCGGGTTCAGCGGCAAGGATCCCTGGAGACGCAGCATGGCGTACAGGAAGACGAAGCCGGCGAGGTTGAACGCGAGCAGTGCGCCGGCGTAACCCAGCCAGCCCTGGCTGCGTTTGGGATCGACGCCGGCGACCTTGTACAAGACGCCTTCGACCGGCCGCAGCACGGGGTCCAGCCAGGTCGTCTCGCCGTTCCAGACGCGCGACAGATAGATCCCCAGCGGCCATGCGATCAGCACGGACAGGCCGAGGGTCAGGGCGATTTCCGCCCATCCTTGAATGTTCATGGCGCGGCTCCCTAGAACCGCTCGGGGCGCAGCAGCGCCGCGACCATGTAGACGGCGACGACGACCGCGCCGACGCCCCACAAAATGGCGACCAGCATCGTCATACCCGCTTCAGGAAAACGGCGAGGGCGGCGAAGGTCAGAAAGGCCCCGCCGCCGATCGCCAGAAAGATCAGATCGGCCATGCCGACGCCTCCGACTGTTGGAGGCCCTACAAGGTCATCGAACGACCTAAGGCCGCCATTCGGGTTTACGGCCGGCGCATAAGGAAAGCGTAAGGGCGGGCGACGGGCCTGTGTGCGCTTGACGCCGTCAGTCCACCGGCAACCGGCCTATCCCGGGAGCGAGCTCGTCCGGACGGGGAGCCTCCACCCCGCCCGCGGCCGACCTCTATCGCCGGCGGTGGCGGGCGGGGATCAGTCCGTGGCGGGTCATCTTGTCGTAGAGCGTCTTGCGGGGGATCTGCAGGTCCGCGGTGACCTGCCGGATGTCGCCCTCGTGGCGGGTCAGGGACTCCCGGATCAGCTCGGCCTCATAGTTTTGCACGCGCTGGACCAGCCCTTCGTCAGACCGGGTTTCCGACATGAGCGGGCTGAGGCCCACTGCGACCTGGCTCGCGTAGTTGGCCAGCTCGCGCAGGTTTCCCGGCCAGTCGTGTTCGAGCAGGCGGCGACGAATGGCATGGTCGACCGCGGGCATGTCCCGTCCGAGGCGACCCGCCACCCGGCTCAGGAAGCGGGCGAACAGCAGCGGCACGTCCTCGCGTCGTTCGCGCAGGGGCGGCGTCCGCAGACGGATCACGTTCAGCCGATAGTACAGGTCTTCCCGGAGGTCACCGCGTACCACAGCCTCGACCGGGTCGCCCTTGGTTGCGGCAAGGATCCGGAGGTCGAGGGCCTGCGGCTCCACCGCCCCGACCGGCAGGATCTCGCGTTCCTCCAGATCGCGCAGGAGCAACAGCTGGGCGGCGCGCGGCGCGAGATCGATTTCGTCGAGGAACAGGGTGCCCTGGTGGGACTGTTCGATCTGTCCCACGCGCCGGCGAAACGCGCCGGCCGGGCCGGCCACATCGCCCATCAGCAGGCTTTCAAGCCCCGTTTCCGGCAAGGCGGCGCAGGACACGGCAACGAACGGCCGCAGGCGCCGACGGCCGGCGTTGTGAATGGCACGCGCCACAGCCTCCTTCCCGGAACCGGTCTCGCCCTCGATGAGGACGTCGACCTCTGCGTCGGCGAGGCGCTGGACCGCGGCGCGAAGGGACTCCACCGGTCGACTTGAGCCGCTGAGCGGGATTGAGCCCTAGTCGTCGGCGGCGAGGGCGGCCAGTCGACGATTGTCGAGAACCAGCGCGCGCTTCTCCAGGGCGCGACCGAGCGTCTCGATCAGCCGCTCCGGTGCAAAGGGTTTGGCGAGGAAATCGTAGGCGCCGCGCTTCATCGCGTCGACGGCCTCGGCGATGTCGCCGTGACCCGTCATCATGACCACCGGCAGATCGGGATCGAGGTCGTTGAGGCGTTCCACCAACTGCCGGCCGTCCATACCCGGCATTCTCAGGTCGGTCGCCACGACGCCTTCAAACCGGTCGTTGACCACCTTGAGCGCCGCCTCTGCGGACCCGAACGCGAGGACCGTCAGCCCCTCCAGTTCAAGTCGCTCCGCGAGGGCATCACGGAAGCTGTCGTCGTCATCGATGAGCGCGATCCGGTTGAGGGCCTCGAAGCTCATGACGCCTTCGCCAACCGGATGGTGAACCTCGCGCCGGTGGACGTCGGTTCGAGCACCAGTTCTCCGCCGAAGGCCGCAACGATATCGCGGCTGATGACAAGCCCAAGCCCGAGGCCGTCCGCCTTGTCCGTCGTGAACGGCGTGAACAGTCGTTGCTGCACGGCCGGCGTAACGCCGGGTCCGTTGTCCGTGACGTGAATCGTCACCCGCTTGCCGCGGACCTGGACGCCAAGGGTGATCAACGGATCAGCGATGCCGTCGAGAGCCTCGATCGCATTCTGGAGCAGGTTGAGCACGACCTGTTCAAGCCGGTTCCTTTCCGCCCGCACCGCGAGCCCCGCGGGTGCCCTGCGACGCTCGAGGGTGATGCCCTTTTCCCGGAGCCGTCCGCCGACGAGGAGGAGCGCGCCGTCGATGGCGCCGTCGACGCTCACGGCGACCGTCTCCGACCGTGTCTTGCGGGAGAAGGCCCGGAGTTCGTCGGTGATGACCCCGACCCGTTCGGTCAGGCGATCGATATTGGCCAGGGATCGAAGCGCCCCGTCGCTGTCGTCGCGTCGCAGGAGGACCGAGGCGCTGTCGGCGTGCGTCCGGATCGCCGCGACGGGCTGATTGATCTCATGCGCCACGCCGGCGGCGATCTGGCCGAGGGTCGCCAGCTTGTTGGCCTGGATCAGCTCGTCCTGGAGATCCTGGCGGACGGTCTCGAGGCGTCGGCGCTCGTCGATCTCATGGTTCAACTGATCGTTGGCGGAGCGCAGTTCCGCCGTCCGAAGGTCGATCTGCCGTTCCAGCTCAACGCGGGCCTGCTCATCCTCCGACGCGCGCGCCGCGGCGCGCTGCCGTCGACGCAGGAGGATGCCGGTAAGGGCGGCCAGCAGGGCCACCGTGAGCGCGCTGAGCCAACGCGCCACGGCCACAGCGCGGTCGATCGCGTCACCAGAGGGCGCGAGCAGGTTCAGCCGCCAGCCGATCTCCGGGATCGGGTCCGACGCGGCGGCATACAAACCCTGGGGGATGTCCGTCGAGACCCGGACGAGGCCGGACCCGTCGGCTTCGAAGGGCAGGGGGGTGGGAATGGTCGAACCGGCGGTCTGGGTCGCCGCGAGCCGCCGCCGCAGGTCGGCGGACAGGGGACGGGCGGTATGGAACCGCCAGGCCGGCACGGTGGTGATCACCACCACGCCATCGGCATCGGTGACGTAGGTGGGTTCGCCCGACGCCCGCCAGTCGGCCTCCAGCGCATCGAACTCGACCTTGGCCACAATGACGCCCAGTGGCCGCCCGGAAGGATCGTCGACGCGCCGGGACAGATAGAGTCCGGGACGGCCGCTGACGGTGCCGAGGGCGAAGAAGCTCGCCTGCCCATCCCGCATGGCTTCGTAATAGTAGGGTCGGAAGCGGTAGCTGGACCCGACGAAACTGGTCGGCAGTCGCCAGTTGCTGGCGGCCAAGGTGCGGCCGTCGGAGTCCAGGGCGTAGATGGCGGCCGCGCGGACCTCCTTCGCCAGGGCCTCGAATTTCCGGTTGAGGCGCGCCGCGCCCGGCGCATCGGGTCGGCGGAGAAGGGCTTCCAGATCGGGGTCCTGGGCGAGCACCATGGGCAGGGAGCGGTGCCGTTCCAGTTCGCTGCGAAGGACCGCCGCATGCAGTGCGCTTGCCGTCGCCGCCTGACCTCCCGCGGATGCCCTGGCATCCCGCCGTGCGATCTCGCCGCTTGAGATGACCGCGATGACAGCGACGAGGGCCCAGACCACGCCGAACACGCGCCATTGAGTCGTTGGGGATCCCGGGCCTCTCATTGAGCGACTATGCGAGATTACGCACAAAAATCCATCGAGAATGTGCGGATTACCGCACAATGTTCCCGTCGGTCAGGCCTCTGATCCTAAATACCTCAATATTTTCAACACGAACTGTCGACGGCTGAGGCCGCTTGTTGCGTTGGATAGTTGATCGATACTGGAACCAATCGCGCCGATGAGAGCGCGCCAGTGACCGGGGCCGGGCAGCGGTTCCAAGGGAGGTCGTTTGTTGCATCCAGCCGCCACCAGCTGTGCGCCCGCCGTGCGCCGTCCCTTCTATCGCAGCCTGTACTTCACCGTCCTGCTGGCGATCGTGGCGGGTGGCGTGATCGGCCACCTGTGGCCTGACTTCGGCCAGTCCCTGAAGCCGCTCGGCGACGCCTTCATCAAACTGGTGAAGATGATCATCGCCCCGGTGATCTTCCTGACCATCACCACCGGCATCGCCGGGATGCGCGACCTGAAACAGGTGGGTCGTGTGGCGGCGAAGGCGTTTGCCTATTTCCTGGTCTTCTCGACCCTCGCCCTGATCATCGGACTGGTGATTGCCAATGTGGTCCAGCCGGGCCGCGGCCTGAACATCGACCCCGCCACGCTCAACGCCGGTGCCGTCGCGCAGTACACCGCCGCGGCGCACGAGAGCACCATTGTCGGCTTCCTGACCGGCATCATTCCCAACACCCTCGTCAGCGCCTTCGTCGAGGGCAACATCCTGCAGACGCTGTTCGTGTCGATCCTGTTCGGCATCGCCCTGGCCATGGCCGGCGATGTCGCAGCCCCTGTGACCCGCGCGCTGGACGCCCTCAGCCAGGTCGTCTTCAAGCTGGTGGCGATCCTGATGAAGGCCGCGCCGATCGGTGCCTTCGGAGCCTTCGCCTTCACCATCGGTGCCTATGGTCTCGGCGCGATCGCCAACCTCGCCGCCCTGATCGCCACCTTCTATGTGACGTCTCTGGTCTTCGTGGTCGGCGTGCTGGGGCTGGTCTGCCTGGTCAACGGCTTCTCGATCTTCCGGCTGATCAGCTATCTGAAGGAAGAGCTTCTGCTGGTGCTCGGCACCTCGTCGTGGGAGGCGGCGCTGCCCAGCCTGATGCAGAAGCTGGAGCGCGCCGGTGCGCCCAAGTCGGTGGTCGGGCTGGTCGTCCCGACGGGCTATTCGTTCAATCTGGACGGCACCAACATCTATATGACGCTGGCGGCCCTGTTCATCGCCCAGGCCATGAACATCGAGCTCAGCCTGCAGGATCAACTGCTGCTGCTGCTGGTCGCCATGATCAGCTCAAAGGGGGCCGCCGGCATTACGGGAGCGGGCTTCATCACCCTGGCGGCGACGCTGGCGGTGGTGCCGGGCGTCCCGGTCGCCGGCATGGCGCTGATCCTCGGCATCGACCGCTTCATGAGCGAGTGCCGGGCGCTGACGAACTTCGTGGGCAATGCGGTGGCGACCCTGGTCGTCGCCCGCTGGGAGGGGGAACTGGACCGGGAGGCGCTGCACGCGGCGCTCGGGTCTGGACCGAAGGCATTGGCCGCACCGCCGGATCCGGCGG
>Ga0187842_1000195_pt1 | contig 33160 bp, 27 predicted proteins | sample SpaLakP09_SKY_41_FD_134514 | JGI IMG/M metagenome (GOLD analysis project Ga0187842, IMG submission 134514) | Oligotrophic lake water microbial communities from Sparkling Lake, Wisconsin, USA - SP09_SKY_41 | ecosystem: Environmental > Aquatic > Freshwater > Lake | place: USA: Sparkling Lake... | reverse complement strand
GGTGCCCAACATCCGCCGGACCGCCGAACTGGTGGCCGAGATCAGCGCCGCCTGCCGCGAGCAGGATATCGGGGCCAGCCAGATCAACGAGGCGATCCAGCAGCTCGACAAGGTCACCCAGCAGAACGCCAGCGCTTCGGAACAGATGTCGGCGACCTCCGAGGAGCTGGCCTCCCAGGCCGAGGAACTGCAGACCTCGATCGCCTATTTCCGCACGGACATGCAGGGCGGGCCCGCGCCGCGCCCGGCCGCTCGACCGGCGGCCCGCAGACCTGCTGGGCGCAAGCCGGCCCCACCGTCGCGCCAGACCGTGGCGGCCCAACAGGCCCGGGCGAACGGCTTCGCCCTTGATCTGACCACCGGCGGTCCGGACGGCGAAGACGCCGACTTCCGGGAGTATGCGTGATGGCGTCGGCCGTTGAGAACCAGTTCGTTACCCTGGGCCTGGGCCAGGAGGTCTTTGCGGTTCCCGTAGCCTATGTGCGCGAGATCCTCGACTACGAGACCCCCTTCGCCCTCCCCGAGGGACCCGACTACCTCCTTGGACTGACGGATGTGCGGGGCCGGGGCACGCCGACCATCGACCTGCGCCTCAAGCTCGGCCTGCCGCGGATCGCCCCGACCATGACGACCCGGATTCTGGTCCTCGATGTACCGCTGGACGACCGGTTGCTCTCCCTGGGCCTGGTGGCGGATCGCGTCATCGAGGTCGCGGCCTTCACGGACGAGCAGATCGAGCCGGCCCCCGATATCGGCGTTCCATGGCGATCGGACTACATCCGGGGCGTGGTGCGTCGTGAGGCCCCGGCCGGGCAGGGGGGCTTCGTCGTGCTGTTCGATGTGCCGCGGCTTTTCACCAGCCAGGACACCCTGATCCTCAGCCAGGCCGCCTGATCCCCGACTCCTCCGGCGCCAGAACGCGCCCGTCTTCCTCCGGATGGAAAAGCCATCGTGTCGTCGCCCGCCGCCTTTCAGCTTCCCGGCCCTGTGGAGCCGCTCAGCCTCCGGAATTTCCAGAGGCTGGCGACCTTCATTCAGGACTACAGCGGCATCCGCATGCCGGACAACAAGCGCACCATGCTGGAAGGCCGGCTGCGCCGTCGGATGCGGCTCCACGCGATCGACGACGTCAATGACTACTGCCATTTCCTGTTCGATCAGGACGGCATGGCCTCGGAAGTCATTCACCTGATCGACGCGGTGACGACCAACAAGACCGAGTTTTTCCGCGAGCCGGCCCATTTCAGTTTCCTGATCGAGCAAGGCCTTGATGCCCTGGTTGCGGACGGCCGGCGCGAGCTGAAGATCTGGAGTTCAGCCTGCTCCACGGGGGCCGAGCCCTACACCATCGCCATGGTGATGGACGAGTTCTGCAAGGCCCGCAGGGGCCACGACTATTCGATCCTTTGCACCGACATCTGTACCGAGGTTCTGGCCCAGGCGATCGCCGGGCGCTTTCCCGAGCCCATGATCGAGCCGGTCTCCATGGCCCGGCGCAAGGCCTATGTCATGCGGTCGCGCGATCCAGGTCGTGCCGAGGTGCGGATCGTGCCGCAGCTGCGTCGCAAGCTCGCCTTCGCCCGCCTGAACCTGATGGATGACGGCTATCCGGTGGACCGGGACATGGACATCATCTTTTGCCGGAACATCCTGATCTATTTTGACGAACCGACCCAGGCCAGGGTGCTGCGCCGCCTCTGCGGCCATCTGCGCCCCGGCGGCTACCTGTTCCTCGGCCATTCGGAATCAATCGTCGGGATCGACCTGCCCGTGGTCCAGATCGCCAATACCGTCTTCCAGAAGGGTTAGTGCCGTGCCCGTGATCAGCAAGAAAATCCGTGTTCTGATCATTGATGACTCGGCGACGGTCCGGCAGACCCTGGCCGCGGTGCTCGAGTCCGATCCGGAGATCGAGGTGATCGGCGTGGCCTCGGACCCGTTCGTCGCCGCCAGGCGCATCGCCGAGGAAGTTCCCGCCGTCATCACCCTTGATGTCGAGATGCCGCGCATGGACGGCATCACCTTCCTGCGCAAGCTGATGGCCCAGAAGCCCATTCCCGTGGTGATGTGCTCGTCCCTGACCGAGGCCGGGTCCGAGACCCTGCTGCAGGCCCTCGAGGCCGGGGCCGTGGACATCGTGCTCAAGCCCAAGATGGGCGTGGCCGAGCATCTGATGGAGTCGCGGATCCGCATCTGTGATGCGGTGAAGGCTGCCGCCGGGGCCCGGATTGCAGGGGTTCGGCGCGCGCCGGCGGTCACCGCCGTCCGGTCCGGTCATGAGCCCGAGAAGAAGCTGACCGCCGACGCCATGCTGCCGCCTCCAGCCCTGCGGTCGGGCTCGGCGCAGGCGATGGCGCGGACGACCGAATCGATCATCTGCGTCGGGGCCTCGACCGGTGGCACCGAGGCCTTGCGGGTCTTTCTCGAAGGCCTGCCGCCGGACTCTCCGGGGATCGTCATCGTCCAGCACATGCCGGAGAAGTTCACCGCCTCGTTCGCCAAACGTCTGGACTCGCTTTGTGCGGTCGAGGTCAAGGAGGCCGAGGACGGGGATACGGTGCGCCGGGGGCGGGTTCTGATCGCCCCGGGCAACAAGCACACCCTGCTGGAGCGCAGCGGGGCCCGCTACTATGTCTCGGTGAAGGACGGACCCCTGGTGTCGCGCCATCGGCCGTCGGTCGATGTGCTGTTCCGCTCGGCGGCACGCTCGGCCGGCAGCAATGCCGTGGGGGTCATCCTGACCGGCATGGGCGACGACGGCGCTCTGGGCCTCGACGAGATGAAGCAGGGCGGCGCCTATACAATCGCCCAGGACGAGGCCACTTCGGTGGTGTTCGGCATGCCCAAGGAAGCGATCGCCCGCGGCTGTGTCGACCGGGTCCTGCCGCTGCCGCTGATCGCGCAGGACGTCCTGCGCGCCGCCGCGCGATAGGCTGCGCGGTCAGACGGCCGCGACGTCCGGCAGGTGCGTCGGGCTGACATGGGTCACGGCCACAAAGGTGCCCGGATCACCGGCGGATACGGTGACCGTGCTCTTCAGCTGCAGGGCGAGGGCCTTGACGATGCTGGTCCCCAGGCCCGGCTGTGCGTCTTCCGCATTTTCGGGCATGCCGACACCGTCGTCCTGGACCTCAAGGGTCCAGCCTTGCCCCTGCTGGTGGTAGCGCACCGTGATCTGGCCCTTGCGTCCGTCCGGAAAGGCATGTTTGAGGCAGTTGATGACCAGTTCGGTGACCAGCAGGCCGAGGCTGATCGAGGTGTTGGCGTCCACCAGGCTGTCATCGACCTCGACCTTCAGGCTGATCAGGTCGTGGTCCTGGATCATCGAGGCGCCGATACTGTCGCAAAGCTGGGCGAAATAGGGCTGAAGGGCCACATCGCCGATCTGCGAGGTGGCCAGCTGCTGCTGCAGGGCGGCCACCGACATGACCCGGTTGTGGGCGTCACGCAATTGCCCCCGGCTTTCTTCGGACCGGGCCTTGCGGGCGCTCTGCAGGATCACGCTGGCGATGATCTGCAGGCTGTTGGCCACACGATGCTGGACCTCCTGCAGGGCAATGGCCTTGTCGTGGAGCAGGGCATCGTTCAGCCGTTCCACGCCACGCGCCTTGGTGACGTCCGTGACAGTCAGCAGCAGGCGCAGGGGGGCTGCATCAAGGCCATAGTCCAGCTTCTGGGCATGCAGGACGAGGCTGCTGTGAGCGCCGGTTGGCCGGCTCAGTTCCATTTCATAGGCATCGATCCGGGCAGCACCAGACGCTGTCGCCCGCAGGAGCGAGCCCAGCTGGGGCACCGCCCACTCGCCGTTACCCAGCTCGGACACCTTGCGTCCGACCACTTCGTTCAGAGGCAGGTTGAACGCCAGAAGGAACGAGTTGCTCACGGCAACCACGGCGAGCCCGGCATCCAGCAGCAGGGCTGCCGCCTGCGACGACTCGATCAGGGCAGAGGCCAGATCAGAAACGGCAGGCAGCGCGGAAACAGGTTCGTCGGCCATCGCGGGCCTTTCAGGTGCGCCAAGAGGCTCGCATTGAGAAAGCCATATCGGTCGTGCCGAGGCGTGGTCCATGGTCCATGGCAGCGGTCACCTCTTCGGCAAGCCTATCACAGCCTTGGGTGGAAGGATGTGATTTAGCGCAAGTTGAGGTCAGACAGTTCAGAACAGGCCATCGTCCCCGTCCGGCTCCGGAGCGTGGTCACTGTGGCTGCCCGTCATCAGGTCCTCGGTCCAGGCCCGGTGGACCTCACGCTCCTGGGCCATGGTGTACTGCTTCAGCAGGCGGTCCATGATCGGACGTAAGGTCGGGGCGATATCGCCCACAGCAATGTCGCCGGAACCGACATCGACCAGAAGATCATTGGCCGCAGAGTCCAGAACCGAGCCGATCTGGCGGTGGAAGTCGAAGCGATCGGCAGCGCGACGCAGCATGTCGACGATCTCCGCGCCTTGCCGGGCGACATGCTCGAGGTCCGTCTCGACACCGTCTCCGGCCTTGCGGATGCGGACCACGGCGCCGTCGAGGACGGAAGCGGCTGCGGCGCTACGGCCGCTCACGGCCTCACCGTCGCTACCCTGGCCCAGGGCGACCGCCGTTTCGGCCAGGCTCGCCAGCGCCGTCAGGGCTCCGGCCGCAGACTTCTCCAGATGGATGGAATGCTGGCGCAGTTCGACGGCAATCACGCCCAGTGGCTTGCCGGTATCGCCGATGCGGCTGCATTTCAGGGTGGTGTTCAGCGCCATCATCTGGACATCGGCCCGCATGTCCTGGATGCCGGCGATGCGCTCGGTCAGCTGACCGGCGGTGAGGGCGGCAGAGCGGCTGACCTCTTCAGCCGCCTGTTCGCCGGCCGTCATGTCGCCGACCAGGCCCAGGGCCTGGCTCACATGGCTGTCGAGACTGCGCAGGAAGCCGCCCTCGGCCCTGTCGTCCTGCCCGTAGGCCAGGTCGCGCAGGCGTAGCAGTTCCGAGGCGTCGGCGGCCATGCCGGAGATGTTCTGGGCGATCCGGGAGACGTCGCGGTGAAAGTCTTCCGAGGTCGCACCCAGCTGGGCCGACAGCAGGCGATGGACATAGGCCCGCAAACGGGTGGACTGGTCCGCCGAAAGCTCGGCCCTGGCCTGCGCCTCGGCCATGAAGGTCAGCCCGGCCTGGACATGTTCTATCCGCTGGCGGGTGATGTCGCCGATCTGCAGGGCGGCCAGGCCGCCACCGACCTTCTTCTGGACGTCACGCGCCACGGCGGCGACACGCGTGGCCATGCTGGCGATCTTGGCATGATGTTCGGAAATCGCCTGGGCGCTGGCCATCAGGGCATCCGGCACCGCCGGCAGCAGGGCCGTGCAGTTGCGTCCGAGGGCCTGCTCCTGGGCGAGGGCGGCGCGAAGCGTGGTCTCGAGGGCGACCAGGTCGGCATTGAAGGCATCGAGCTGGGTTCGCCCCATCTCGATGCAGTCATAGATTTCCTGGGCGAAGATCGCGAACTCGGGGCCGGCAGCCGCGATCCCGCCCGAGGTGATCTTGATGTTGATCGCAAAGACCCGGAGATAGGCTAGGTGCTGGCGCATCTCTTCGATGTTGCCGGCCAGGCGCTCGCCGACGCTGACGAGCTCAAGGACCCGTTCGCGGCGCGCCTCCAGGCTGTCGGGCAGGCTGCGCAGGGTCTCCGCAGCCCCGGACAGGTCGCGGGTGGTGGCGCTGACGGTTTCGGTGTCGAGGGTCTGGCGGATGTGGTCCAGGGCCGCGATCAGGCCGCCGACCCCTTCAACGGCCCGCGACAGCACGTCGCCGGCCTCAAGGAACCGCCCCTCGATCGCCTGCCGGGCCGACTCGAGCCGGCTCGCCAGCCCCGATCCGGATGCGGGGGGTGCGATCTTGGCTGAAGCGGCCAGGGAGGATGCAAGAGCCATGAAGTCGCCAAATGATTTCTATCCGGCCAGTCTGGCGTACGATGTGCGAAGGTCCGGTAAAGACTTTGTCTTTTCAGTCCGCTGCGAAAGGCCGACCGGTCGTGCAGTCAGGATCTTGGCCGGCATTCGGCCGACTTTCTGCCGGCCCACCTGGAGCGTGATCCGGCCGGTGAGAGGCGGCGACCGGTTCGGTATGGGCTCTAGAAGCGCCGCTGACGGATCCGGTTCAGGGATTCCATGGCCCCGGCGGCGAACAGGCCTGACCGCCATGCCGCTTCCCGGTCGGTGTCCTGGCCGTGGGCGCGCGGTTCGCCCTGCAGGTCGTAGACAGCCCAGGCCCAGTAGCGATCATGGGGCGTCAGCATCACGGCATAGGTGCCCTGCGACTGCTGGATATCCAACCCGGCCATGGCCACTGTCCCCCTTCGACACGTCCTGCCGGATCGGCCGCAAGGTCCGGGCCAGTCGTCGCGGTCGCCAGGCCCTTACTGCAGGCGCGTGAGCGGCGTGATGCGGTCGTCCAAGTCGAGGATTGTGCGGCGCTCGACGGCAGCTTTTACGGCCTCGGCGCTGCGGCGCGCTTCCTGGACGGCGACATGGGCATCGTACTCGGCCACCTTCTGGGCCATCAGGGCCGCGACCTCGCGCAGAAGCCGGTAGCTCATCACGATGCGGAAGGCTTCTTCCACCTTGATGCCGCTGCCCTCGACGGCACCGGACGGCGCACCGAAGCAGATCATGGTCGTGTCAGGACCATTGATGACGTTGACGCGACTGATAAACGCAGGACTCAGGGCCATGTTCGTGTCCTCTTGATGCTCCCCCGATGAGACAATATGCCGCAATTTATGAACAAGATCTTTGAATTCGAACTTTTCGGAAACTTGACCCTGTTGATTGTTTTCCGAAAAGCATTCAAATTTGTCGGATCATTGGCGGGGTTATCGATAGAAATAGTCATTTCTGCTGTATTGAAATGCAGATTCCGTGAGGGTTCTCACAGGGCCCCTGATTTCGGGCGCGACGCGGGCCTCATCGGGGCGAAGCCGATCATCCAGCCGCCTGTCGCCTCTTCAAGGTGGCCGCGGTTCCGGCGTCGGGCCGGCGACCGGTGGAGGCGTTCGTGACCGTCTCGGCGCCCGCGCCCGGCATGCTACAAGATGCTGTGTGAGGGAGACCGCCATGTTTCACAGCCCGTCCAGGCACAAGGATTTCGGCGTCTTCATGCCGATGGCCAACGGCGGCTGGATCATCTCCAGAAACACGCCGACCCTCGATGGCCTCTATCCGCAGAACCGGGCCGCTGCCGTTCTCGCTGATCAGTTGGGTCTCGACTTCCTGATGGCCATGGGCAAGTTTCGGGGCTTTGGCGGCGACACCAACCACTGGGGCGTGACGCTGGAGTCCGTGACGATGATGGCCGCCCTGGCTGAGGCGACCCGGAGTATCCGCATCTGGGCGACCATCCATCCGATGCTGCAGAACCCGGCGGTGGCCGCCAAGATGATCACGACCCTCGACCACATCAGTGGGGGGCGGGCGGGGCTGAACATCGTGGCCGGAGCCTACAAGGGCGAGTTCGAGCAGATGGGGGCCTGGGACGACCGTCTCGACCACGACGGCCGCTATCGCCTGACCGAGGAGTGGACCTCAATCGTCAAGCGCCTGTGGACCGAGGACAGCGTCGACCATGCCGGCGAGTTCTTCACCATGCAGGCCTGCCAGTCCCTGCCCAAGCCGCTCAGCAAGCCGAGGCCCAGCATCATCTGCGCGGGCATGTCGGAACGCGGCTTCCAGTTCTCGGTGCGCGAGGCCGACGCGGTCTTCATCGGCGGCCGGACCCCCGCAGAACGCCGCGATGCCAGCCTGAGGGCCAAGGCTGCGGCCGAGCGGCTCGGCACGACGATCCGCACCTATGCCATGTGCACCATTGTCCACGGCGAGACCGATGCCGCCGCCGAGGCGACGGCCCGGCGCTTTGACGAAGGGGCTGACATCGAGGCCATCATCGCCATGCTGCAGAGCTGGGGCATGGGCGGCGGCGACCTGCGGGCCAAGGCCGTGTCGACCGGAGCCTTCATGACCCAGACCGCCATCGGCTCGCCGGCGACCTGCGCCGAAAAGGTCCAGGCCTTTGTCGATGACGCCGAACTCGACGGCCTGATGCTGATCTTTCCGGACTATGTGGAGGGGTTGACCATGTTTGGAGCCGAGATCCTGCCGGGACTGCGGTCGGTGTATTCGTGAGCGCCATGACGTCCGCGCCTTCAGGCTCCGACGGGTTCGCCGACTGGATTTCGCCGGGCCAGACCGCTGTCCTGGTCATCGACATGCAGGTGGACTTCGCCGCGCCCCACGGCGTGCTGGGCCGGTTTGGCGTCGACATGGGCGTGCTCGAGCCGGCCCTGGCAGCGGCTGAGCGTCTGGTCGCCTGTGCCCGCGAGGCCGGTGTGCCGGTGATCTTTGCGGGCCTGTTCACGACGCCGGCATCAGACTCGCCGGTCTGGGCCGAACGACTGCGCCGGCGTGGCGGCGATCCCGACAGCGATGCTGCCCTGTGCCGGGCCGGAACCCCGGGGGCCGACTTCTACGGCCCGCTGCCGCTTGAGGGCGAAAGGGTCATCGAGAAGACCCGCTACAGCGGCTTTTGGGGCACCGATCTTGATGCCCGGTTGAAGGGCCTGGGTGTCGACACCCTGGTGGTGGCCGGCGTGACGACCGAGTGCTGCGTCGACAGCACGGTGCGCGATGCCTTCAATCTCGACTATCACGTCTTCGTCGCCGCCGACGCCTGCGCCGCCTATGAGGCCGACCTTCACGCCGCGTCGCTGAAAGCGATGGCGCTCAACAGCGCGATCCTGACCGACACAGCGGCCGTGGCTTCGGCCTGGCAGGGGAGCGGCGGCTGAATCGACCGAATCTCTGGGCGGCCTTGAGTCTCTGGTTTAGGACGCTTCGCAGGCGGATCGATCGGGAGCACGGGCATTGGCCGAAGCGGGCAAGGTGAAGGTCGTCAAGCGCGCCGCGCCGCGCAAGACCGTCAATGCCGCAAACCTTGCGCTGCTCGGGCCCGAGCGGCTGGCGGCCCTGCTGATCGAGGTCGCCGACGGTCAGGCCGGCATCAAGCGTCGCCTCAAGCTGGCCCTGGCCGGCGAGGTCGGGGCGGCTGATCTGGCGGTCGAAATCGACAAGCGCATCGAGGCCATCGGAGACAGCCGGGCCCGGATCAACTGGCGGAAATACAAGGAGTTCGTCCGCGACCTCGACGCCCATCGCGTCGCGGCCGGCGAGCAGCTGGGCGAGATGGACCCGGCTCTGGCCATCGGCTCCCTGACCCGGATCGTCATGCTGTCCGAGGCCCTGGAAGGGCGGATCAACGACACCAAGGCTGAGGTCGCCGACGTGTTCGAAGCGGCGATCGCCGATGTCGCGCGCCTGGCACCCGAGGCGAAAACGATCGACGGCAAGAGCCTGGGCGAGACCCTGCTGTCTTTCCTGCTGAACGCTTCGTCGCGACTGTCAGTGGAACTGCTGCGCGCGGCGGCCCCGGCTCTCGACGCCGGGACCGTGGCCGACCTGCGCAGCCGGATGGCCCAGAAGCTTGCGGGACAGCGACGGCCCGATCCGCGCTTGCGGGCCGCAGCCCAGAGCCTTGCCGACCTGCAGGGCGACGTCGACGGTTTCCTGGAGCTGGTGCCGGCCTCGCAGCGGGTGCTGCCGCCGGTTGGGGCCCAGATCGCGCGCCGGCTGCTGGCCGCCGGCCGCATCCCCGAGGCCATCGCCGCCCTCGAGGACTCGGCCCCGGCCGAGACCGAGCGGGCCGGGTCGCTGACCGTCGAATGGGACGAGGCCCGCATCGCCGTCCTCGAGGCCGCCGGAGACGAGAGCGGGGCCCAGTTTGCCCGCTGGGCCAGCTTCAAGACCACCCTGTCGCCGGACATGCTGCGGGCCTTCGTCAAGCGGCTTCCCGATTTCGAGGATGTCGAGGCCGAGGACCAGGCCCTGGCCTATGCCCTGGCCTTTCCGGACCCGCACCGGGCTCTGGCCTTCCTGACGGCCTGGCCGTCGGCCGAGTATGCGGCCCGGCTGGTGGCCAAGCGCGGGCCTGCGCTGCACGGCGACCGCCCCGAGGTGCTGGAGCCGGCCGCACGCCTGCTGGAGCACCGCCATCCGGTGGCCGCGACCCTCCTGCTGCGCAACATGATCGATGATGTGGTTCGCCACGGCCGCACCGAGCGCTATGCCGCCGCCCGCACCCACCTGCTGGAGGCCGAGTCCCTGGTGCCGTCCCTGCCGGACGATGCGCCGTTCGAGGATCACGAGGCCTATCGGCGGCGCATCGCCGCCTATCGGCGACTCTAGAGCCCTACTTGCCTACGGTCGTCAGCCTGAACACCATCGTGTTGCGATAGGCCTGGCCGGGATCGAGCCGAACGGGGGCAAAGTTCGGCTTGTTCGGCGCATCGGGGAAGTGCTGGGGCTCGAGTGCGATGCCGTCGCCCTGGCGATAGATCTTGCCGCTCTTGCCTACCGTCGTGCCGTCCATGAAGTTGCCGGCATAGAACTGGATGCCCGGCTGTTCGCTGAGGATTTCCAGCGTCCGGCCGCTCTTCGGATCGGTCAGTCGGGCCGCGAGGCGCAGGGCACCGCCCGAGGCACCGTTCAGGACGTAGTTGTGATCATAGCCGCGCCCGACGACGATCTGCGGATCGGACGCGTCGCGGATGCGATCACCCACGGCGGTCGGCTTACGGAAATCGAAGACCGTGCCGGCCACCGGCGTCGTGGCGCCGGTCGGGATCAGTTCGGCGTCGACGGGGGTATAGCCGTCGGCGGGGAGGGTCAGCACATTGCCCATCGCCCCCTCGGGCGCGCCTTCGCCGGCCATGTTGAACAGGGCGTGGTTGGTGATGTTGATGATGGTCGGCTTGTCGGTCGTGGCACCATAGGTGATCGTCAGCTGGTTCTGTTCATCCAGCGCATAGGTGGCGGTGGCGGTCAGGGTTCCGGGATAGCCTTCTTCGCCGTCGGGGCTGACATGGCCCAGGGTCACCGAGGCGACAGGGCCCTTTTTGACGTCCAGGACCTTCCAGACCACCTTGTCGAAGCCCTTGGTCCCGCCGTGCAGGGCCGCGACGCCGTTATTGTTCAGGGCCAGCTGGTAGGTCTTGCCGTCCAGGGTGAAGCGGCCCTTGCCGATGCGGTTGGCGAACCGGCCGACCGAGGCCCCGAAATAGCTGGCGGTCTTCACATAGGTCTGGGCGTCGCCGAAGCCGAGCGCGATGTCGGCGGTCTTGCCATTGCGGTCGGGTGCGACGAGGGCCTGCAGCGTCGCGCCATAGGTGATGACGGTCGCGCTGACACCACGGGCGTTGGTCAGGGTAATGGCCTCAACCGTCTCGCCCGAGGGGGTCTGGCCGAAGGGCGCGCGGCTATAGTCAGCGGCACAGGCCACGGCCGGCAGGACCAGGGCCGTCGTCAGTACGGCGGCTGCCCAAGGGGCTCCACGACGCTTCATGCTGTTTCCTCAACCTTTGCGCCGGATGGGAGCCGTGGGGGCAATGGCGCTTTTGTGGGACTATACTCAGACAAATAGGCCGGATGCAATCGAGGCCATCGAAATCATTCGACGTAAATTGTTACCGCTATCACATGGCGTTCTTCGGGTTGGACTATAGGATTTACGATGGCGGTCGGAGCCTTCGATGACCGGGCGGGAGTGGACCATGCGGGACGAGTCGGGATCGGTGATCAACCATCCGCTACGGGTCGCCCTGAGCGATCTGATGCACCTGCGGTCCATGCCGCTCGACACGGCCCCCGTGCGGTTGCGGCAATGGCTGATGCTGGTCGCGCCAGGGGAACGGGCTGCGGAGGAAGCGCTGCTGACCGGCCTGCACCCCGACGGGCGCGCGGCCATCGGGGCCGGCCGGTTGCTGGTCCTGGAGGGAAAGGCCGGCTGGCTCTGGGAGCGTCATCAGGAGTTTTCCACCTGGACGGCTTTCGAGCACGGCCCGCTTGGTGAAGACCTGGGTTTCGACGCCGCAGCCTGGGATCGGCTGCCCTGGCGGGACCGGGCTCCCGGCGCGTTGTTCCGCGGCGTCGAGATTTCGGTGTCGGACGGGTCGGGGACGGATCCGGACCTGAGTCGCATCGGTCGATGCATCGACCTGTCGCGCTGTGTGAGTTGTGAGGTCTTCGACGGGGCGGCGCGGATCTGGACGGATTTCCGCCTGGGCGACGGCGGGGCCGGCCGGATCCACGTGCACAATCGCAGCCTCGCCCATGACGAGGTTTCGCGCCTGGTCCAGACCCTTCTGGAGATCGGCAACTACCGCAAGCTGGCCCTGCTCGGCTTTCCGCCCGCGCGCGATCTCCTGGGCTGGCTGGACGGTGCCGAGGCCCGGCTGGCGGCCATCACCGGCGATCTCGCGGCCACGGGTGGCGACAGCCAGGCGGTCCTGGACCACCTGCTGGCCCTGTCCGCTGAAGTCGAGCTTCGGGCTGCGCGGGCGCGCTTCCGGCAAGGGGCAACGGAATCCTATCATCGCCTGACGCTCGACCGGCTGGAGGCGCTCAGGGAGACCCGGGTCACGGGTCATTCCACCATGCGGGAGTTCATCGCGCGCCGGCTGCTGCCGGCCATGCGGACCTGTGAGGCGGCGGACCGGCGGCTGGATGACCTGTCGATCCGCATCGGGCGGTCCAGCGATCTGTTGCGGGCCAAGCTGGGCATGGCCCTGGATCACCAGAACCAGGCCCTGCTGCACGGCATGAACGAACGTATCGCGCTGCAGACCAAACTGCAGGGCCTGGTCGAGGGTCTGTCGGTCTTTGCGGTCAGCTACTATGTGGTCGGACTATCCGGCTACCTGCTCAAGCCGTGGCTGCATGGACGACCCGGAGTCGCCGAGGCGATCCTGTCCCTGCTGGTGCCGACGGTGCTGGCCGGCGTCGCCGTCGGCCTGCACCGTCGCAAGAAGCATCTGGTCGGAGACCCGCCGGCATCAAGGACCGGAGACCGTTCCTAGCCCGGCAGGACCCCATCCAGCGCCCGGGCGATGCCGAGCGGGTTTGTGGCCTGCAGGGCCGGGGGCAGCAGCAGGTCGGGAATGTCCTGGTAGCAGACCGGCCGCAGGAAGCGCTCGATGGCGCGGGTGCCCACCGAGGTGCTGCGCGGATCGGAGGTCGCCGGGAACGGTCCGCCGTGGACCATGGCACTGGAGACCTCGACCCCGGTCGGCCAGCCATTGGCCAGGATGCGGCCGGCCTTGCGCTCGAGGACCGGCAGCAGGCCGCGGGCCAGGTCGGCGTCCCCGGCGTCCATGTGCAGGGTGGCGGTCAGCTGGCCTTCAAGGCGCTCGAGAAGCGTGGCGAGCATTGCGAAATCCGGAACGCGAACGATCAGGGATGACGAGCCGAACACCTCGTGACCCAGGACGTCGTCGGCCAGGAAGGTGGCCGCGTCGACCTCGAACAGGGCTCCGACCGCCTGGTTGACGCCGTCACCGACGCAGCCCCGGGCCAGCAGCTTGACGCCGTCGCGGCCGGTCAGCCGGCCGACGCCCTGTTCAAAGGCTCCGAAGATCCCTGGCGTCAGCATGACATGCGGTTGGGCGGCGGTCAGGGCGGTCACTGCGGCGGCGGTAAAGCGCTCGAGGTCTGGCCCTTCGAGGGCAAAGACCAGGCCGGGATTGGTACAGAACTGGCCGGCCCCCAGGGTCAGGGAGCCGATGAAGGCCGTGCCGAGGGCTTCGGCGCGGGCAGCCAGGGCCGCCGGCATCAGCAGGACCGGATTGATGCTGCTCATCTCGGCAAAGACCGGGATCGGCTCGGGGCGCTCGGCGGCGATGCGCATCAGCGCCAGGCCACCGGCCCGGGAGCCGGTGAACCCGACCGCCTTGATGCGCGGGTCACGAACTAGGGCACCACCCAGCTCATGCGACTGACCGGTCAGTAGGGCGAAGACGCCTTCGGGCAGACCGCAGGCTGCGACCGCCCGGCTGACCGCCGCGCCGACCAGCGCACCGGTATTGGGGTGGGCCGGATGGCCTTTGACGATGACCGGGCAGCCAGCCGCGAGGGCCGAGGCCGTGTCGCCGCCGGCCGTTGAGAAGGCCAGCGGGAAGTTGCTGGCCCCGAACACGGCGACCGGGCCGAGCGCGATGAAGCGCTGGCGCAGGTCGGCGCGGGGCAGGGGCTTGCGCTCGGGCAGGGCGGGATCGATGCGGGCCCCGATCCAGTCGCCCCGCCGCACGACCTGGGCGAACAGGCGGAGCTGGCCGGTCGTTCGGCCGCGCTCGCCTTCCAGGCGGGCCCGGGGAAGGCCGCTCTCGGCCATGGCCGTCTCGATCAGGACGTCGCCGATGGCCTCGATCTCGGTGGCGATGGCTTCCAGAAAGGTCGCCCGGGCCGAGGGTTCGGTTTCCCGATAGAGGTCGAACGCCGCAGCGGCGGCAGCGCAGGCGGCGGCGACGGCGGCGGCGTCCGGCTCGGCGAAGGACGGGCCGAAGGCCTCGTTGGTGGCGGGGTTGATGGCCCGCAGCGCGGCTTCAGACATCGGGTTCTCGCTGGTTCAGACGAAGGAAGGATCGCACATATAAGCCGTCCGCGTGACAATGCTAACGGTAACATTGCCGTCGAAATGACCTTTTCGCGGACTTTTTCAGAGTTTGCGGATCCGAACGGATTCCACTTCGCTGACCTCTAGCCGGTTACGGACCGGATAGTGGAACGGCGCGGCCATGATCTCGAACTCATCCCCGGGCCGGGTTTGAAAACCGTCGGCGAACGACAGGGTTGCTGTACCGAAGAAGTGGACGTGCACGTCGCCGGGGCGCCGGAACAGGCCATACTTGAAGTGGTGGTACTCCAGATTGGCAATGGCATGGGACATGTTGCCCTCGCCGGACAGGAACGGCTTTTCCCAGACGACGGCACCGTCGCGCAGGATGCGGCTGGCGCCCCGGACATCGTCCGGCAGGTCGCCGGTCAAGAGTTCCGGGCCAAGCGCGGCCTGGCGCAGTTTGGAATGGGCCAGCCACAGATAGTTGCCGCGTTCGGTGATGTGGTCGGAGAACTCGTTGGCGAGGCAGAAGCCCAGACGACAAGGGGTACCGTCGGGCGCAATCAGATAGATCCCGGCAATCTCGGGTTCTTCGCCGCCGTCCAGGGCAAAGGCCGGCGAGCGCAGGGGCGCGCCCGGGCTGACGATATGGCTGCCGTCACCCTTGTAGAACCATTCGGGCTGGACACCGGCGGCACCGTGATCCGGCTTCCCGCCTTCGACGCCCATCAGGAACATGCGCATCGAGTCGGTGAGGGCCGCACTGTCGCCCGCCGTACCGGCCTGGGCCGCCTTGTGCATCTTGTCGCGCCCCTCGGCCGAGCCGAGGTGGGTCAGGCCCGTTCCGGTCAGAATCAGGTGAGCGGGATCGGCGTGATCGATCGGCGCCAGAACGCGACCTTCGGCCAGGGCCAGGCCGACATCCATCTCCGGCCCGAAGGGCTGGGCCTGGGCCGCTTCGGCCAGGCTGGCTCCCGCCGCCAGGGCAGCCTGGGCCAGATCATAGAGGGTATCGGCAACCTCGACCCGGCGGGACAGGCCCACATCATTGATCGCCGCCAGCGCCCGGTCGCCGTCCGTCGTCGTCAGTTGCACAAACCTAAGCACCATGAGGCTCTGTCTCTTACGTTGGGCCGGATATTAACTCGGACAAATAACGCAAGGCTGCGGGCTGTCAAACCCCGGTGTGGCCGAGCCGGATTTGCGTGGCACCCGGTCAGGCGTCTCGCTACTGTCCCGTTGCAGGCAGACTGCGCCGGGCTGGGTCCGGAGGCGAATGAGGAGCGGGCGTGCAGACGAAGAGCGCAAAGGCCAGGACTGACGCCGGAACTGTGGTTGCGGGCAATCCCGGCCGGCTGCACGGGTCGATCGCCCGGACGCTGGGCGTTGCGATTGTCTCGGGCCAGCATGCGCCGGGCGACATTTTGAGCAACGAGATCGACGCCAGCGAGGCGCTCAATGTCTCGCGCAGTGCCTATCGCGAAGCGATCCGGATTCTGGCCGCCAAGGGGCTGGTGGAGAGCCGGCCCAAGACCGGGACCCGGGTCAGCCCTCAGGCGCGCTGGAACCTGCTGGATCCCGAGGTCCTGGCCTGGTTCTTCGAGGCCGAACCCAGCGAGGCCTTTCTCAAGGGCCTGTTTGAGTTGAGAATGATCGTGGAGCCTGCTGCGGCCGCCCTGGCCGCCGGGCGGCGTGACGAAGTCCAGCTGGAGCATATGCGGCAGGCGCTGATCCTCATGCAGCAGCATACCCTGACCACCGAGCAGGGTCAGGCGGCGGACCGCGACTTTCACGATACGGTCCTGGAGGCGACCGGCAATGCAGCGCTTTTTTCACTGAGCAGCAGCATCGGTGCAGCGGTCCGCTGGACGACGATTTTCAAACAGCGCAAGCGCGAGCTTCCGCGCGATCCGGTCCCTGACCACTGGAAGGTCTTCGATGCGATCGCCGCCGGACGACCTGACCAGGCCCGCGAGGCCATGGAGCGACTCGTTGGCCTCGCCCTTGATGACACGCGAGCAGCCACCGCCCCGGAGGCCTAGAGTTGTCCAGGGCGGTGTCTCGGCGTTGACCGGATAGATCAGCCGGTTTAGTCAGACAAATACAGGCGAAGGGTGTCTCGGGCGATTTGAGCCGGGGCAATGTGGCCGACTCCTGCATTTGCCTGCTTCTCTGCCGCCGCCCCGAGGACCGCCATGAGTTCCGCCGCCGTACCGCCCCGCGCCCTTCGCTCGCGCGCCTGGTTCGACAATCCGGACAATGCCGACATGACCGCGCTCTATCTGGAGCGCTATCTGAACTTCGGCCTGTCTCTGGAAGAGTTGCAGTCCGGCAGGCCGATCATCGGCATCGCCCAGACGGGAAGTGACCTGTCCCCCTGCAACCGCCATCACATCGTGCTGGCCGAGCGTCTGCGCGAGGGCATCCGGACGGCCGGGGGGATCGCTCTGGAGTTCCCGGTCCATCCGATCCAGGAAACCGGCAAGCGGCCGACGGCCGGGCTTGATCGAAACCTGGCCTATCTCGGCCTGGTAGAGACCCTGTATGGCTACCCCATCGACGGGGTCGTGCTGACGATCGGCTGCGACAAGACCACGCCGGCCTGCCTGATGGCGGCCGCGACGGTGAACATTCCGGCCATCGCCCTTTCCGTGGGGCCGATGCTGAACGGCTGGCACAAGGGTGAACGCACGGGCTCGGGGACCATCGTCTGGAAGGCGCGCGAGCTGCTGGCCGCCGGCGAGATCGACCGCGCCGGCTTCATCAAGCTGGTGGCCAGTTCAGCCCCGTCCACCGGCTACTGCAATACCATGGGTACGGCCACCACCATGAACTCGCTGACCGAGGCCCTGGGCATGTCGCTCACGGGTTCGGCCGCCATTCCGGCACCCTATCGCGACCGGCAGCAGAATGCCTATGAGACGGGCCTGCGGATCGTCGAGCTGGTCGAGCAGGACATCAAGCCCTCCGACATCCTGACCCGCGATGCGTTCCTGAACGCGGTGGTCGTCAATTCGGCGATCGGCGGCTCGACCAATGCCCCTATCCATCTGAATGCCCTGGCGCGCCACATCGACGTCGAGCTGACGGTCGACGACTGGCAGACCTATGGCGAAAACGTGCCCCTGCTGGTCAACCTGCAGCCGGCCGGAGAGTATCTGAGCGAAGACTATTACCGGGCGGGCGGCGTTCCGGCGGTGGTCAATCAGCTGATGGGCCAGGGCCTGATCCGCGAGGATGCGCTGACCGTGTCGGGCAAGACCATCGGCCAGGCCTGCGGCGGCGTCGCCATTGACGACGAGGCGGTGATCCGGCCCTTCGACAAGCCGCTGGTCGCGCGTGCGGGCTTCGTGGTGATGCGCGGCAACCTGTTCAATTCCGCAATCATGAAGACCAGTGTCATCACCGCCGAATTCCGGGATCGCTATCTGTCGGACCCTGACGATCCGGATGCCTTCGAGGGCGAGGCCGTGGTGTTTGACGGACCCGAGGACTACCACGCCCGCATCGACGATCCGGCCACGGGCATCACCGAGCGCAGCATCCTGTTCATGCGCGGGGCGGGACCCATCGGCTATCCGGGGGCCGCCGAGGTCGTCAACATGCGGGCTCCGGACTATCTGCTGCGCCGCGGGATTAGCGCCTTGCCCTGCATCGGCGACGGCCGTCAGTCCGGGACCTCCGGGTCGCCCTCGATCCTCAACGCTTCACCCGAGGCCGCCGCCGGCGGGGGACTGGCCCTGCTGAACTCGGGCGACCGCGTACGGGTCGATCTGCGCAAGTCGCGGGTGGATGTGCTGATTACCCCCGAAGAGGTCGTGGCCCGCCGTGTCCTGCTCGCGGCGAACGGCGGCTATGCCTATCCCGAAAGCCAGACACCCTGGCAGGAGATCCAGCGGTCGCTGGTCGGACAGCTCGAGACCGGCGCAGTGCTGGAGCCTGCCGTCAAGTACCAGCGCATCGCCCAGACCAAGGGTCTGCCGCGCGACAACCACTAGACCTGAAACCAGGAGGACAGGGGCCGGAAAGGCACCGTCCGGGAGGACAGACCCCATGCTGAAAGCCCTGAAACTCGCCCTTCTGCCGGGTCTGGCCACGACGTTCCTGATGGCGTCGCCGGTCCTGGCCCAGACCAGCGTGGCGGCCACCCTGCGGGCCGACCAGCCGGGACCCCGGATCGCGCCGGAGGTCTACGGTCAGTTCGCCGAGCACCTGGGTCGGGGCATCTATGAGGGCATCTGGGTCGGGGAGCACAGCAAGATCCCCAACACACGCGGCTATCGCAATGACGTCGTCGCGGCCCTGAAGGCCCTGCATGTGCCGCTGGTCCGCTGGCCGGGCGGCTGTTTTGCCGATGACTACCACTGGCGCGAGGGCATCGGACCGCGCGACAAGCGGCCGGTGAAGGTCAATGTCACCTGGGGCGGGGTCGAGGAGACCAATGCCTTCGGGACCCACGAGTTCATGGACTTCGCCGAACTGATCGGCGCCAAGACCTATGTGGCCGGCAATGTCGGCAACGGCAGTCCGCAGGAAATGGCCGAGTGGGTCGAATACCTGACCTCGCCCACCAATTCGACCATTGCCAACCTGCGCCGGACCAATGGCCGCAAGGACCCGTGGAAGCTCGACTATTTCGGGATCGGCAACGAGAACTGGGGCTGTGGCGGCGAGATGACCGCCGAGCACTACACCAATCTCTACCGCAATTTCGCAGCCTTCGTGCGCGTGCCGGGGGGCACCAAGACCAGCAAGATCGCCGGTGGTCCGGGTGCGGACGATTACAAGTGGACCGAGACCCTGATGGCCGGGGCGGCCCGCCAGATGGACGCGCTGAGCCTGCACTACTACGTCATCCCGACCGGCGACTGGGGCAAGAAGGGCTCGGCCACCCAGTTCGACGAGCAGGCCTGGGCGGACACCATGGTCCAGGCCCTGCGCATGGATGAGCTGGTCAACCGGCACAGCGCGATCATGGACAAGTATGATCCGCAAAAGCGGGTCGGTCTGTATGTCGACGAGTGGGGCATCTGGCACGATGTCGAGCCCGGCACCAACGGCGGGTTCCTCTATCAGCAGAACACGATGCGCGACGCCGTTGTCGCCGCCGCGACCCTCAACATCTTCCACAAGCATGCCGAGCGGGTCCGCCTGACGGCCATCGCCCAGATGGTCAATGTGCTGCAGGCCATGATCCTCACCGACGGCGACAAGATGATCCTGACCCCGACCTCCTGGGTCTATGATCTGTACAGGCCGTTCCAGGGGGCGACGGCCCTTCCGGTGGAGGTCAGCAGTCCTGCCTACACGCTGGGCAAGGCCAGCGTTCCGGCCGTGACGGCGTCAGCCGGCCGTGATGCGGCGGGGATCATCCATCTGGCCCTGGTCAATCTGGATCCCAACAAGCCGGCGACCGTGACGGTCAAACTCAGCGGTGTGACCGGCAAGGCGGTCGAGGGCCGGATTCTGACCGCGCCGGCCATGGCCTCGCACAACACCTTTGCCGCGCCCGAAGTGGTGAAGCCGACGGCCTTCAAGGGCGCTACCCTCAAGGGCGACACCCTCACCGTGGTTCTGCCGTCGAAGGCCGTAGCGGTGCTCGACCTGCGTTAGAGCCCTTGCGTTCAGACCCTCAGGGCCCGCTCAAGCCGGGCCCTGAGCGGGGGCTCGACCAGACGTCCGACCAGGTAGCTCGCCACCAGCAGGACCGGCAGCACGACGAGGGGGCAGGCGCGCAGCCAGGGCATGAACGGCATGTGCAGGACATAGAGCGGATAGCTGATCAGACCGATCGCCGCCGTGACTTTTCCCAGCCCGGTCGGCAGCTTGGCGGCAGAGAGAACGGCAACACTGAACGGAAAGACGAGCACGACAACCAGGACATCGAAGACCGGCCGGAGCGGCACCGCGACCGGGACAAACAGGACGGAAAGGGCCGCCAGTCCGATCAGCGCCGGGACCGGCCAGGATGCCGGCTTCAGGCCCGCCGGCCAGAGCCGCTGGATCAGTACCCCGGCGAAGAAGCCGAACGCCGCCCTGGGTGCGCCGCCGGGAAAATTGTCCGGTGCCCAGCCGGCATGCAGGCCGTCGGCCCGGTCAGCAACGATGATCAGTCCGATGACGGCCAGGGCCAGAAGGGCGAGCAGTCGACGGACCGTCAGGAACCGGTGCAGCAGGGCGTAGGTGAGGTTCGCCGCCAGTTCGAAGAACAGCGACCACGCCGGCAGGTCGAGGGGAAACAGGGAGGGGCCCTGTCCGAGGTCCTGGGGAAAGGGCAGGAAGAGCAGGGCGGTCAGAGTCGCTTGCCAAAGTCCCGCAGGGCGGGTGGTCAGGAGCGCGATCGTCACGGCTGCAGTGATGCCGAGGCCGTAAGCGGGCCATAGCCGGGCCAGTCTCAGGCCCATGAAGCGGGCGGGGGAAAGTCCCGCCTGCAGCCGTGGGCCATAGGCGTGGGCGAGGACGAAACCACTCAGCACAAAGAACAGATCGACGGCCAGATAGCCCCCGGAAAGCGGCCCCGCTGGATGGGCATAGGCGAACACGTGGTAGGCCAGGACGACCAGCGCGGCGAGGCCGCGGCATCCATCCAGGGCCTCAAATCGCCTGCTGCTCAAGCTTGCCCCTCCGTGGTCCTGGCAAGGCCCGGGCACCGCCGGGCCGTTGGCCTCTGCACTGTATCGGCCAAAAAATCACACCCTCCGGTAGCCGATCTCCTGTCTGGACCGAAAAGGCCGGATTTTCCAATGACTTTGGGGATGGTCTCCGTCCTATCGGCTGTCCTATCTTGCCGGGATGAAGTCCAGAACCGTGACCCCCAAGCCGCGCCTGAAGATGGCCGATATCGCCAAGATGGCCGGCGTGTCGACTTCGACGGTGTCCCGGGCCCTGGCTGACAATCCTCTGATTCCGCTACCCCTTCGGGAGCGCATCGTCGCCCTCGCTCGCGCCCAGGGCTATGTGGTCAACCAGCAGGCCCGGGGCCTGCGCCTGCAGCGGACCAACACGATCAATGTCGTCATCCCCTTGGGCCACGCCAAGGATCAACTGATCTCCGACCCCTTCTTCCTGGAAATGGTCGGCCGGCTGGCCGACCAGATCACCCTGCGCGGCTATGAAGTCCTGCTGACCAAGGTCATGTCCCCGACTCCGGGCTGGCTGGAGCGGATCATCCAGTCCAACCGGTCTGACGGCGTGCTGGTCATCGGGCAGAGCGATCAGCACCAGGCCCTGAACGCGGTCGCCGACTCCTATGCGCCCCTCGTCGTCTGGGGCGGTGATGTGCCCGACCGGCACTATTGCACGGTGGGCGTGGACAGCGTCGCCGGTGCTCGCCTCGCCGTGGAGCATCTGCTCAAGCTCGGTCGCCGGCGCATCGCCTTTCTGGGGCTTCCGGAGGCCCCGGAAGTCCTGCTGCGTCGCCAGGGCTATCTCGAGGCGTTGGCCGCGGCGGGGATTCCTGCCGAGCCTGCCCTCACCGCGCCGGCCCATTTCAACGCCGAACCCGAGCTCGAAGGCATCCATCACCTGCTGTCATCCGTGGTGACCTTTGATGCTGTTTTTGCCGCATCCGACGTGATCGCCCGGGGGGCGATCCGGGCCATGACCGAGGCCGGATTGCGCACGCCCGAGGACGTTTCGGTGGTGGGTTTCGATGACGTGACCGTGGCCCAGTACAGCTGGCCCCCCCTGACGACGATCCGCCAGGACCTGGATCGCGGGGCGCGCGAAATGGTCGATCTGCTGTTCCGGCGCATTGAGGGCGAGTCTACCGGATCGGTGTTCATGGCCCCGGAACTGGTCGTCCGACAGACCTGAACGGCCGCTCCGCCACAACGATTTTTGCCTTATATGACAAGGGAAACGCTCGTTAACGGCAAATCCTTGGCGAAATTGCTATTGCAATCGATTGCATAATCGCCATTCTTCAAGCTCAGACGTCCGGGATGGATCCCAGGATGCGTCAATCAGCGCCGGATGAGCGCGAGTGGGAGGAAATGAGATGGGGACCAAAACATTCCTGATGGCCGGTGCGGCGCTTGCCCTTCTGGCTGCCGGTTCGGCTCACGCCCAGACGGCCGAGGCGGCCAAGGACGATGTCCTGGCCCTGGACGGCGTGATCGTGACGGCCTCGCGGGCCGGTGTGACCAAGATGACCTCGTCGGTTTCGGTCAGCTCGCTGTCTTCGGAGCAGATCGAGGCCCAGGCCCCGCGCTCGACCGCTGAAATCTTCCGCGGCCTGCCCGGCATCCGTTCGGAATCGACCGGCGGCGAAGGCAATGCCAACATCGCGGTGCGCGGCCTGCCGGTCGCCTCGGGCGGTGCCAAGTTCCTGCAGCTGCAGGAAGACGGCCTGCCGGTCATGGAATTCGGCGACATCGCCTTCGGTAACGCCGACATCTTCCTGCGCGCCGACGCCAATGTCAGCCGCATCGAGTCCGTGCGCGGCGGCTCGTCCTCGACCTTCGCCTCGAACTCGCCCGGCGGCGTGATCAACTTCATCAGCAAGACCGGCGAGACCGAAGGCGGCGCCGTCGCCCTGACCAAGGGTCTGGGCTATGACCACACCCGCCTCGACTTCGACTACGGCGCGCCGATCAGCGACACCTTGCGTTTCCACCTCGGCGGCTTCTACCGCGAGGGCGAAGGTCCGCGCCAGTCGGGCTACACCTCCGAGAAGGGCGGCCAGATCAAGGCCAACCTGACCAAGGACTTCGAGAACGGCTATATCCGCCTGAACGCCAAGTATCTGAACGATCGCGCGGTCGGCTATCTGCCGATGCCGGTCCGGGCGACGGGCACCAACGGCGATGCCAGCATCGGCTCCTTCGCAGGCTTCGACATCAGCCATGACGACATCCAGTCGATCTATCTGGCGACCAATCCGGGCCTGGACGGCGACGGCAACCGCCGGATCAGCAAGGTCGCGGACGGCATGCACCCCGAAACCCTGCAGTTCGGTGCCGAGGCCAAGTTCGATGTCGGCGGAGGCTGGACCCTGGAGAACCGCTTCAAGATCGCCAAGACCTCGGGCCGCTTCGTCTCGCCGTTCCCGGCCGAAGTCGCGACGGCCTCAAGCCTGGCGACCTCGATCGGCGGCACCGGCGCGACCCTGCGCTATGCCAACGGCCCCAAGGCCGGTCAGTCGATCACCACGCCGTCCAGCCTGAACGGCAACGGCCTGGCCATGCGCGTCCACATGTTCGACGTCGAGATCAATGATTTCGGCAATGCGATGAAAGACCTGAAGCTGTCGCGCAGCTTCGAGTTCGCCGACATGTCGCCGGTCGATGTCACGGTGGGCTACTACAAGTCCAGCCAGACCATCGCCATGGACTGGCTGTGGAACACCTTCCTGATGGAAGTAAAGGGCGACAATGCCGCCCTGCTGAACGTCTATAACGGTGCCGGCTCGCTGGTCACCCAGGGCGGCCTGGTCGCCTACGGGGTACCGTTCTGGGGCAACTGCTGCACCCGTCGCTACGACGTCACCTATGACATCGACGCGCCGTATCTGAGCCTGGGCACCAAGGTCGGGGCCCTGACCCTCGACGCCAGCCTGCGTCATGACAGCGGCAAGGCCCGCGGCCGTTATGCCGGGGCCCGGCAGGCGACCAACTTCGACGTCAATGGCGACGGCGTGATCCAGCCGACCGAGGCCAGCGTGTCGGTCATCGACAACGCCAATTCCTCTCCGGTGGACTACGAGTGGAACTACACCTCGTGGTCAGTGGGCGCGAACTACCAGTTCAACCCCGACCTGGCCGCCTTTGCCCGCGCCAGCCGCGGTGGCCGTGCCAATGCCGACCGCCTGCTGTTCGGCAAGGTGGCGGCAGACGGCTCGGTGGCCAAGGCCGATGCCGTGGACATGGTCGACCAGATGGAAGCCGGCGTGAAGTATCGCCGCGACGGCTTCGGTCTGTTCGCCACCGCCTTCTGGGCCAAGACCGAAGAGCAGAACTTCGAGGCCACCAGCCAGAAGTTCTTCGACCGGACCTATCTGGCCAAGGGCATCGAACTGGAAGCCAGCTACCGGACCGGTGGCTTCTCGGTGACCGGCGGTGCCACCTATACCGACGCCTCGATCGACAAGGATGCGCTCAGCCCCGCCGTCGTCGGCAATACGCCGCGCCGTCAGGCCAAGTGGATCTACCAGGTCGCCCCGACCTATGTCTGGGACAAGGTCACGGTCGGTGCCAGCGTGATCGGAACCGCCAAGGCCTATGCCCAGGACGACAACCAGCTGGTCTTCCCGGCCTTCGCCCAGGTCAATGCCTTCGCCGAGTACAAGGTGTCGGAAGGCCTCAGCCTGTCGCTGAATGCCAACAACCTGTTCGATGAAGTCGGTCTGACCGAGGCTGAAGAGGGCGCGATCACCGCCGGAACCGTCAATGCGATCCGTGCACGGTCGATCAACGGCCGGACCGTGACCGCGACGCTCCGTTACAGCTTCTAATCCACCCCTGCGGGCTCCGCCGGACGCCTCGTGCGTCCGGCGGCTTTTTTCTGAAGTGAGTGGGTTCATGACGTCTCTGACCGCGACAGCCTTGCCTGATGATCTGTCGCACGACCTGGCCGTGACGCGGCGGTTCGAAGCCCACTGGCCGACGATCCAATCCCGGCTGGCGGGCGTCTACGGTCAGGATCCGCGCTGGACGGGTTTCATCACCCGCCTTCGCCAGTCTGTTCTTGCCGCCGCTGCGGCCCGTCCCGCTGCCCTGCAGCCGCTGGATGCCGAGCGCGAGGCCCGGCCCGACTGGCTCGCCGCATCCGGCCAGACCACCTACACCTTTTATGCCGATCGCTTTGCCGGCGACCTGAATGGCGTTCGCCAGCGGCTCGACTATCTGACCGATCTGGGCGTGCGCTGGCTGCATCCCCTGCCGCTGCTTGAGCCGCGGGAGGGCGACAGCGACGGCGGCTTTGCGGTGAAGGACTACCGGCAGGTCGATCCCCGGCTCGGCACCATGCAGGACCTCTCGGCCCTGGCCGATGACCTGCGGAGCCGTGGCATGGGCCTGATCCTCGATGTCGTCTGCAACCACACCGCCCGCGAGCATGCCTGGGCTGTTGCGGCACGGGCCGGCGACCCGGCCTACCGTGACTTCTATATCGTGGTGCCGCCGGAAGAGGCCGCCCGCCGCGACGCCGAACTGATCGACGTCTTCCCCGACACGGCCCCGGGCAGCTTCACCCCCTGCCCCGAGATGGGCGGCCATGTCTGGACGACCTTCTATCCGTTCCAGTGGGACCTGAACTATGCCAACCCGGCCGTGTTCGCCGAGATGCTGGACGTGCTGGTCTTCCTGGCCGCCCAGGGCGTGCAGGGCTTCCGGCTGGACAGCGCCCCGTTCCTCTGGAAGCAGGCGGGCACGACCTGCCGCAACCTGCCCCAGACCTATGCCATCGTTGAGGCCTGGCGCGCGGCGCTGTCGATCATCGCGCCTGGCGTGGTGCTGGTCGCCGAGGCCATCGAGAGCCTGGAGGACGTGCTGCCCTTCTTCGGCGAGGGCAGCGGCGGCTGCGACCTGGCCTACAACAACGGCGTCATGACTGCGCTCTGGGGCGCGCTGGCCGACGAGGATGCCGGCATCTTCCGGCGCTGCCTGTCAGCCTCGGCCGGCAAGCCGTCCCGCGCGGCCTGGCTGAACTATGTGCGCTGCCATGACGATGTGATCTGGAACGCGCTGGCGACCTATGCGCCACACGAGGATCTCGCCCGCTGGTCGCGCTTCTATGGCGGTCAGGACCCGAGTTTCTCGCGGGGGCGGGCCTTCCAGACCGCCGCCGGTGGTGTGCCCTCGACCAACGGCATGGCCGCGTCCCTGGCCGGGATCGCACCGGGTGAAAATGGCGCTTCGGCCGGGGCGGCGCGTCTGGCCCTGCTGTACGGGATCATCCACGGTCTGGACGGCTGGCCGCTGATCTATATGGGCGACGAGATCGGTCTCGCCGATGATGCGCTGTATGCGGATGATCCCCTGCGCGCGGGGGACGGTCGCTGGCTTCACCGCCCGATGATGGACTGGACGCTGGCCGAGCGACGGGGTGATCAGGCGAGCCTTGAGGGTGGACTGTTCCAGCGCTTCCGCACCCTGGCCGACCAGGCCCGCAAGCTGGACGAGCACGGCGTGGCCGGTCCGGCGCGCCCCGTTGATCTCGGCGTGGCTTCGGTGCTGGCCTTTGAACGCACCGGCGGCGCGCGGGGCTTTCTGTGCCTGGCCAATCTTTCGGGCGCGGCGGTGAGCGTGGACCTGCCCCATGGCTTTGGGGTCGGCGCGACGGACCTGCTGGGCGCGACGTCGCCGAAAGGGGGCTCCCTGACCCTTCCGGCCCATGGTCTGGCCTGGCTGGTGACCTTGTGATGCCCCGCGTCGCCGGCATCGAACTGGGCGGCACCAAGGTGCTGGTCGCCTTCGGCTCGGGACCGGACGACCTGTCCGAGCCCGTGCGGATTCCGACCACGAGCCCGGCTGAAACCCTCGCGGCCGTGCATGCGGTTCTGGAAACCCGGCGCGGTCAGTTCGACTCCATCGGCGTCGCCAGCTTCGGCCCGGTCCGGCTGGACCGCGCAGCAGCCGACTGGGGCTGCGTGCTGCAGACCCCCAAGCCCGGCTGGACCGGCGCCGCCATCGCCCGCCCGCTGGTCGAGGCCTTCGGCGTGCCGGTGGCCTTCGATACCGACGTCGCCGGCGCGGCCCTCGGTGAAGGGCGCTGGGGCGCGGCCCGGGGTCTTGCGGACTATGCCTATGTGACCATCGGCACCGGCGTCGGGGTCGGGGTTGTCGTCAATGGCCGCCCGGCTCACGGCCTGATGCACCCCGAAGCCGGCCACCTGCTGGTGCGCCGGGATCCGCTGCGCGATCCTTTCACGGGGAACTGCCCGTTCCATGGCGACTGCCTGGAGGGCCTGATCAGCGGTCCGGCCCTGGCCGCGCGGACCGGACAGCCGGGGGAAACCCTGTCGCCGGATGACCCGGTCTGGGACCTTGTCGCCGACTATCTGGCCCAGATGGCGGTGAGCCTGACCCTGACCACCTCGCCGCGGGCGATCATCGTCGGCGGCGGCGTCGCCAGCCCGGCCCTGCTGCACCGCGCCCGTCTGGCCCTGGCGGTGAGGATGGGCGGCTATATCGAGGCCCTGGCCGCGCCGGAGGCCCTGGCGACCTATCTGGTGACGCCGGCCCTGGGCGACCGGGCCGGAATTCTGGGCGCGATCGCCCTGGGCCTTGGGGACGGGGCGTGATCGCCCTGCCGACGGCCGCGCAGATGCCGCGTCCGCTCTACCGGTCGCTGCGTGAGGCCATCGTCCAGTCAATCCGGGACGGCCGCCTGCGGCCGGGTGACCGGCTGCCGACTGAACGGGACCTGGCCCGCGGCTGTGGCGTATCCCGCATTACGGTGCGGGCTGCCCTTGCGGGCCTGGCCCGGGACAAGCTGGTGGCGCGCCGCACGCGCATCGGTACGATCATCACACAAGATGCGGCGCGGGGAGATGGCGATGTCTGAGACGGAACGCCCGACAGGCGGCAGCAATATCGGCCTGATCAAGGGCCTGACCTTCATGATGTTCATGATGTTCGCCATGACCACCGACTCGGTGGGGGTGATCATCCCGCAAATCATCAAGACCTTCGATCTGGGCATGACGGCCGCCGGCTCGTTTCACTATGCCACGATGAGCGGTATCGCCCTGGGCGGAGTGGGACTGGGCTTCCTGGCTGACCGCATGGGCCGCAAGTTCACGATCATCCTGGGCCTGTCGGTGTTCGCCATCACCGCCCTGGCCTTTGCCTTCACCAGCCAGTTCGTGGCCTTCCTGGTGCTGCTGTTCCTGTCCGGGGCGGCGATCGGGGTGTTCAAGACCGGGGCTCTCGCCCTGATCGGTGACATCTCGACCTCGACCCGCAACCACACCGCCACGATGAATACCGTCGAGGGCTTTTTCGGTGTCGGCGCGATCATCGGCCCGGCGATCGTGGCCTATCTGCTGGCCTCGGGTGCCTCCTGGAAATGGCTCTATGTCATCGCCGGGGTCATGTGCCTGGGCCTGATGCTGACGGCCCTGACAATCCGCTATCCCGGCGCGAAAATTGAAGCCGGGGCACGGGTCGATTTCCGCAGCGTCCTGCGGGCGGGCCGTGATCCCTATGCTCTGGCCTTCAGCCTCGGGGCGATGCTCTATGTCGGGGTCGAGACCGCCATCTATGTCTGGATGCCGACTCTTCTGGCCGGCTACGACGGCCCGGCGGCCTTCATGGCGGTCTATGCCCTGTCGATCTTCTTCGTGCTTCGGGCCGCGGGCCGGTTCCTTGGTGCCTGGATGCTGGCCCGCCTCCGCTGGACCCTGGTTCTGGCGATCTGCGCGGTGGCGATCCTGGCCTGCTTCGTCGGAGCCCTGGCCGGAGGCCGCCAGGCGGCGGTCTTCCTGCTGCCGGCTTCGGGCCTGTTCATGTCGATCGTCTATCCGACCCTCAATTCCAAGGGGATCAGCGTCTTCCCGAAGGCCGAGCACGGGGCTGTGGCGGGGGTGATCCTGTTTTTCACCTGCGTCAGCGCCGTCATCTCGCCCCTGGCCATGGGCGCGGTCAGCGATGCCTTCGGCGGGGCGGTCTACGGCTTCATGCTGGCCACGGGTCTGGCCCTGGTACTGGCGGTTGCGGCCGTGGCCAATCTGGTCCTCGATCCGGCCCGGGCGCGGCTCGAGGCCTGTGACGAGAGCGAATATGCCGGCTGATCGCGGCTAGTCCTCGATCCGCCCGCCGCCGTCGGCCTGGCCTCGGGCCCAGTAGCCGGCGGCCTTCATCCAGACCCGGGGATGCCCGCGGTCCTCGGCCATGTAGCGCCGGAGCTCGCGAGCGACCGCCCCCTCGGCGGCGATCCAGACGAAGCCGTCGCCTGCGGGCAGGGAGAGGGCGTCGAGGGCCTGGCGCAGCTGGGCTGCGTCATCGTCTCCGCTGTCGCGCACGATCCAGGTCTGGTGGAGCGCTGCGGCGGACTGGAAGGTCTGGCGCTCCTCCGGCGCGGCAACGATGGCCAGGGTCGTGACCGGCAGGCCCGGGCGCAGGCCTTCGACCCAGCGCCCCATGGCCGGTAGGGCCGTTTCGTCGCCGATCAGAAGCAGCCAGTCGAAATCGTCCGGTACGATTGAGGAGCCTCGGGGGCCGCCAATCTCCAGCCGGTCGCCGACGGCGGCCGAGGCCGCCCAGGTCGTGGCCGGGCCAGACTCGTGCAGGGCAAAGTCCAGGGTCAGGGTCCCCTTCTCCGGATCGAAGGCCCGGGGCGTGAAGTCACGCATCACCATTTCCCCGGCTTCGGTCTTGAAGAACAGTTTGACGTGGTCGTCCGGGGCCAGACTGACGAAGTCGGCCAGTTCGGGCGAGGCGAGGCTGATCCGTAGCATCTTCGGGGTCACCGCTTCGAGGGCGGTGACCGTCAGGGTTCGGCGGCGGATCTCATGCCGGATCTTCTGGATCTGGTGGCGGATCATGGCGGGCCTCACGCCTGCTCGATCGCGACGGCGGCGGCGGCGAGGGCCTGGGCGATGGCCGAGACCTGTTCCGGTGTCAGGGCACCGGCCGACAGCTTGAAGCGCAGGGCGGTCTTGAGGTTTTCCCGGGCCCGCAGGATCTGCGGCGAGAAGGCCTGACTGCCGGAAGCCGAAGCGTTCATACGGGCAAAGATCGCCGTCACGGCCGCCGCATTGGCGGTCAGATAGGCGAGGCCCTCGGGCGTGGCGGCATAGAGCTTCTTGCTGCCCGAGGTCTCGGCCTGGGTGGCATAGCCGAGTTCTTCCAGCAGGGTCAGGGTCGGATAGATGACGCCGGGCGAGGGCGCGTAGGCACCGCCGGCGGCGGTTTCGATGTCCTTGATCAGCTCATAGCCGTGGCTGGGCTTGTCGGCGATCAGCTTCAGGACCACCAGGCGCAGATCGCCGTGATCGAAGAACCGGCCCATGCGTCCGCCGCGGCCCCGGCCGGGATGTCCGTCCGGGCCATGGCCGCGATGACCGTGAAAGCCGAAGGGCTCGCGCCCGAAGGTGCCGCGATCGCGGCTGTGGTGATGATGTCGTCCAAACATGTTTTAGATCCTGTTTCGTTATATCGAAATAATAGATATATCGAAATCATATCGATGCAAGGGGGCTCGCGGCATTTTCCGGAATCGACCTGACGGCACGGGGCGGGTTGATGCGGCCTGACGGTTCATGATGATTAGGCCGGTCCGGGTCTTTCGAGGCGCTCCGGGCAGCGAAAGCGGCTATGAAGGCGTATGGAGCGCAGGCGAAGCATCCTCATTGTCGGGGGCGGGACGGCCGGTTGGCTGACGGCGGCCTATCTGGCCCGGTCGCTCCGGATCGCCGAGCAGGGGCATCTGGAGATCACCCTGCTGGAATCGCCCGAGGTCGGGGTCATCGGCGTCGGCGAAGCGACCTTCCCGACCATCCGCAACACCCTGCAGTTCCTCGGGATCGACGAGGGCCGCTTCATTCGCGAGACCACGGCGACCTTCAAGCAGGGCATCCGCTTCGATGACTGGGCCTGGGCGCCTGAAGACGGCCGCCGGCACCAGTATTTCCATCCGTTCGAGGCCCCGTTTTCGACCGATGGCAGCAGTCTTGCGCCCTACTGGCTGCTGCAGGACGAACGCACCCGGGCCCCGTTCGCCGAGGCCATGACCATTCAGGCCAGGGTCGCCGCCGCCCAGCGGGCCCCCAAGCGTCCCCACGAAGACGACTTCGCCGGACCGCTGAAATACGCCTATCACTTTGATGCCATCAAGCTGTCCCAGGTGCTGGCCGAGCGGGCACGTGAACTGGGGGTCCGGCACCTGCAGGGCCACGTGACCGGGGTGGAGGTCGACGGGACGGGCGACATTGCCGGCGTCTCGGCAGGGGGGCACGGCCGGCTCGAGGCGGATCTCTATATCGACTGCACCGGCTTCCGGGCCGAACTGATCGGCCAGACCCTGAAGTCGCCGTTCAGCTCGGTGCAGGACGTGCTGTTCGCCGACCGCGCCCTGGCCTGCAAGATTCCTTATGACCGGCCCGATGCGCCGCTGCAGAGCTTTACCGTCGCGACGGCCCATGAGGCCGGCTGGCTGTGGGACATCGGGCTGAGCGGCGCGCGCGGGGTCGGCTGCGTCTATTCCAGCCGTCACATGAGCGACGACCGGGCCCGTGCCGTCCTTCAGGCCTACGTCGGAAAGGATTTGGAGCTCTCAATCCGGTCGATGGCCTTCTCGGCCGGCTATCGTCCGAAAGCCTGGGTCGGCAACTGCGTCGCGGTCGGCCTGGCGGCGGGCTTTCTGGAACCGCTGGAATCGACCGGCGTCGTCCTGATCGAGGCGGCGGTAGCGATCATCGCCGAGCTCTTTCCGCACAGTGGTCCGGTCAGCGCCCCGGCCCAGCGCTTCAACAGCCTGATGTCGGCGCGCTACGACAACATCGTCACTTTCCTGAAGCTGCATTACTGCCTGAGCCAGCGCCCCGAGCCCTTCTGGCGGGACAATGCCGATCCGGCTTCGATCCCGGTGCGGCTGGTCGAGTTGCTGGAGCAATGGCGGCATCGTCCGCCCAGCCGCTACGACTTCATCCTCGATCTCGAGACCTTCGCCTTCTTCAACTACCAGTACATCCTGTACGGCATGGGCTTCCGGACCGACCTGTCGCCGGGGCGCAACGCCTATCCTGATGCGCCGGCAGCGGACCGGCTGTTCGCCAGGATCCAGGCCTATAGCGACCGGGCGCTCGCGGATCTGCCGGGCCACCGTGATCTGATCGCCCAGATCCATCAGGCCGGCCGCGACCTGTCCCCCGGGACGGCCTGAGGGCCATCCCGGTCCAGGCGGGCTCAGCCTGGCGACTTCTGCAACGCGTCCAGTTCGCCGCTCTCGCGGGCCTTCTTGCCATAGAAGGCCTCGAACAGCGGGCTGGCCATGACGGTGGTGACGATGGCCATCAGCACCATCATCGAGAACAGGGTCGGGCCGATAATGCCCTTCTGCAGGCCGATATTGATGATGATCAGCTCCATCAGCCCGCGGGAGTTCATCAGCGCGCCGATGCCCAGGGCAGTGCGGTTGTCCTCGCCTGCGAGGCGGGCGGCGGCATAGCAGGCCACGCCCTTGGCCAGGATCGAGGCGACCAGGATGCCGAGCGCGATCGCCAGCAGCTCTAGCGAGTTGACCATGTCCATCCGGGTGTTGAGGCCCGAATAGGTGAAGAACATCGGCAGCAGCAGAACGACGGCCAGGGGCTCAACCTTCTGCTTCAGCTCCTCGACGAACTTGCCGCGCGGCATGACGACGCCCAGCGCGAAGCCGCCGAAGATGGCGTGGATGCCGACGGCGTCCATAACAAAGGCCGAGAAGCAGAACGCCATCATGGTGATGGCCAGAACCGTCATGCTCATCTGGCCTTCGCGTTCGACCATCCGGCCCAGCGGGGCCAGCAGGCGCTTGCCGAACAGGCCCAGGGACAGGACGTAGGCCAGCCCGCCGCCGATGGCGAGAACGGCCACGCCGGGGCCGCCGCCGAAGGTGGCCAGCACGACCGCCAGCACGCACCAGGACACCGCGTCGTCAAAGGCCCCGGCCGTCAGGGACAGGGTGCCCAGCGAGGTCTTGGCCAGGCCCCGCTCATTGATGATCCGCGCCAGCATCGGGAAGGCGGTCAGGGCGATACAGGC